>MAAC01018390.1_pt1 | contig 13111 bp, 12 predicted proteins | sample 1115981 | NCBI WGS metagenome assembly MAAC01 (sample SAMN04961126, study PRJNA320927) | seawater metagenome | isolation source: sample BD02T64 sea water enriched with oil for 64 days | place: USA:Gulf of Mexico | collected 2013-07-27 | reverse complement strand
TGGACATACAACAATGACCGCCCGAATATGGGCATCGGCGGCATCACACCCGCCATGAAACTGAATATGGCCGCGTGAATTCTACGACCCCATCCCATTAAAAATGGGGGGATTACCGAAGCGATCGAGCAGGCAGAGGGCGAAAAGCGAGTGCAGACTGTGCTGATGGCGCCGTTAGAGGACATGGGGCTCGGTAAGCCATCGACAATTCTCAGGCCTGATTGGCCGGTGCTTTGCCAAAAACTGGCATACATGACTGAGGCCGGTTTGGTCAGGTTGCGGGAGTGGATTGAGGCTCACCCTAGTGAGCCGGGGAAAGATCGCTTTCCGATTCCGTTGCATATCACCAAAAGGGTCTGCGAGATCGAAGTGGACCTGTCGCGCTTTCGTGCCGCCCCAAGTGATCGTTTAGGCCACCTTCCGTTCAAAAGCGACTGGGCTTTTCCAACCCAATGTTGAGTGACGTCCACTGCCCGGCAGGGTATCGCAAAGCGATATCCCGAGAGGGGCACGGATTGTAGACGCCATTGATGTATTTAAAGATTGCCATCTCGGCCTGCCTGTGGATTTCCCATGTGCCCCGCCAGATCAGTTCGGCCTTAATGGTTTTGAAGAAGGTCTCAACGGCTGCATTGTCATGACGATTACCTTTGCCGCTCATTCACTGCCCGGCAGTGCATGTTACATGCATGAGTGGGGACGCTTTGAAACGATGCTGGCGCAAGACCTTTTGATAGTCGTGTGAACAATACTGGCTGCCATGATCCGTGTGATGAATGCAGCCCTTGGACGGTGCACAAAAAGCAAACGCCATCCATTGACCAGCAGGGCATTGCGCAGCAATGTCCCGAGAGGTTTCAATGCACGGATCGCAAGATCACACTTCATTCGATTGCTGACCATTGCCCGGCAGGCGATTTGGCAAAGCCAAATCTGCCGAGAGGGGGCCAGCCAATGACGCGCCGAGAATGTAGATCCAGGATCACGGCCAGATAAAGCCAACCCTCACGCGTCCAGATATACGTGATATCACCTGCCCATTTCTGGTTTGGCCGCTCAGCTGAGAAGTCACGGTCCAACAAGTTCGGGGCGGTGTTGAACTTGTGATTACTGTCCGTAGTAGCTTTGTGTTTGCGCGTTCTCACCACTCAACATTGAGTTGGAAAAGCCCCGTCTCTTTTGAACGGAAGGTGGCTTAAACGAGCACTTGTGGCGGCACGAAACCGTGACAGGTCCAATCGCCCCGGTGGACCAAAGGCCAACCATGCATTAACTTCAACTTGGACCACGCAAGTGGGGCTGTTCATGACCATATAAAAATTTAGATATTCAGTGGTCGAAGTCTGCGGTGTCTCTAAACGACTTCCTAACGTTGTTCCGGCAGGAGTTTATTTCCGGAGGGAATGAGATGTCCAACGTAACTCTAATCATAGCTGCCGCGGTCATCGTGATAAGCTCACCGATCTTGACGCTGCTTTCTGACGGTAGGCCCCAAGTTGGAGAGGTCGCATTGGTTATTTCAGCACCTTGGGGACCGGATGCTGCACGGATCGCTGAAAAGGCAGGTGTGCAGGAAGTTGCCCCAGAGCGTGCCCCTCTTGGTGTTCTTGTTGCGCTAGACAGTGCTCAAAGTGTTGACCGCCTTTATGAAAGTGGCGCTTGGCTGGTTATCAATGGAAGAAAGGTTCTAGAATTATGCTCAATCTGACGGCCCCGACGGGACACGTGAGCGACCCAACTGCGAATATTGCCAGTGAGCGTAAAATTCAGCAAATCTCCAGTTGGCTATTGATGCCTGCCCCCGCGCTCGCGGCGTTTTATCTAAATGACGCTGCAAACTTGTGGCTGATCGCCACTTTGAGCGCAATTCTGGGTGCCCTGGCATATGTTTCAATGAGGATGCCCCACTCAACAAGAGACTATGTGTTGAGTTTCTGTTTTGTCGGGCACTGCATTCTATTTACAGCTGCGCTGAACGGCCATGCTTGGCAGCTAGATTCACACATGCTTTTCTTTGCCGTACTCGCTATCGTTTCAACGCTATCCAATCCACGAGCGCTGATATTTGCAACGGTTCTGGTTGCTTTACACCATATTTCCTTCAGCGTTTTGCTGCCCAAACTGGTGTATCCGAGTGGTGATTTGATGCAAAATATCATGCGTACTGTATTGCACGCCACTATTGTGCTGCTGGAAACTGGGGTGCTTTTGATGAGCCTCTTGAAAAGTGCCGCTGCGGATGCAGAGCTGGCACGCCAGCAGGAAACGACACGCGCGCAAGCTATCGTTGCGGAAGAAGAAGAAACTAAAGCAATTCAAAGACAGAAAGACGCGGAACATGTGGTTTCCGTTGTTGGAGAACACCTTGGTGAAATGGCTCAGGGTAGTTTGGATTGTACGATCGAAGAGAAATTTCCCGACGAATATGATCAGTTGCGAACTAACTTCAATGTCACAGTAGGCACCCTCAAAAAGACCATTGAGCAAGTATTGGAAATCACCAACAGCATCAACAACGGTGCTACGGAAATAAGCCGAGCCTCTGACGATCTGTCCACTCGTACCGAAAGCCAGGCGGCAACGCTGGAGGAAACGGCTGCGGCCATGGAGGAACTTACTGTTTCAGTAAAGTCTGCAGCTGAGGGTGCACAAAGCGTAGAGAACTCGATGGGCGAAGCGCGTACAGAGGCAGAAAACTCTGGCGAAATCGTGAAGAGTGCAGTCTCAGCGATGACTGATATCGAGAGTTCCTCAGCACAAATTTCTCAGATTATTGGCGTCATTGACGATATTGCATTCCAAACAAATTTGCTGGCCTTGAACGCAGGAGTAGAAGCTGCTCGCGCCGGTGACGCGGGTAGGGGATTTGCAGTGGTCGCGTCCGAGGTCAGAGGGCTTGCACAACGCTCTTCCGATGCGGCGACTGAGATAAAATCTCTGATCACAGAGAGCTCTAAACAGGTAGATCACGGGGTCAATCTGGTTGGAAAAGCTGGCGAATCCATAAACAACATTGTGCAGCGGGTAAACCATATCTCAAAGCAGATAACGGATATCGCCGAAGGGGCTGCTGAGCAATCTACGGGGCTTGGGGAAATCAATATTGGCGTGACCCAATTGGATCATGTGACCCAGCAGAATGCCGCCATGGTAGAAGAGGCAACAGCTGCAAGTCATTTGCTGCATTCTGACTCGGTGAAACTGTCAGAACTGATGGCTCGTTTTCGACTTGGAACGTTTGCACGGAATATCTCTTCTGAGGCGGCCTAATATCTTTGCCTGTTTATTGGTCCGCTTCGGGCATCTGGCTGTAATTGCCAGATGCCCCTTTGGTCCTCGCGGTCATTAGAATTTGACGCAGAGAACGACTCGATTCCGACTTTCCTGACTGCAATTGCTCTGGTCTTGGAGGGTTAGGATTTTTCGCCGGGCTTAGCGGTCAGAGATACAAAACTGTTAATGGATTGGGCAATTAGGGCGGCCACCGCCGGTAAGGCGCCGGTCACTTGCAAGGTTGCGCCGGTAAATCTGGCTGCACTCAGTGCCTCTGGAATGTCGGTGCGGCTGTGGTCTCCGGATTGGGCAAAGAACGGTAGGCACAGGGCAGGGCTGCCCAAGGTTTGGGCTGCGGTTTCAACCGTGGGTGTCTGCTCGATAAATCCGGTGTTGATCCGGGCCTGGGGGAGCAGGGGGCGTAGGGCTTTGGCAAAATCATTGGCCGCCTGCGCCGCTTTTGGCCCTCGAGCCGAGCCATGTGCCGCCAACAAAAGGTCAAAGCCCTGATCGCCCCAGCCTCGCTGCACAACCTCTTGGTTCATCGCCGCAGCGACCAGTGCGGGCAGGGCGGGATCAAGCCCAAACGGACAGGCCATCTGGTGGGGGATATCGCGCAATCGACGTGGCAGGACCTGTCCGGCAAACCAGCCATTGGCCATGAAAAACGGATAAACAACAGCGCCATCAGCCATCTCTGCCTCAAACCGATCAGGGGTGGACAAGGTGGCCGAGCGGATTTGCCAGTCTGGCAACAGATCCTGTACCTGAGCTGCCAGTCGCGCCAATGCAACCTCGGGCGGCTGCGGCTGCGAGGGTTGGCCGTGGGCGGTGATCAGGGCTATCGGGCGTGTCTGTGGCATCATATCATTGGTGGCTTGCGGATTGAGGTATAGGTGGGCGGGGTCAATCGGGCTTTTGCTGCGCCCACCAATCGCCGGGCTTTTTCCGCCCGCCGTGGGATTTGGCCAGTCTCAAGGCCAGCTGGCGCAGCGGTGATAGGGCGAGCCTGAGCCACAGCCGGTGTCGGCGTTTGGAAAAGTCGCGATTAAACGGGCAGACGCGCATGCAAATGGCGCAATCCGAGGCCAGTTTGGCCCAGAACGAGAAACATTTCTCGGCGTCTGATGTCCATTTTCGCACCCCCTTGATGGCCGAGACATTGCTGCCGCCCACCTTCGGGGGGCCAAAGGGCAGCGCCTTGACCGGGCAGGCATCCGCGCATTTGGTACAGATGTCGCAGAATGCGCGCACGCCCTTGGGTTTGGGCGTATCTTGGGCCAGTGGCAGGTTGGTGAAGATCTTGGAGAAACGCAGACGCGGGCCAAACTCGGGCGTGATCACCATCTGGTTACGGGCGTATTCGCCCAACCCCGCCTTGACCGCATAGGGGATCACCAGACCAGTGTCGTTCATCGACGGCACCGCTTCAAAGCCCAAATTGCGGATATAGGCAGCCAGTTGCATCACAATTGACGCCTCGTGGCTGTATTCGCGCCCCGTTGCCGCACCTGCTAGGGCCGAGGGGTAAGTGGCGACCAGCTCTTGGTCCATCTCATGGCCCAGCACAATGACAGTGTTCAGCCCCTCGGGCAGGTTATGCGGTGCGTCCGTCATGTCGCGGGTGTCAACGCGGCTGGTATAGAGCCAGCGGTCATCCAGATCGGTGACACCGCAGAGATCGGCACCAAAAAACTTGGCAATGCGTTTGATCTCAGCAGACATTTTCGCCGTGTTGTCGATCTCGGCTGCGTCTTCGGCGACTGGGGTGTCAGACTGAATCGGTGCTTGAAACCCCTGCCGCAGCCCTTTGTCACCGGTGCGGTTGGACACCAGATCCGAGATCAGCCAAGCCGCGTTGCGCAGCGCAAAATCGCGCCGGGAAAAGCCGACGCCGCGGCGCGGAGCGGCCTCCATCCGGTAGGAGGCAAAAAATTTGGCGCTGTGTTTCGACATCACGCGATCGTCCCAAAACGCGCGGGTGAAGATGTCGTTGCGTTGGGCAAAGCCCTGGAATTCATCGGTGACCTCGATGCCTGCTGCTGCATCGCCATCTCGTTGGGGCGGGGTGTTGTTGGGCCATACCATGCGGCGAAGCTATCGGGCTGGGGTAAGGCGTGCAACATTTACTATGCCTGTTCGCTAACTGGCAGTGGGATCATGCAAAAATCGTTTTAATCCAATCGCGTACTAACATGTCCTCGGTGCTGTTGGGGGCTGATCCTGTGGCGGGCATCAGGTAATGTCCCTGACCCATCGGCATATCGAAATCCAACACCCGCGCGATCCGGCCCTGATCCAGCGGCGCCTGCGCATATCGTTTCATGATCATCGCCACTCCGGCGCCTGCTGCGGCCATTTCAATGGCCGCCATAGAGGTATCGGTCAGCAGTCTGGCGTTACGATCATCTAGCTCCATGCCCTGACTTTTGGAAAAATTCAGCCAGTTGTCTTGGTAGCCATGAATGTGGATCAGGTTTTGGCCGAGCAGATCTTGCGCTGTGTCCAATCGCGCGGCCAGATCCGGCGTGGCCACAGGCACTACACTTTCTGTCGACAACAGCTGTGCGCGGCGATCAAACCAGTTTGAGGGGCCAAGGCGCAGGTCGATGTCGACATCCTCGTCGCTGGTGCTATCCGCCCAGATTGCCGAGATCAGCCGTAGCTTGATTTGCGGGTGTTTCGCCTGAAACTCCCCTAGGCGCGGTGCGATCCACAGCACGGCGGTCGAAATCGGTGCCCGGAGGGTAATGACGCGCGCCTCCATCGGGCGCAGCAATCCGCGAGTGGAATAGGCGATGTCGTCCAGCGCCTGAGCAACTGTGGGATAATAGGCGTGACCCAGTGCAGTTAGCTCCAGATGCCGGGCGCGACGGATGAACAGGGCGACGCCGAAACTGCCTTCCAAGCTGCGGATTTGATGCGACACGGCAGCTTGGCTCAGCCCCAGTTCCTGGGCGGCGGCGGTAAAGCTGCGCAACCGGGCCGAGGCCTCGAAGGCGCGCAGCCAGACAAGATTAGGAAGGTCAGACATCTGTTGCAAATTTTCTTAGGGTCATGTGACCTTATTATTCGTTTTAGTTTTAGCTGGGGTCAAGCTAGCCGTTGAGCAGAAATGAACGCTAAGGGCTGGTAGAATGACAAATGAACTGAAAGTGGGCTTTATCGGGCTCGGCAATGTGGGCGCTAAGCTATCGGGCAGCCTGCTGCGCAATGGCGTGGATCTGTCAGTGCATGATCTGAACGGCGATTTTGTGCAGGCTTTTGTAGCCAAGGGGGCAAGGGCAGGGGGCTCAGCCGCTGCCATGATGCGCGACTGCGATGTGGTGATCACCTGTCTGCCATCGCCTGCGGCTTCAGACGTGGTGATGCAGGAAATGCTGCCCGAAGTGACCAAGGGCAAAGTCTGGATGGAAATGTCCACCACCGACGAGGCCGAAGTGCGTCGATTGGGGGCCGAGGTGATCGAACGCGGTGGGACAGCCGTGGAATGCCCGGTGTCAGGGGGCTGCCACCGCGCCGACACCGGCAATATCTCAATTTTTGCGGGCTGTGATCGCCCCACATTTGAACGCATCCTGCCGCTGCTGACTCTGATGGGCCGTCGTGTTCTGCACACCGGCGAAATCGGCACTGCCAGCATTTTGAAAGTGATGACCAACTATCTTGCTACCGCCAACTTGCTGACCCTGTCCGAGGCTATGGTGACCATGAAGGCCGCGGGTCTGGACATGGCAACCACTTATGAAGCCATCAAGATCAGCTCGGGCACCTCGTTTACCCATGAAACAGAAAGCCAGCTGATATTGTCGGGCGCGCGCGATGTGAATTTCACCATGGATCTGGTACTCAAGGATATCGGTCTGTTCCAGACCATCGCCGAGCGCAACAACGTGCCGTTGGAATTGTCGCCTGAGGTGATCCGCATCATGAAAGATGGCCAACAGCGCTATGGCGACCGGGCACAATCCGACCGCATTATCGAACGTCTGGAAGAGGCGACCGGGCATAAGGTTCTGGCTGACGGTTTTCCCACTGATTTGATCGATGACGAACCGGAAGAGCCGGGATACGAGGTGGTGATCAACCGCACGTCAGCCCGATAGGCATACCCACTACTGGGGGCTGTTCGTCGCGCCGCTTTCACGCTAGACCCGACGCGCGCCTTTCGGGGCGCGCCAATTGGGGAGTGGAACATGAGTGACGAAATCGTAGCAACAATAAGGGCGTCAGAACCCCGTCGCTATATGGGCGTTGGCATGCTGGGCATGGTTGGGGCTCTGGTCATCTATGTGGCGCTGTCCACGCCACCCTCAGCTGGGTGGCTGGTGTTTCTTTTGGTGGTTGGGCTTTTTGCCATCTGGTTGGCGGCGCGGATGTGGCAGGCCACTCAGTACCACATCGAGCTGACCGAGGACGAGTTGCGTAGCTCGGATGGCAACGTGATCGCGCGGGTCGATGACATTAAGTCAATTGATCGCGGCTTTTTTGCCTTTAAACCCTCGAACGGGTTCCTGATCAAAACCAAAACCCCGGCCAGCCGCATTTGGCAGCCCGGCTTGTGGTGGCGGTTCGGGCGCCAGATTGGCATCGGTGGAGTGACACCGGGTTCGCAGAGTAGAGCGATGTCGGAAATTCTGGCCGCGATGGTCGCGATGCGCAATCAAGGCGGTGACGGTCGCTTGTAAGCCGCTGTCCTTGCGTGAAGATCTGAATTGCGCTGCCTGGACTATATTTGGCCCAGTAAAAAAGGACAGTGCCTGATCATCAGGCACTGTCCTTTTTTCATTTGTTACGCGGTCTCAGCATTAGCTGGTACTATCACCGACACCATCGTCATGAGTGCCACCACTATCTGTCGATCCTTCGAACACGATCTGCGGTGCAAAACGCGGGCGGGTGAACACAAAGTTGAAGATCTCCATGTCGGGCAGGCCAATTTTGAAGGCCGCGTTGACGTCGTTCTGGGTCTCCACCAGGATCACCCGTTCCTGATCGGGCATCGTCGGCAGATCATCCTCGACATTGAAAATGGTGGCATCTGTCCACGACGTGAGAGCCGTCCCGCGGTTTACAGACCAGTCAACGTAGTACCTATCGTCGTCTTCATCCCAGCGAATAACCGAGATCCGCAGTGAAATCGCCGAGTCCGAGCGGATCAGCAGCTTGGTCAGATTGTGCATGCTGTCGATATAGTCGTTGTTGACGGCATTGGTCTCGCGAGAGATCAGGTCCGAAACGGTATAGGCGGCCTTGAGGTTGGCGCTTTCCTGTTTGAAGGCGTCAAAATAGGTGTAGATCGCGGCGAAAATAAACAACAGCGCAGGTAAGTAGAACGCGAACTCAATCGAGACCGATGCGTCAGTGTCTTTTCGAAATGCCCTTAGGCGGAGTAGAATGAAACTTTTCATGGTTACCGCGGCTCCTGAACAAAGGCAGAGGAGGCAAACAGGCTGACACGACCTTCGTCGTCTTTTTGCAGGTCGTCGCCTAGCCCCCAGTGCGGGAATATGGGAGTGAATTTCATGCAGGCACGAATGAACATCAGCTCATTGGATTGACCGCTTATAAAGCTGCGAACGGGCTGCACCTCTTCTACCGCGTTGATACAGTCCGCTGTGGTGTCAATGGCGGTCCAGTTAAACGGATCAACTTGGATCATTTCCAGGCGAAGGGATGTCTCGCAGTTATCGATAAACCCTGACCGCGCGCAGATAGAGTCGCGAATGTCATCGTGTTGTTGGTCAGCACCGGTCCCCAATCTTAGATCGCGGACAGTCAGGTCCATAGCGCGTTCCAGCATGGATTGTTTGATGGTAATCAGTCCCAGTTCGACGGTGGACATCAAAATCATCAGAAAGACTGGGATTATCAGCGCAAATTCTACCGTGGCGTTGCCGTCTTCATTGGCGCGAAATTTGCGGATTGGATGAAGAATGCGTGTAATCACTGGGTCAACCTCAGCTGGCGGATTGAAGTTGCAATCGAGGCAAAGGCATCCGAGATTTCCAAACCATCTACATCAAAGTAGTGAGCGTCCGAGCTGGCACAGTCTCGCAGCACAGCCTGGCCACCACTGGGAGCTTCGAACCCAATGGTATAGACGATAACACCCGCTTCTTTGGCTGCATCACAGATGTCTTGCGTGCGGCTGTTCTTGGTGCTGGTGTTGTAATACTTGCGAACCGGGTAATACCAACTGTTCTTGGCCGAGGAATTTCCCATCCATTGACCGTAGTAGGAATAGTTCTTTTTCAGCGATGTCCTTGCCCAAAGCTCCGCATAGCTCAGACGAACGGGCGAACCAGGTTCATCAACGCGGTAACTACAGTAACTATTTCCGCAAAGATCGTCCCCGTCGCCGAAGGCGTGATCCTCCCACTGCCCCCTGTCATAGTCGTCGCCACTTCTGTTGACCCAGTAATACTCGTTGTAATACGAAGAGTACTGCGAATAGCGGTCCTTGTCTGTGTCGCCTCCGGGGCCGTCAGTCCACCAAACATCGGACATGCCGCTTCGGTAATTATCATGGACATAATACTGCGACGTGTTTTGCCCATCGGTCATTAGCACGACGATCTTGATGGTATCGGCATCGGTGTAGCTGGACGGACGCGCCGCAAAATCAACGGGAACGCTTGGGTCAGCACCGATAGTCAGCGCTTGTATGGCGGACTGAGCCGAGGGGTCCAGCAAAGTGGTGGCCCACTTCATCCCCAAATCGATGGAGGTGTTCCCCCATGCGCTAAGGTTTTGGATAAAGTCTTTGAGCGTATCAGCGTCTTTTTGTAGCGGCAATATTTCGCGGTCCGCCTCGGGTGAACAAACAGCATAGGGAACCAACCCATCGCTGGAGCGATAATCATAAGAATACCAAGGGCTGAAGTGCATGGTACCGTCAAGCGACGTCGTCAGTGGCAATGCCACACTGTTAAAGTCCGACGACGAAAAGTTCACGCAGTGTGAATAGTCTTGCTCGGCTGAAACATTATACTGGTCAAACAGATCTTCCGGAACTGAAACCTGCGTGGCATAGGGAATGATCGAAATCGACATTTTGCCGTCAGTGGTGGCGGCAACCATGGTGTCGATGAACTCTTTTGCCGCGACCTTAAGGTTGGTCAGGCGATTGTTCGAATTCATCGAACCAGACACATCCAGCACCAACGAAATTTCTAATCCGTCAATGCTTTCCTCAGCTGTTGAGGACGCATAAAGCGGGATGTCACCGACGCCGGTGAGATTCATGAAATGCGCGTTAAAGTCTGTGTCGATGGTGCTTGTTACTCTACGATATCCAAGTCCGATGTCCGACGAAGGTGTCTCGTAATACTCGCCCAGACCCGATTTGGTCAGATAGTCGAGCACAACAGCCGCCGGCGTCTGTGTTTGGTCCAGATCGGCAGCCGCAAGAACCGCACGGTCCAGCGTATACTGTAACTCGGTACGGTCGCGCTCCATGCGCATCAAGTCAACACCGATACCACCCACGGCCAACATTGACAGGAAGGTAAAGATAGTCGGTTTGATAAGCACCCCGTCTTCTTCCCGCGCAAATCGGCGCAGTGCCGTTCCGCAGCGGTGGGTGATTAGTCTGGATAGGGCGGTGGTCTCGCGTAGGCGCAGTCGCATTTTCAATCCTCTCCGGCCTGGCATGGCAGCGGGCCCGTATGGATAGTTATGGATTTGGTTGAAGTGTTAATGCTTGATGAAGATGGCGGAAATGGGGCAGCCAGAAGGCGCAATTGTTCGCATTGATCATAAAATTAAGGCAATTCGCGATGGAAGGAGGCTTTGGTTCTGCCCTGTCGACAATGAACTGAAATTAGGGTGAAATTTACGAATCGCCCCGAAAAGTGGCTTTTTTGAAGATTGAATGGTCAAAAAGGTCGCACTCGCCAAATAAGTCGTCATAACCTTGCAATGACAACTGTAGGCGAGTCGCCTTAGGATCAGGGAGAATAGCTAATGAGCAATCTCAACGAACCCAGTTTCCGCGAAAGTGTGGACCGGATGTTCAGCCGGGCTGTGGCCCTGATGGACCTGCCACCAGGTCTGGAAGAGAAGATCCGCGTTTGCAACGCCACCTACACGGTGCGCTTTGGGGTGCGCCTGCGCGGCGAGATCAAGACCTTCACTGGCTATCGCTCGGTGCATTCCGAACATATGGAGCCGGTTAAAGGCGGTATTCGCTTCTCCATGGGTGTAAATCAGGACGAGGTAGAAGCGCTGGCGGCGCTGATGACTTACAAATGTGCACTGGTCGAGGCGCCGTTTGGTGGCTCCAAAGGGGGGCTATGCATTGATCCGCGCAAATACGAAGAGCATGAGCTGGAACTGATTACTCGCCGCTTTGCCTACGAGCTGATCAAACGTGATCTGATCCACCCTAGCCAGAACGTGCCCGCGCCTGACATGGGCACCGGTGAGCGCGAGATGGCCTGGATCGCAGATCAATATGCGCGCATGAACACCACTGACATCAATTCCCGCGCCTGCGTCACCGGTAAGCCGCTAAACGCTGGCGGCATTGCTGGCCGGGTCGAGGCCACAGGTCGAGGTGTGCAATACGCCTTGCAGGAATTCTTCCGTCACCCAGAGGATGTGAAGGCGGCAAAGCTGACTGGCTCGCTGGATGGCAAGCGGGTGATCGTGCAGGGGCTGGGCAACGTGGGCTATCACGCTGCCAAATTCCTCAGCGAAGAAGATGGCGCAAAAGTCATCGGTATCATTGAATATGACGGCGGGTTGTTTGATGCCAACGGTCTTGACGTCGAAGCCGTGCGCCAGTGGATTGGTCAAAACGGTGGCGTCACAGGTTATCCCGATGCCACGTATTCTAAGGATGGCGCACCGCTGCTTGAAGCCGAGTGTGATATTCTGATCCCGGCAGCACTGGAAGGGGTGATCAACCTCTCCAACGCGGACCGCGTTCAGGCGCCCTTGATCATCGAGGCCGCCAATGGCCCGGTGACGGCTGGGGCCGACGAGATTCTGCGCGACAAAGGCATCGTGATCATTCCCGACATGTATGCCAACGCTGGTGGTGTGACAGTGTCCTACTTTGAGTGGGTCAAGAACCTGTCGCACATCCGCTTTGGCCGTATGCAGCGCCGTCAGGAAGAATCGCGCCACGAGTTGGTGCTCAACGAACTGGACGCGTTGGAGCAGGTCTTGGACGGCCAGTGGAAAATGTCACCTGGTTTTCGTGACAAATATCTTAAGGGCGCTGGTGAGCTGGAGCTGGTGCGTTCGGGGTTGGATGACACCATGCGCATCGCCTACCAGTCGATGCGCGAGGTTTGGCACAGCCGCGACGATGTCACTGACCTACGTACTGCCGCCTATTTGGTGTCGATCGGCAAAGTCGCCGCCAGCTACCGCGCCAAGGGGCTCTAGTTGGTTTCGGCACAAATCAATCAAGTGATGTCAAAGGGCAGGGGGAAACTCCTGCCTTTTGGCGTTTCTGGCTAACGGTGACGACACAAGGTCGCCCAGTCTCGCAACGCGAATACAGGGTTGCGGATTGGATGCGACGAAATCAGTCGCTTTTGATACTAGACACATCTGCCCAGTTTGTGCGCTTGTGCGACTAACACAGTGCTGGATCGTAGCGTCCCTGCCAAAAAGGGTAGGAGCCGCGCGGGAAAGCGGATAGCAATGCAGCGGGTGGCAGGCGGTGATTTCGGCCGGCCTCTCGGCATTTGAATTTGGAGGTAGGCCATGCGGTTTTCAGGCTGGCGGGTGCTCAAAGAAGGGCTGACAGGCAACAAGGGCTGGGCGCCGCATTGGCGGAATCCCGAGCCCAAAGCCGAATATGATGTGGTGATCATCGGCG
>MAAC01000770.1_pt1 | contig 13112 bp, 14 predicted proteins | sample 1115981 | NCBI WGS metagenome assembly MAAC01 (sample SAMN04961126, study PRJNA320927) | seawater metagenome | isolation source: sample BD02T64 sea water enriched with oil for 64 days | place: USA:Gulf of Mexico | collected 2013-07-27 | reverse complement strand
AAAACACAAGACCTTAAATCCATTTTAATTATCGGTTCTGGACCTATTGTTATCGGTCAGGCCTGTGAATTTGATTATTCTGGATCACAATCACTAAGATCATTAAGAGAAGATGGAATTGAAACTGTTTTGATCAATTCTAATCCAGCAACTATTATGACAGACCCTTCAATGGCTGATCATATATACTTACTGCCTCTAACAACAAAATCAATCATTCAAATTTTAAAAGAGCATCCACAGATTGATGCTGTTTTACCAACCATGGGGGGGCAAACTGCATTAAACTTATGTATTGAGGCAGATGATAAAGGAATTTGGGAAGATTTTAATGTAAAGTTAATTGGTGTTGATATTGACGCTATTAATATTACTGAGGATAGAGAACAATTTAGAGAATTGATGTTAAAAATTGATGTTCCTATGGCGCCACAAGCCACGGCAACTTCATTTTTAAAAGGAAAAGAAATCGCGCAAGAATTTGGTTTTCCGTTGGTAATTAGATCTTCGTATACATTAGGGGGGGCAGGAGCATCCATAGTATATGATCCTAATGACTTTGATGAGTTATTAAGTAGAGGTTTAGAAGCATCGCCAATTCATGAGGTGATGATTGATAAAGCCATGATGGGATGGAAAGAATATGAATTAGAATTGTTACGTGATAAGAATGATAACGTTGTTATTATTTGTTCTATTGAGAATATGGATCCAATGGGAATTCATACGGGAGATTCAATTACAGTAGCTCCAGCAATGACGCTTTCTGATAGTACATTTCAGAAAATGCGTGACATGTCAATAAAAATGATGCGTTCAATTGGAGATTTTGAAGGAGGATGTAATGTGCAGTTTGCGGTTTCTCCAGATGAAAAGGAAGATATTATCGCTATTGAAATTAATCCACGTGTATCTCGTTCATCAGCATTGGCTTCAAAAGCAACTGGATATCCTATTGCAAAGATCGCTACAAAATTAGCGATTGGGTATACATTAGATGAATTAGACAATCAAATAACAAAATCTACTTCGGCATTATTTGAGCCGACATTAGATTACGTTATTGTAAAAATTCCACGTTGGAACTTTGATAAATTTGAAGGCTCTGATAGAACATTAGGCTTGCAAATGAAATCTGTTGGTGAGGTGATGGGAATAGGGCGTTCGTTTCAGGAAGCACTACACAAAGCAACACAATCTTTAGAGATTAAGCGTAATGGGTTAGGAGCAGATGGAAAAGGATATAAAGATTATAGTCAAATTATTGATAAATTAACCCATGCAAGTTGGGATAGAGTATTTGCTATCTATGACGCAATTGCCATGGGGATTCCACTAAGTCAGATCTATGAGATTACGAAGATTGACATGTGGTACTTAAAACAATACGAGGAGTTATTCTTATTGGAAAAAGAGATTTCTACTTTTAAAATAGATACAATTCAACGTGATTTATTACTTGAGGCAAAACAAAAAGGGTATGGTGATAGACAAATTGCCCATATGCTTGGATGTTTAGAAAGTCAAGTATATGCAAAGCGTGAAGAATTAAATATCAATAGAGTATTTAAATTGGTTGATACCTGTGCAGCAGAGTTCAAAGCAATGACACCTTATTATTACTCTACATTTGAAAATGATATTGAAACTGCAGATGGAAAACGTTTTGCAGACAATGAAAGTGTTGTTTCTGATAAGAAAAAAATAATCGTATTAGGGTCTGGACCAAATAGAATTGGACAGGGAATTGAATTTGATTATTGTTGTGTACATGGTGTTTTAGCAGCGGCAGAGTGTGGTTATGAAACCATTATGATTAACTGTAATCCAGAAACGGTTTCTACCGATTTTGATACGGCAGATAAATTGTACTTCGAGCCTGTTTTTTGGGAGCATATCTACGATATTATTAAGCACGAAAAACCAGAAGGTGTTATTGTGCAATTAGGAGGACAAACGGCACTTAAGTTAGCAGAAAAGTTAACCAAGTACGGAATCAAAATTATAGGAACAAGCTTTGAAGCGCTAGATTTAGCAGAAGACAGAGGGAGTTTCTCTAAATTATTACAAGACAATAAAATTCCATATCCAGAATTTGGAATAGCAGAATCTGCAGATGAGGCATTAGCATTAGCGGAAGAGTTAGATTTTCCAATTTTGGTAAGACCATCCTATGTGTTAGGAGGGCAAGGAATGAAAATTGTAATCAACAAAGAAGAGTTGATAGAGCATGTTGTTGACTTGTTGAGAAGAATGCCTGGGAATAAATTATTATTAGATCATTATTTAGATGGTGCAATAGAAGCTGAATCAGATGCTATTTGTGATGCTGATGGGAATGTATATATCATCGGAATTATGGAGCATATAGAGCCGTGTGGTGTGCATTCTGGAGATTCAAATGCAACATTGCCTGCTTTTAACTTAGGAGACTTGGTGATGCAACAGATTAAAGATCATACCTATACAATTGCAAGAGAGCTAAAAACAGTAGGACTTATTAATGTTCAATTTGCCATTAAAAATGATGTCGTTTATATCATTGAAGCGAATCCAAGAGCATCGAGAACTGTTCCTTTTATTGCAAAAGCATACGGAGAGCCATATGTGAATTATGCAACAAAAGTAATGTTAGGAGAAAAGAAAGTAACTGACTTTGATTTCAATCCGCAATTAGAAGGGTATGCAATTAAGAAACCAGTGTTCTCTTTTAATAAATTCCCAAATGTTAATAAGAATTTAGGACCTGAGATGAAATCAACAGGAGAAAGTATTTTGTTTATTGATGATTTAAAAGATGATGAATTCTACGAATTGTATTCGAGAAGAAAAATGTACTTGAATAAATAAACAGCAATATATAATATTAAAGCCTCAACTTAGTTGAGGCTTTTTTTTTGTCTATATTTTATTTTTTCTTTAGTATAAAATGAAAGGTAACAGCTACTTTCTTCGCGATTTTGTTTCTTACGATACTTGGAATTTTAATGCCAAAATCTTCAGGGGTTGTGGTGAAATTTGATGAAATAGAAATGGTGTTTTTATGCTTTTTAATTCGAGATCTTATTTCAATGTTTTTTGGAACTCCACGAATGGTTAGTTTCCCTTTAATATTAAATTCTTTTTCAGAAGAAGTTAATTGATCTATAGAAAAATTAGAGATCTTACCAGAGAAAGTTGCCTTGGGGAATCTATTTGACTCCATGTAATTTTCGTTAAAATGCTCTTCCATTAAAGCAATCTTAAAGCGAAAAGCTTTCGTTAAAGCTAGTGAAGCAATAGTTCCATCGTCTTTTAATATGGCAGTAACTTTTGTATTTGTTGCTTTTACTTCTTCAAAAGAAGGCACAGAAGATTCGAATAGTACAGTTCCAGTTGTTGTATAGTATTTTTCTTGTGCAAAAAAAGACAGTGAAAAGAATGCAAAGAAGAGTAAAATAGTAGCTTTCATAAGCGGTTTGTTAGTTTTCTAAATAGCCTTGGTCTCTCCAATTTTTAATTATTTGAATTGAAGTTGTAGGTAAGTTTCCTGATGGAGGCATGGCAGCTGTGGTGCTTTCCATTCTACCAAGCGCATTTCTGCTCGTAAAAGCATCTTTAACCTGTGTGTACGTTTCTAGTGTTAAACCAGCGGTGTTGCTCGCAGCATTATGACAACCACTTGTTGCGCAGCTAGTATCCATTATCATCTTTACATGTTGTGTATAGGTAATAGCGGTTGGTACGGGAATGGTTAAGTCATCTGTACTGTCAGAAGTACAATTGATTAATAAAAGGGCGAAAATTAAAAGTGTAAATAATTTTTTCATTTCTTTTTTTAGGGTTACGTAATTTGTATTCACTTGTAAATTAATTATTTATAATGTTTAAAAATAATAAAAACTTATTATATTAGCTATATGACGAAGCGGAAGTTTTTTTATTTGATTGGCGTTGTACTCCTTTTGTCGGGAGTTATTGGATATAATTACATGTATCAAGATCATCGAAATATAGCTACAGAAAATGCCCAGTTTAAAAAAAAATCAACAGAATTAATTGAGGAGTATCAGCGAGATGTACAAATTGCTACAACAAAATATTTAGATAAAACAATTGAGATAGAAGGAAGTGTTACAGCGATAGATCTAAGTAATTTTACGCTTAATAATGCAATTATTTGTTACACAGATTCATTGACAATGCGAAAAATTAAATTAGCGTCATCGATAAAAGTGAAAGGAAGAAGTATTGGCTACGACGAATTACTAGAATACATAAAATTTGATCAAATAACTCTAATTAACAATTAAACGACTCAGGCATGAAAAAAAACTACTTTTTAAAATTTATTTTATTTCTTATTCCAGTTTCGGCATTTGTATTAATGTCAAATTCTGGTGGAAAAACAGGTGGATTTTCGGGTTCGCCAGGTGATTCTTCCAACTCGTGTACAACTTGTCATAGTGGTGGAAACTTTGGTGCAACAGTAACAATTCAAACGGAGGTGCCTGCAGGAGGATATGCTTTAGATACAGGTTATGGAATTCAGGTTGATGTTACAGGAACTGGAAGCAAACATGGTTTTCAGATAACCGCTGAACGAATTAGCGACAATACCAAGGTGGGGACTTTTACAGCTGATGGTGGAGATAATCAGCTTGTAAATGGAGGTACACATATTACACATACGTTAACAGGAAATTCTAAAAAAACATGGAATTTTAACTGGAAATCTCCAGTTACAGACGTTGGAGCTATCAAATTTTATGTAGCTGCTTTAGCTGCAGATGGAACTGGAGGTACTGGTGGTGATCAGGTGGTTACTGGTAGTACCGGGAACTTTAACGTACTGGGTATTGCAAAAGAACAACAATTAGATTTTGCTATGTATCCTAATCCGTCTAGTGATCATATAAATATACAATTGCCAAGTGGGGTTTCTAAAGCCGAGTTGAATGTATTTGATATTTCAGGAAAATTGGTACTTCAATCCAACATAATTTCTCAGAATCAATTGGTAAATGTTACAGATTTAAGTAGCGGAATTTACGTTTTAAAGATTCAGTCTGAAGGGAAAGTAGGTTCAAGACAATTTATAAAAAACTAATTAAAAAATAATCATAAAAAAGTCAATCATGTATTTGGTTGACTTTTTTAATACCGAAAATTCATGAAAAAAATACTACTGCTATGTTTAGCCTTTTTAATACCTATAACAATTGTTGGTCAAGACGATTTGTTAAACGAGTTAAATAGTGATGTGAAAATAGATAAAAAAGTATCATCTGTTTTTAAAGGACTAAAAATTATCAATATGGAGTCAACAAAATTGGCTGCTAAAAAGGATTTTTATTTTGTTATTTCTCATCGATTTGGATCTGTAAAATCGGGTATTAAAGACCTTTTTGGGTTAGACAACTCAAACATTCGGTTTAGTTTTGTGTACGGATTTAATGATTGGTTAAATGTCGGGGTGTCGAGAAGTTCATCTAACAAAACCTATGATGCTCATGTAAAATATAGACTGCTACAACAGGAAGAGGGAAAATCTCCAGTAACCATTGTTGGTTTTAATAGTATGGAGTATAACACAGGCTTAGATAAGGTAAACTATCCGTTATTAGCAGATAAACATAGGTATACGGTTGCACATGAACTGTTGATTTCTAGAAAATTTAATGAAAAATTATCATTGGAAGCTTCTCCGATATATTTACATCAAAATTTTGTTGAAAACGATTTACAGGAAAATACGCAATATATCTTAGGTATTGGAGGTCGATATAAAATTAGTAAACGGGTAACGATCAATGCAGAATATCATGCACATATGAATAGAGTTACAGCTAGTATGTATAGAAATCCCATTTCTTTAGGTGTAGATATAGAAACTGGAGGACATGTTTTTCAGTTGCATGTTACCAATGCACAATTAATGAATGAATCGGGTTATATTACGAAAGCAGCTGGTAATTGGACAAAAGGCGATATTTTCTTTGGATTCAATATTTGGCGTGTTTTTTAATGTGTGAATTAAGGTTGTTTGACTCTGATATTTGGTTGTTAGTCCTTGGTTGATCGAAATTTTGTAATTGCTTTTTAGTAGGGGAGTCACATCATTACTTTATATTTGCACAAATCAAAAATGAAAAATGAATTACATTTTATTTGATAGTGATGTGCGTAATGCATTACTTCCCTTTACATATACAAGACCGGTTGCAGACCTAAGAGTTGGAGTTTTAACCATTAGAGAGAAATGGGAAAAGCACCTCGGGTTAACCACCACCACTGTTACTGAAGAATATTTAGAAGAGAAATATCCAATGGTAGAAATGGAGCAGAACATTTTAATAAATGCTTCCTTTATTCCTACGCCATCGTTGGTAGAAAGTGTTCAAAAGCTTGCAAATAATGAAGCGCTTTTTTATGGAGAGGACGTTGTTGCGTTTTATACCACAGATTCTCAAGAAGAAGTCGATTTTTCTAGCTATTCTCAAATTGAGTTTGGAGAAGAGCTGTTACAAATTAAGAATACTTGGGATCTATTTTCTTTGAATGGAAAAGCAATTCAATTAGATTTTGACCTAATAACAGAAGGAAGAACTTCTGAGCCAATTCCTGAAGGCGTACATGCAATACAAAAAGATCAGATTTTTATAGAAGAAGGAGCGTCAATTATATATGCCTCTTTAAATGCAACTGATGGTCCTATATATATAGGTAAGGATGCAGTAATTTTAGAAGGAAGTTTAATTCGTGGCCCATTTGCAATGTGTGATAATGCTGTGGTGAAAATGGGCGCTAAAATATATGGAAACACTACGTTAGGACCGTATTGTAAGGTGGCAGGAGAAATTAACAACGTGGTTCTTTTTGGGTATTCAAGTAAGGGGCATGAAGGGTATTTAGGAAATGCAGTTATAGGAGAGTGGTGTAATATTGGAGCAGATTCTAACAATTCTAATTTAAAAAACAACTACGCAGAAGTAAAAATATGGAGTTACGAAACAGAACGCTTTGCAAAAACTGGATTGCAGTTTTGTGGATTGATGATGGGAGATCATTCTAAATGCGGAATTAACACCATGTTCAATACAGGGACCGTAGTGGGGGTGAGTGCAAATATTTTTGGAAGTGGTTTTCCAAGAAATTTTATTCCTTCATATAGCTGGGGTGGTGCTTCAGGGTTTACCACCTATCAAACTAAAAAAGTCTTTGAAGTTGCAGAAGTAGTTATGCAGCGCAGGGGTATTCCGTTTGAAGAAATAGACAGAAAAATATTAACCCATATTTTTGAAGAAACATCGAGATATAGAAATTATTAATAAAAAAAAAGCCTTAGAAATATCTAAGGCTTTTTTTATGGGGGATATTAGTTTCTGCTTATAATACTTCCAGAACCTAGGGCTTTACTATCAATTTTATCAGGTTTCCCTTTGTAATAGATGTTTCCAGAACCTACTACTTTAGCTGAAATCTTATCAGAAACAGAAGTTTTAATATTTCCAGAACCTGCAATTTTTGCTGAGGTAGTTTTTGTTTTTAGTTCATATGCATTAATATCTCCTGAACCTGCAATATTACAGGTTAGCTCATTGGCAGAACCACTTAATTTTATGTTTCCAGAACCAGCGATGTTAGATTTTATACTGTGTGCTTCTACATCTAACTTCATATTACCTGAACCGGCAACAGAAAGTGAAAAAGAAGATGCTTTAATAGTCCCATTGCTTAGTAAGTCTCCTGAACCACTTAAGCTTACTTTTTCAATATCTTGATATGGCACGGTAACAAGCATTTTTCTGGTCATTCTTAAGTTAATGCCTTTTCTTACTTTGATTTTTAAAACGCCTCTTTTAACTTCAGTTTCAATATATTTAAGTAAGTTTTCTTCTCCTTTGATGGTGATTTTCCCTTCTTTACCTTTTACAAGGACAACATCAAAGCTGCCTCCAAAACTAACACCATCATAGTCCGATGTTCTTCTTGTTTCTGTTGTTATATTTCCGTTTCCACGAACTTTTTTACTATTCCACCAGCTCTGTGCGTTTACAGATAAACTCATGGTGAAAATGATACATGTGATAATTGCTTTTTTCATGATGTTAATTGCTTTATATTGTTGGTTATTGTTCTTTAAAAGTTACACTTCCGTATTGAGAATTGATTAGTAAAACACCATTACTGTTTCCACTACCATAAGTTCCTTCATAATATCTCTTAGAAGATTTTTCAATGCTTTTGTACATGTTAACATTGTTTTCATTGTGTCTAAGTCTTGCGTATTGTAAATCTACAGTAAACTTAAAAGTGTTGTTTGCTTTTACTCCGATAGTAATACCTGCATACTGTCCGGAGATTTCTGCTCTCTCAAATCCTTTCGCCAATTCATTAATTTTGATAGAACCGTAATCTGCTTTGATGTTCAATTTATTTCTAACAGTCCCAAAACGAATGCTTACATAATCAGAATTACCAGTAATTTCTTCAACATCATCCACTTTAATAGTACCATAATCTGAGTTGTATGTTACTTTGTTGGCAGAGCCTATTTGTATTGTTGAGTAATCTGAATTTAATTTTACTCGATCAGTTTTGTCAATAGTAAGTCTTGAGTAATCAGCATTTACATACCCCGATTTCATAAAGTTAATCGAAGAACCTTTGCTGTAGTCTAAATTAATTTTATTATTAGAATTGTTTAAATCACCCAATACTATTTTTCCGTAATCACAGTTAATGTCTACAGAACCATCTATTTCATTTAGCATAATATTACCGTAGTCATTGTTAACTTTAGCGTCGTTAGATTTTGGCATTTTAACGGTGTAGTTAATTTTATAACTGGTATTTTTTGATTTCCCCCAAAAGCTCCAGCTACTAGAAGATCTCTCGAACTTGGTTTTTGCAGAAACAAGGTTAGCATTAGAATTAAATTCTATGTGAATATTTCTTAGTTTCTTCTCTACGGTGCTTAAATCATTTCCTTTTACTGTAATCTCTACCGTAATTTCAACCTTGTTTTTGTCCCAAGTAATAATATTTACATTTCCGTATTTATTACTAATATCTACAGTTGCATCACTACTAACAGAATATTCTTTTTTTACAGTTTTACTTTTTTCGTGCTTTGGTGTTGTTTCTTTAGTACCAAAACTGACTAATGGAACTAGTAAAAACAAAAAGGCGATTTTATAAATAGATTTCTTCATTTTGATTCTCTTTAGGATTGTTAATTTGGTTTATTAGTTTTAATACATCTTGTAAAACATCTATTCTATTTTGATAATTGCTTATCATCGCATACACAACACGTCTGTCATCATTGCTATTGTTAAGTGCTTTTACTAAATCTTTATATTTGTCTTCTAAAATTTCTAATTGGTTTAGTGCATCTTCAATTACACGTTCTGTTTTAGGGTTTCTTACTTTTTCAACCTCTTTTAATTCGAGTTTTATGGTGTTCACAAAAAAGCTTTCGGCCTCTTGCATTTTTGGCGAGACATCAGCAAGGAGTAAGGTTGCTTCGGTTTGAGTAGATCCTAGCCAAAAACCAATCATTAATATGACAGATGCGGCGACACTCATCCACTTAAAAGAAGTTATTTTTTTTTTCTTTTTATCTTGATTGTTTAACCGATCCTGGAATCTCTCTAGATGACCAAATCTCGGTTCTTCTACATCGAAGTCGGTATTTTTAAAAAAGGTGTTAAACTGATCTTCCATTTCTTGGTTTTATTATGCTGTTTCTAAAACTAGCTGTTGCTTTAATTTCTTTTTTGCTCTAGAAATTGTGGTTCTCACATTTTCATTTGTATAGCCTAATATTTGTCCGATTTCTTCATAATCGTACCCTTCAATTAGGTGTAGATTCAGTACAATTCTATAATTTTCTTTTAAAGAATTTAATGTTTCTAATACCTTACTGGCATGTAATGAAGTGTAGTCTATAGCATCTTCAGTTTCTATAGAGGTATCTTTAATTACTTCCATCTTTACATCTTGGTATTTGTTATTTTTTTTTAGCTGGGTCAAACTCTTGTTAATAACAATTCGTTTTAACCACGCACCAAAAGCAACTTCACCTTTAAATGTATCTAGTTTTGTGAATGCAGTTAAGAATGCTTCTTGCATGATGTCTTCTGCTTCATAGGCATCTTTAAGTATTCTTAAAGAGGCGTTGTACATAGCCCTGTAATAGTTCTTATAAATCTGCATTTGAGCAGCGTTATCGCCTTTTTTACAGCGTTCTAGTAGTTGGTTGATATGTTGATTTGTATCCTTCAATGAAACGTTTCTATATTATAGACAAACTGGTTTTCGGTTTGTGACAGTTGCATACAATAAATGTACATTTTTTTAGTTGAAGGGGAGTTTTGAGGAAGTTTGCCTTTGAAAGACTACAGGCTCTTATAGTTTAGAAACGGTTTTATTCCTTTGAGCCATTTTGTGAAGTAAAAATGCACAAAGTACACCCGATAATGCTCCGAAAAGATGCCCTTCCCAAGATATGTAACTTCTAAAAGATGGAAAAAGGCCCCAAATCAATCCTCCATAGACAAAAGCAACGGCAATTGAGATTAGGACTGGAATCAATTTTCGCGCTAAAAAGCCATTGGCAATAAGAAAAGCTACTAGACCGTATACAAGTCCACTGGCTCCAATATGGTTCGCTTTTCTAGCAAATATCCAAACCAGAACGCCAGCTGTAAGTATGGTGAATAGCACTACAGACAGTGTCTTTTTTGGATAGAAATGATTGAGTACCGTGAGTAGTATAAGCAATGGAATTGTATTTGAAACTAAGTGCCAAATTCCGCGATGTAAAAAGGGGGCTGTAATAATACCAATGAGCCCATCTATAGTGCGGGGTACAATTCCGAATTGGCTTATGGGGATAAAAAGATCAACAACGTACGTCACATACATAAGTAGTACGAGTTGGATAATGTATTTGTTAGGAATCATAGCACAATGTTTTTTCCACAATGTGGGCAGTTGCAAGTTGTTTCCTCTTTGTTTAGTTTTTTCTCAGATTGAATTTTTTCGATAAATGCAGAGCTGATTATTCCGGTAGGCAGTGCTACAAAGCCAATTCCTATTAATGCAATAACACCACTTAGTAATTTACCCATATTTGTAATAGGGTACACATCACCGTAGCCAACGGTGGTTAATGTAACTACAGACCACCACAAAGCATCTCCGATACTGGCAAATTGGGCTGGTTGCTCATCATGCTCTATATAGTACATAAGTGTAGAAGATAAAATCATCAATACAAAAATGACAAAAAGAGTCATAGATAGCTCTGCCTTTGTTTCTTTAAAAATATATTTCATGGTTTTTAAAGATTTCGAATATCGACCGAGTTTAAAGACTCTTAGCAATCTAAATAATCGAAGAATACGTACAATTCTTAAATCGAATGGAAAAATAAAAGGAAGGTAGAAAGGAATAATTGCAATTAAATCTATAATTCCAAGCGTAGAAAATGCAAAGTTTAGCCGTTCTTTCTTATCTTCTTTTGTTTTGTCAGAAACCCAAATTCTTGCGAGGTATTCTACGGTAAATATAGCAACTGAAAATACTTCAAATAGATAAAAAAAACGGCCGTATTTTGCATTTAATTCTTCATAAGACTCAAGAATTAACGCGGCTATATTTAAAACAATAAGCGCATAGATAAATTTGATAAAATACTTGTTGTAATTGATGAAGTTGCTTACTTTTTCTTTCATATTATCCAATTTTTTTCGACGTAATTAGCTATTTGAGTGGGTAAGTCATTTAAAATAAGTGCATTTTGGGGATTTGTTTTACTAAAAATAATATATGTTTTTCCTTGTTTTACAAACGTAGCTGTATTGGTTGTAGTAACCGAAACTTTGTGTTTATCTTTCTTTTTAGCATCAGAAAAATACGAAAATATTAGCTTTGTATATGTGGCATAATCATCTTCACGTATCACTTTTTTTTTGCTTAGTTTTCCTGTGGTGATCACCCCGTTATTGATGGTTTTATTAAACTTTAGCCCCTTATAAACATGGGATAAAAGCAGGCCGATTGCGGCAAGTGGTAAAAGAAGTAATAAAAGTACGTTAGCACCATTAGTTCTGTAGTCATATCCCTGTATTACACTGTATTGAGGCGAAGCTACATTGTATTCAATAGACACGTTATCTCCCGCTTTTTTATTGGCACTTCTGCTGTAAGAGATCCATTGATGACGCTCTCCTTTTACATCGTAATCATAAACAAAAGCATTGATATAGTAAGTACCTTCATCATCTCCAATCGTTCCGCTAATACCGGTATAGAACGATTTGGTGATGGTCCCTTTTACAACAGCTGTATTTGTATGTAGCTTAAAAAATTCTCTAAAGTCAAAATCAGAAAGTTGTATTGTGCTAAAAAGAACGCCAATAAAAAGCACAAGAATTGCTAATAAGGTTGGTATTTTTCTATAACACAAGAATAATTTTAAATTCGTAGGGAGCTGTTCCGTAATTTCTTTATGCATTTATACTATTTGTTTTGCTAATAAATACAGTTAATTTTTCTTTGTTACAACTGCTTAATTCAATGTAGCTTTTTCTGCTTTCTGGAAAGGTGTGAATTGCCAAATGACTTTCACCCAATAGCCAAAAACAAGTGTATCCTTGTTCTGGAAAATGGTGTTCGTTGAAAAGGACAATTGTGAATCCAACTTCATTTAACAAGCGCTCATAGGTGTCTTTTAGTTGTTTTGGGTCAATACAGTCTGACCAGAGTTTGTGGCTGTATATGTTTGCTTCTATATGTTTGTAAGTTGTATCCATACTCTAATATAAATCCCAATTACCGTTTAAATAATATTTATAAAGAACAGGGTTGTGAATTTTGTTAATTTCAAGGCTATCATTTGATTTAAAAAAATCTTTTCCAAAGGAGGTTATGAGCTGCATTGCTTCGTTGTTTATCCAGTTGGTTTTGACGTTTTTGAAATCTATATTTTGTAATTTTTCTTTTAGTTGATGCGTGCTGATATTCTTGTTTTTTGTTCCAAGCACCCAGCCCCATTCGCCCATAGACAATACTTGGTTGTGTAGGTTAACGGTTTTGAAACCAGCAGACTCCATTGTTTT
>MAAC01019454.1_pt1 | contig 13115 bp, 10 predicted proteins | sample 1115981 | NCBI WGS metagenome assembly MAAC01 (sample SAMN04961126, study PRJNA320927) | seawater metagenome | isolation source: sample BD02T64 sea water enriched with oil for 64 days | place: USA:Gulf of Mexico | collected 2013-07-27 | reverse complement strand
CGTCCTCGGCGATGTCGATATCAATAGTGCTGCCGACAAGCAGCGATTGGTGCCAAAGGATCACCCGCTGATCGCCGCCGCCCGAAGCGTCTATACCAGCTTCGGGGATTGAGCATAGAATACAGCATGCGACTCCCTTGGTGGCCAATATATGTTGATGCTCGATTCGATGAACAAGGTGTTTACTACGCCATTGATGACGAGCCGGAACAACATGTGCCTTGGCACAGGGTGAAGTGTTTCTATCAGAACTCCGCTCAGTTATTTGCGTTGTACGATGACCAAGGTTGCTTTATGCAATCCGGTCGCGCTCGTTTGTTCTTGCGTGTGAAACCAAAACAAGAACCCGAAGCAAAAACCAGAGCCTATGAATTGCAGAAGGCTTACATCGAAAACTCAGAAAATCAATACGCCTGCAAAGTCGAATGGATGAACCAAACAGCGGATCAAGTTTTTCGGCTGGTCCTATCGATTGGTTTGCCGATCATGTTTCTCGTGATGATGATCCAAGGGTACAACTCTGTACCAGACAACGATCCCGGCATTCGCGTCCAGAATGTCATACTGATCGGAATCGTTGCACTTATCCTTCTAGCACTATTTATCAACTGGCGAATCTACAAAGGGATTCATCGCCATCGCAAAGCATCAAGAATCATAGAAGTTAATCAGCATGGTGTCGTCACCAATAAATCCGACTATCCATGGGATGAAATCAACCGCATCGACCAACAGTTCATCGGCTTTATCGCAGTCGCCAAAACTGGACAAGATCTACTTCTCCCAAGCGGCGGCTGTGCGACAATGATTGCACACCAACGAATCACGCAACTGCCCGTGTTTGGGTACAAGCTCTTTTTCATTTGTCTCGGCATCGGGATAGTCTCTGGCCCATTGCTCAACGCATGGTTCAACTACCTGATTCCCGATCACGATCCCTCGATCAACTTCTGGGCCATCTCGCTGATAATAACGATCGCGGTTCTCGCATTGTTTAGTCTTGTCTACTATCAAGTTTGGCAAGCGAAACGTCAAGAATCGAAATCCCAATAACCTCCCCGGAGGTTCCCCATGCGATCAACACCAATTTCATACCTGCTCTGGCTACTCGGACTCGTCGGCTTCTGTGGCATCCACCGCTTCTACAACGGCAAGTGGATCACCGGGCTGCTTTACCTCTTCACCTTTGGGTTCTTATTCATCGGGCAGTTCATCGACCTGCTCCTCATCCCATTGATGACCCGCCGAGCCAACTTCAATGCTCGCGTTGATGCCGTGATGGCCGGGTATTAAGAGGGTTAAAACGGCGGCATCTCTTCGTCACGATCGCCAGACCCGTCACGGAAGTTGGCTTCTGGACCGCTCTTGCTCCCGGGTGCAAAGTCCACAACCGGTGGCGTGGGGGCAAAGTCCGCTCCGCCGCTAGGGGAAGCAGCGAAGTCAGGGCCATCAAATCCGCCACTACCAGATTCATGGCTGCCATACGATTTTCCATCCATCTCCTGGCTGAACCCATAGCTCCCGCCCTGATGATGCCCGTCATGATTCTTAAACCGAACCGTGCTCGCATCCCAGATCAGCTTCACCGTCCCGGTCGGGCCGTTACGCTGCTTGGCGATAATCAGCTCGGTCATGTTGAGCTTCTCGCGGTTGTCCTCGTCGAACTCCGGGCTAGTCGGATCCCACGCCGGGTCGCCGCGATGGTAGTACGACTCGCGATGCAACAGCATCACGACATCGGCATCCTGCTCGATTGAACCTGATTCACGCAGGTCCGACATCTTCGGCCGATTGCCCTCACGCTGCTCGGCACCACGGTTAAGCTGTGCGAGACAGATGATCGGAAGCTTGAGTTCACGCGCGAGCGCTTTGATCGAGCGTGAAATTTCCGAAACCTCAACCTGTCGAGATTCCCGCGCCGAAGTGGGGGAGGACAACAGCTGAAGGTAGTCAATTACGATACATCCGATGTTGTACCGTTGTTTCATGCGTCGAGCCTTCGCCCGCATCGCCAGCACCGTCATGCCCGGAGTATCGTCGATATAGATCGGTGCGTCCGCGAGTTCAGCCGACGAGCGTGTGAGTTTTTCCCACTCGCCGCCGTTGACGCGTCCGGTGCGGAGCTGGTTTGAATCGACGCCCGAACGCGAAGAAAGCAAGCGCTGAACCAATGCGCCACGCGCCATTTCCAACGAGAACACGCCAACGCCGACGGGGTTGTTGAGCTGCTTGGGTGCCCAAGGCGTCGCCCCACCGAATGCGATCTGCTCAGCAATGTTCAATGCGATCGCCGTCTTACCCATCGAAGGGCGAGCCGCCAGAATCAACATTTCTTCAGGCTGCAAACCCGAGAGCAACTCGTCAAGATCGGTAAACCCGGTTGCCGTCCCCGCAACCGCCTGCCCGTCGGCCTGCTCGATCCGCTCCATCTCAGCAAGCAAAAGCTCCTTGAGTGTCTCAGGCTCGGCGTTGATGTCCTCGGATGCGATATCGAAGATCCGCTTTTCTGCGAGATCAAGTACGGTCTTGGCCGCGTCGAGCCCCCCGCCGCCCTGATTGTACGCATCGTACAGAATCTCGCCCGCCGCATCAATGAGCTTGCGCAGCCGGGCACTATCAGCGATCAGCTTGGCATAGAACGGGGCATTGGCTGCACTCGGCACCGCCTCGGCCAGCTCCATCAAATAATCTGCGCCGCCGACCTGATCAAACAAGCCCTTCGCCCGTAACGATTCCGTCAGCTGGACAAGGTCACCCGTCTGGTGGGCTTCGTAGGTCTCGACGAGCGTCTGATAGATCGTCCCGTGCGATTCCTTGTAGAACGGATCGGAGTTGGGGATCAACTCCACAACATCATTCAAGATCGTCGGATCGAGCAAGATCGACCCAAGCAGCGACCGCTCCGCATCCACATGGTGCGGCGGCGTCCGATCAAACAACTTGCCCATATCGGGCACATTGGACTTCTTACCCTTCTTCCAAGAGTTGTCGGACTTCGATTCGTAGAGGGATGATTCGTTCACGCAGACATAGTAAGCGATCTCCTCCGCCCCCGTCGATAACCGATAAGTTGTCCCCATCGAATTGCCCATTTTCTGGACGAATCAACACTACAATCAACCATGAGCACCAACCAATCCCCCATCAACTTCTACGACGAAGGCGAACGCCTCCCGGACATCCTCCCAGATTCCCCCTTCCCGATCTTCAAACAGTGGTTCGACCAGGCCATGAGCGAAAAACTCGCCCCCAACTGCAACTCGATGATCCTCGCCACCATCCACTCCGATGGCTACGCCGACGCACGCACCCTCTTGTGCAAATCCATCGATGTCGATGCCGGGTCGATCATGTTCTACACCAACTACAACGGCATGAAAGGCCAGCAACTCGCCGACAATCCCAACGCCAGCGGCACCATCCACTGGGACAACTACGAACGCCAAGTCCGCATCCGAGGAACCGTCATCAAAGCCACCGATGCCCAATCCGACGCCTACTTTGCATCCCGCGCCATTGAATCCCGATTGGGCTCATGGATCTCCGATCAGTCCCAGCCCATCGAATCACGCGATGCACTGCTCGAAAAGGTCGTCGAGGTCATCGACAAGTTGGGCATCGACGCGGCCGACCTGATGAACAACAAAGAAATCACCATCCCCCGACCACCGCACTGGGGCGGCTACCACCTCCACGCACACACCCTCGAACTTTGGTCCGCCGGCACAGGAAGAATCCACGACCGCGCCCGCTGGACCCGTGATCTCAATATCAATGGCGACCAAGCAACCGTCGGCCAATGGTCCTCCACCCGCCTTCAACCATAAAACTCATTACTCATCCAAAGTTTACATGCAGTAGGCTGGTTTTACGCGGCGTTCAAGATGCCGCATCAATGGTGCCGCGTCGAGTGGTTTGCCAGTTGCTCGTTGGCAAAGTTGTGCAGCACTGTATCGACGACCATGCTGATGAATATTCTCACGCAGCCATGAGAGCAACGCGCCAAACTCGCCCTTGGCCATCTGCGCATCAAGATCAGGAATAGTCTCATTGATCGTTTCCCACATCTGGGCAGCATACAGATTGCCCAAAGTATAAGTCGGGAAGTACCCAACCAACCCGAAGGACCAATGGACATCCTGAAGACACCCAGTCGTATCATCGGGCACATCAAGCCCGAGGAAGTTCTTGAACTTCTCATTCCATGCACCGGGGAGATCCTTGATGGCCAAGTCGCCGTTGATCATTGCCCGTTCGAGTTCAAACCGGAGCATCACATGGAGGTTGTAGGTTGATTCGTCGGATTCGACGCGGATGAAGGACGGGGTGCAGGTATTCATTGATTTGACGAAGGTGTCGAGATCGATGTCTTCGAAGGCGTTGTCGAAGTGTTTGTTGGCGACGGGGAGTGCCCAGTTCCAGAATGGTTTTCCTCGCCCGACCATGTTCTCCCACATGCGAGATTGCGATTCGTGGATGCCCAACGACACCGCAGCCGCCAGAGGCGTGCCGAAAAGAGCGCCACCCTTGGGCAAGCCCTGCTCATAAAGCCCATGCCCGCACTCGTGCATCGTTGACCCCACCGCATCAGGGAAGTTGGTCGGCTCATACCGAGTCGTCATCCGCGTATCGCCGGGCCCAAACCCGGAGCAGAACGGGTGGGTCGTCGTGTCGAGCCGCCCGGTGTTGTAGTCGAACCCGAGCTGCGCCGTGATGGCTTGGCCGAACGCGTGTTGTTTTTCAACAGCGATCGATCGGTGGAGGAAATCAACCTTGGGCGCGGTCCCGTTCTCGGTGAGGTCTTTGATAAACGCAGAGAGACGATCGCGCAGCGGCGTAAAAACAACTTCGATTTCTTTCGCAGTGGTGTCTGGTTCGTATTCATTGATCAGCGCGTCATAGACCTCCCCGCCCTCTTTATACCCATAGCACTCGCCCTTCTCGCGGGTGAGATCGAGGACCTTGGTCAGGTCATCGACAAACGACGGGAAGTCGTTGTTGGCCCGCGACTTCTTCCAGGTTTCTTGGGCGGTGGACTGGGCGAGAGCCAAAGCCTTGACCAAATCTGTCGGCAGCTTGGTCGCCAGGTCATAGTCACGCCGCATCTCGCGCAGACTCGCGCCTTCGGGGGTCGATTCGTCACTCAAATCAGCATCCGCTTCGCACTGGGCAAGAAGATCGCCCAGCTTGGAGCTCGTGTTGCGCTCATGGATGATGCCAGCAAGAAGCGAAGATTGCTCAGCCCGTGCACCAGCCCCGCCCGCAGGCATATAGGTCTCCTGATCCCAAGAGATGTTGGCCGCGATCGACCCGAGCGTGCCCGACTCACGTTGGAGGGCGATGAGATCGGTGTAGTGCTGAGGGAGTGTGGCGGTTGGCATATGGGGGTCCTCGTGATGATATGGTGGTTGATTTCAGGGATTAGTTTCAGGGATTATAGGTGATATTCGTAGTGAAAACCCCAACGGGTTGGGGAAGAGGTTGGGGACGCCCGGTGACCGGCGCAGTGGAGGGCACTAGGAACACTGCCTTGAACTCATTAATGGGCAGCGTGCTGGAGGGCGATCAGGGCGTACGCCGCGATGAGGACGTCGTTGTTTTCCATCCACCGTGGATTGAGAACCTTGAACGCACCGTTCACATATTGCAGCTCGTAGAGTTTTTCGATGATCTCTTCGCGCCAGTTGTGCCCATTGATTTCATCGACGCCAAAGGCGTCGAGGGCGCGGGACATGGTGCAGAGGTAGTAGTAGTACCCTTGCATATCAAGCCCGGGGTTTTCATCGAGGGTGTAGTTGTTTTCGATCCAGTTCCATGCACTGACCATGCGTGGATCGTCTGGATCGATGTTGGCGTAGACGAGAGATTTGAAACCAGCGTAGGACATCGAGCCGTAGGCGCGAAGCCGGGTGAGCTCATCGCCTTCTTCGGTGGTTTCTACAATATCACCCGCTTGTGATTGCCCAGCGATGCCGTCAACAGATTCGAGATCCGGGACGGTGGCGTAGATGAACCCGCCCTGGGATGACCCGTCGGCATAGGGCATCTCGTTGACCTCGTCCGCCATCTGCACACGCGAAAGAAAAACCAACGCACGCTGGTAGGCGACATCGTTAGTCGAGACCCCGGTATCGTGGAGTGCTTGGATGAAGAACGAAAGATTCGAGAGATCGGGCCGCCCGTGCTCGCCATAGCCCACGCCGCCGAAGTATGGATGGTCGATGGTGATGGGGGATTCAAATCCTGGGTCGTTTGGGTTGTTGGGATTCGAGCTTGAGTATTGGAGCGTCTTGATAAACTTCTGCCCGGCGAGCATCGCATCGAGCGCTTGAGGCTTGTGGACCATCGAGAGTGCGGAGATACAGATAGATGTGTTGTAGCTCGGAAGCATGCCCGCGTGGATTGACCCATCGTCGTTGACATACTTGAGGATATATCGGGTGCCTTGGATGATCAGGGGGTGTGTTTCGTCAACCCCCGGATCGAGCATCAGCCCTTGGACGACCAATCCTGTGATGGCCGGGATGACCATGGTGTCTGGGTCGTCGTCCCACCCGCGGGTGTTGGGATGTTGACGGGTGGTGAGGTATTCGACCGCGCGGTGGATGGTGAGCTCGGCTTTGCGCTTGTGCTCGGCAGAGATGTCCGCTCCGATTGCCAATGGGGCACAAAGCATGAGCAAGATGAGCGAAATGACTTTGATATGGAAATTGGGAATCATAATGTTGTTCCTGTCGCGGGTGGTGCTGATGCAAGAAGGATAGCAGACGCAGCACAAGCCGCGGCTTCGATGCGGAGCACGAATAAACCAAACCGGCAAACGGGCACCGAGGTTGCAACAATCAGATCCCGCTCGCCATCCGACCACCCGCCTTCTGGGCCGATCAGCAGGACAACGCGTTGGCGAGAGGTTTCTTGCACGATTTGGGTGCCCGATGCGTCGGCGAGCATGACATCAGGCTCTTTGAGGGCGTCGGCGAACGAGATCGGCTCAGCGAACTCGATCGTCCACGGGCGTCGGCACTGCTTGGCCGATTCGAGGGCGATCCGCTCGAGCTTGTCCATCCGTACCGTTTCGGGCTTGCGCTGGGATCGATCGCACAACAACGGGCGAAAGGTGCACACGCCAATCTGCGAGAGCTGATCAATCATGCGTTCGAGCCGATCACCTTTCGGTAATGCGCTCCAAACCTCGATTCTGGGCGTTGGCGGGTCGAAATACTCGATGGAACTGAGTTCGATCATGATGGTCGGCTTGGACTTTGAGCCCGTGATTGACCGCACGAACCCGCCAGCGATGTGCCCTTGCCCGTCGAGGATCCCGACTTGTTCGTTGGTGCGGATCCGTTTGACCCGAGCAGCATGGTGCGCTTCTGGGCCGATGATTTCGAAAGCCTCGTTGATAGGCACCGATCGAAGGTCCGAAAACATGAAGTAATGCTGGATGGGACGGGCTTTGGGCGTGGGTTTGGGCATGGGTTCAGGCATCAGAGAAGGATAGGTTGGCCCGTTGAGAAAGGTATTGCATAGATAAAGGCCGATATCTCTTGAGTTTGGGTCGGAAATCAACGATTATTGCGATGTATTGGACCACGAAGACCCCAATCTTGAGCCTCAGCAACCAGAGCTGGGTGAATCAATCGACGAGTTGCTCGACGAGATCGATGCCTCGCGCGCACAGACCGATGCGCCAATCGAAGCGCCAATCGAAGCGTCAATCGATGAACAAAGCGGTGCTGATTCCGATTCGGTTACCCAGGCCCAAACCGGAGAAGACGATCAGGTCGGCAAAGAAGCACTCGATGCGCTCGATGCGGTTTCGCAGAACGCAGAAGCATTGCTCGAAGACACCATCGGCGAGCTGCTCAATGAACAAGACGCGACCCAAGACGCTGCGGAACATGTTGATGAAGAAGGGCAGGCCGATGATGATCTGCTCGCAGGGATTGCTGATGAGCTCATTGATGGGACCCAAGGCGAAGAATCAACACCAGAAGCAACAGAAAACACAAGCCTTGATGGGATCGAAGATATTATTGAGATTGATGATCTCGATGACGATTTCTTGAGCGCACTCGCAGAAGAATCCGCCGTCGAATCCACTGATGAACCCGCTGGTGAACATGTTGACGAAGTTGAATCCGAAGATGCGAGCGAGGATGTAGAGCAACTGCTTGAATCACTCAACCAAGATTTGAACACAGATGCTCAAGCCGACGAGGGTATTGAAGATGCCCAAGAAGAGCCCCAAGAAGAAACCGAGGCTGTAGCTGAAGAAGTCACAGAAGAAGTCGCTGTAGAAGTTGAAGAAGAAGTTGAAGAAATAGCAGCGGAATCGAACGACGATACGACTGAGGCTACAACCCAAGCCGAAATCGACGAACAACCATCATCCGAACCAGAAGAAACACCATCATCAGAACTCGACGACCTTGGATTGGGTGATCTTGATGATGCCCTCGCCAGTGTTGGCGATGATCTCTTGATGGGTGACTTTGAGACGGTCGATGGCGATTTGGTCGATTCTGATTTTCTCGATGAGTCGATTGACCCATCGCTGTTGCTCGATTCGCTTGAACTCGATGCAGCCGTATCTGAGATCGCAGATGGAAACAAACCAGATACCACACCAGAACCAGAACCAGAACCAGAAACGCAAGCCCCAAACGAACAAGCAGATGAACAAGCAGTAGCAGAAGCTCAATCTCCACTTGAATCATCTCCCGAAACACCATCAAAGCCTGCGCCCGAGCCAACAAAGACTCCGCAAGCGCAAGCCGTAGACAAACCCGTCAAACCGCGCGTGTCAGTCAACGCCAAGCCTGCGATTGAACACGCCGACAATACACTCTCAAGCCTCTCGCCTGATGATGAGGTGATCGAATCGATCTGGGAACGCCTGTTTCATGTGTGTCAGGCGCGAAGCATCCAGTTCCGTGAGTTTGTGGTCACCAAAGGCATGCCGATGTCCGCCAAGGTGATCTTCACGCTCTCGAGACCGCTGAATTCCAAGCCCGCCAAGGTGCGCGACTCGATCGGGTACATCGCGATCTGGACGCTATTCTTGGCGACCGTGCTGTGGGTCTACACGATGTTCTTCCGAACCACCCCGACACCGGTGCCATCGAAGGCTCCCACGCGGGTGGTCACGCCAGGTGATGATCTTGAGCGGATTGAGAACCAGATGCCCGCCGAATCGCCATAAAAAACAGCTTGTTTGATGAGCCTCAGTATTGACCGAGGCCTTTTCATGCGCGAGCAGCGGGGGAGTTCAATCCGCCGAGAAGTTCACAAGCGACTCGTTCCATTCGCGATCAAGCAGATCGAACGCCATGCCCAGCACACGCTGCGATGCCTCATCAAGCGTTGCGCCCTTGCCAAGCTGTGCGAACCAAAGATTCCGCTTCTCAACGCTGTGGATTCGATCAATGTAATCGATCATCGACCACCCCTGCAGATACACATACATCGCATGGTTGTTCGCCTCGCCCCGGAAGTCCGCCAGCAATGCCCACTCGCGAAGATCATCCTTCTTGGCAAGGTTCACTATCCGTTTGTTCTTCGACTCCCAAGAATCGCGGAACAACCCCGACGCCACCTCGGCGATGCCCTCAAGGGTCCACCACGGGGCGAGGTTAATCTCAGAGCCAAACTCAAAGCTCACCGCATGCCCGATCTCGTGGGCGAGCAGTGGGTCGAGCCGTTCGGTGGTGTAGTTTTCTCTGCCGAGAATCTTAATAGATTCCCCCGGCTCGTTCCAACCAGAAAGCCGATCGGTGTACGACAAATAAATCGACGCCTGAAGCGAAGACATATCGGGATACACCTTGACCACAACTTCCTTGGGCTCAGTCTCCGAATAATCAAACCCCATATTCTCAGCAATCTTGTCACGCAAATGCTCGACACGATCGGCGCAGAGATACGCAAGATCCTCGTGCACAGAGTCGCTATACACACGGACGCCCGGAGTTTCGCCGTCAAAGATGTCCCACGCGCGTCCAGCAAATATCCATTGCCCATTGACCGCGCCGACAGGCTCGAAGAGTGCCTGATAGGCAAAGTGGCGGTCGAGTTCTTCGCCGATGACATGCCAGGCGATCTCGATCGGGGCGATCGCGCTGCCATCGTCTTGTAGCCGGACCGGTTCGTTCCACGCGATCGTGATCTCGACATCATCAACCGGATGCGATTGAAGATCAGTAATCCACGCACGCTGCTCGGTCGCAAACACCGAATCGCTCGGATCGACCAACGCCATATACGCACCGATGTCGGCTTTGACGATCGCCGATTCCATCGCGCTGATGACCTGATTCACACGGATCGATTCGATCGCGTTGCCGGGCAAAGGCGAGTCTGCAAAGACGGCGCTCGATGTTGCACAGACGATGAGGGTGATAATTCTCATTTAGAAGTCGGCCTGCTTTGGAGCTCTTGGGAATGGGATGACATCGCGAATGTTTTGCATGCCTGTGCAGAACTGGACGAGGCGTTCGAACCCGAGCCCGTAGCCTGCGTGTGGGACGGTGCCGTATTTGCGGAGATCTCGGTACCACCAGTAGTCGGCTATGTCGAGCCCCATTTCTTCGATGCGTGCATCGAGGATTGGCAATCGTTCTTCGCGTTGTGAGCCGCCGACGAGTTCGCCGACTCCGGGGACGAGGATATCGACCGCGGCGACGGTTCGGCCAGGCGCACCATCGGTGCCCTCGTCGTTCATCCGCATATAGAAGGCTTTGATGTCCTTGGGATAGTTGATCACCGCGACAGGCTGCTTGAAATGCCTCTCGCTCAGGTACCGCTCGTGCTCGGTCTGCATGTCGATGCCCCACTTGACCTGGTGCTCGAACTTCTCGTTGCAGGTTTCGAGGATCTTGATGGCGTCGGTGTAGGTGATGGTCTTGATAGGGGTCTCGGCCATCATTTTCATGCGGTCGATGATGCCTTTTTCGATGCGGAGATCGAAGAACTTGAGGTCATCCATTCGTTTTTCGAGAAGGTCGCTGGCGCATCGGCGGAGCATGCCTGAGGCGAGGTCGATGTTGTCGTGGAGATCGGCGAAGGCGATCTCTGGCTCGATCATCCAGAACTCGGCGAGGTGGCGAGAGGTGTTTGAGTTTTCGGCTCTGAAGGTTGGCCCGAAGGTGTAGACGCGCGAGAGCGAGCTGGCGTAGGTTTCGACATTGAGCTGGCCTGATACTGTCAGGTGTGATTCTTTGCCGAAGAAGTCTTGGGAGAAGTCGACCTGCCCGTCTTCTGTTTTGGGGATGCTCATGAAGTCGAGTGTGGAAACGCGGAACATTTCGCCGGCCCCTTCGCAGTCGGACCCGGTGATGATCGGGGTGTGGACCCAGTAGAAATCTTGTTCGTCCATGAAGCGATGGACGGATAGGCTCAGCGCGTGGCGGACACGGGCGACGGAGCCGAAGGTGTTGGTGCGGGTGCGGAGGTGGGCGATCTCGCGGAGGTATTCGAAGGAGTGTCGTTTGTTGGAGGCGGGGTAGGTTTCTGGGTCTTCGACCCAGCCGATCACGCGGACGGCGGTGGCTTGGATCTCGACGGTTTGCCCTTTGCCTTGGGATTCGACCAGAACGCCGTCGACTTCGACGGAGCACCCGGTGCCGAGCTTTGAGATTTCATCGTAGTTTGAGAGGTCGTGTCGTGCGACGACTTGGATGGGGTCGAAGCAAGTGCCGTCGTTGATGGCGATGAATGAGAGCCCGCCGTCGGCTTTGGAGTCGCGTTTGGTTCGGACCCATCCTTTAATGGTGAGTTCGATGCCTGGTTCGGCGGCGAATGCGTCTTTGATCTTCATCGATGGCGTGGATGGCATGGTTTTGCTCTATCTGTTGGCTAAAAAATGGATTGTGAGGATTGATGGTAGCTCGTTGGGGGTGGGATGTACGCCGGCGGGTGTTCGGTCCTATAATAACTGTATCATTTGGGACAAATGGTCTCATTGAAGGAGGACGGATGTCGAACGCAGCGTTGTTGTTAGGAATTATTGTCGCGATCATGTGTGTGACGAGCGCATTTCGTGTGCCTCAGAAGTCAGCAAGGATCGCATTGATCTCGCTCGGGATAGCGGTGTTTTTGGTGGGTGTAGTGCTCTCATCGATCCGGTATGTCGATGCATCTAAGGTTGGGATTGTGACGCGCAATGCGCTTGGGCCCGCTCTTGCACCCGGGAAGATCTTGGCGACCAATAACGAGATGGGTATCCAGGCGGATGTTCTTGCTCCGGGTTGGCATCTTTGGTACTGGCCGGTGCTTTTCGACATTGATACGAAGTCTTTGATTGATATTCCTGCGGACAAGATCGGGCTTGTTGAGTCTCGTGATGGTTTGCCTTTGGACGCTGGGCAGGTGTTTGCGCCGGAAGTGACCAATGCTGAGTTCAAGCGGATGATTGAAGACCCCAAGCACTTCCTGACGGCGGGCAATGGGCGGAAGGGGCCACAATCCAATGTGTTGACGGCGGGAAAATACCGATTGAATCCTGAGCTATTCGCGGTGGAGATGGTCGATGCGACGGAGGTGCCGCCGGCGACTGTTGCTGTTTTGAAGAGCAACTTTGGCGATCCGCCATCGCTGAGTGTGATGGTTGCAGAAGGCGACGAGCCTGTGATTTTGGCGAGTGCATCGGAGAAGGGGATTCAGGCTGAGCCATTGCATCCCGGGAAATATCCGGTCAATACGAAGGCGTACTCGGTGTCGATTATCTCGACGCGGGAGACGATTATTCGTTTTACCGCTGGCGAGAAGGGGTATATTGAGCAAGGGGGCAATGCACGAAACCGAGCCAATGCCAATGAGCAGCGTGAGATCACGGTGCGTACGAGCGATGGGTTTACCTTCCCGGTCGATGTGCGTGTGGAGTACAAGATTGAGCCTAAGAACGCACCGGTTGTGGTTGCCAAGCTTGGCGCCGAGATCGAGCCTTTGCTGGCGAAGCTGAACTCGACCGTGCGTGCGATTTTTAGGAACAATGCCGAGAGCGTGAAGGCTTTGGATTATGTGAACCAGCGTTCGATCCAAGAATCACAATCTTTGGCGATGATCTCCAAGGAGATGGCGCGGATGGGCGTGACCATCACAGGCGTGCGTATCGG
>MAAC01016544.1_pt1 | contig 13118 bp, 14 predicted proteins | sample 1115981 | NCBI WGS metagenome assembly MAAC01 (sample SAMN04961126, study PRJNA320927) | seawater metagenome | isolation source: sample BD02T64 sea water enriched with oil for 64 days | place: USA:Gulf of Mexico | collected 2013-07-27 | reverse complement strand
CATTGTCCTAACCAGCGTGAATATTCTGATTATATAAAAGAAGCGAAGAGAGAAAGTACCAAAGAACGACGCATTCTTAAGATCAAATCGTTGATCATGGAAGGAAAAGGATTGCATGATAAATACAAAAAGTAATATGCCTGTAATTCATTTAACCACAACGATAATCGCGCCCATAGAGCTAGTTTTTGATCTCGCACGTAGTATAGACCTGCATATTTTATCTCTTGAGCATACTAATGAAAAAGCAGTCGCTGGAAGAACTTCAGGATTAGTTCAAAAAAGAGAAACAGTTACCTGGCGAGCAAAACATCTAGGAGTTACCCAAGAGCTTACAAGTTTAATAACTGATGTGGAGCCTCATCATTATTTTGCTGATGAGTTAGTAAAAGGAGCTTTTAAGCACTTTAAACACGAGCATTTCTTTGAAAAACAAAAGGATGGTACGACTTTAATGAAAGACGTTTTTGATTATACCTCACCTTTAGGTATTTTAGGAAAACTAGCTGATGTCCTGTTCTTAGAAAAATACATGACTAGATTACTAGAACAAAGAAATCATACTTTAAAACAAGTCGCTGAAGATGGTAGATGGAAAGAGTTACCTGGTATGCAGAAGTCGTACATATAATATTTCAACAATACATCGTTTTATAAAAAAACCCTTGAATTCTCAAGGGTTTTATAATTGAATATTATAATTCTTACTTTTCTTTAGAAATTACACTCTCATTTAATTTCTTAGAAAGCTCTGCAGATATAGCGCTTCTTTCAAAGGTCATTTTACCTGCTCCTGTTTCAATCATTACTGTGCCTTTATCGGCATTGATTTGATTTACTTTACCATGAATACCACTTGTGGTAATCACTTTTGAGCCTACTTTAAGTGAGTCTGCAAATTCTTTTTCTTCCTTTCTCTTTTTTGCTTGTGGTCTCATTATTAAAAAATAAAAAACCGCAATAATTAAAAGGTAAGGAGCAAAATTTATTATCGTGTTAGTATCCATTAAGACTAGACCTTATGCGTTAGGCGCAGATGCCTTTGCTTTAGGAGTTACAAAACCTTTAATACGGATAGACTCTGTACCTGACTCTGTATTTGCCTTAATTGTAACTGTTTTAGTTTGCGCGTTAGGCTTACCGTTAGTATTAAATTTTACTAACATAGTTCCTTCACCACCTGGAGCGATAGGCTCTTTAGACCATGTAGGTACTGTACAACCACAAGAACCTTTTGCGTTAACTACGATTAAAGGAGCGCTACCAGTGTTTGTAAATTTATATTCATGCTCTACCACTGTACCTTCATCTACAGTTCCAAAGTCAAATTCAGTTTCTTGAAAAGTCATTTCTGGAAAGTTTCCAGCAACTTCTTTATTTGCAGCTGCTGCTGTCAAGTTTGCTTGATCAATTGTTGCAGATTCAGCCTTTTCATTACAGCTAGTAAGTGCCATTGTAGCTACTGCAGCTACCATTAAAACTAATTTTTTCATCTTCTTTTATTTTAAAATTACTTAAAAATTTGCGGCAAATATAATTAAAAACATCCGTAGAAACAACGCTCTTGCCTGTAGTCTATAGTAAACCTCTACCTATTTTATTAAGCTGATCGTTTTTCTCAAACTCCTTTAGTAAATTGTCTAGTATACCGTTAATGAAATTAGCACTTTTAGGAGTACTGTAATCTTTAGAAATCTCTAAGTATTCATTAAGTGTAACTCGTACTGGAATTTGAGGAAAGTATAAAAATTCTGCTTGAGCCATCATGATAAGTACTAGATCGATTTGAGCAATACGTTCTTTATCCCAGTTAGGCGTTTTGTGCTCTATTCTACCAGCAAGCTCGTCTAAATTAAGGATGGTTTTTCTAAAAAGGCTTAATGTGAATTTACCATCGTCATCATCTTTAAATAATGGTGGTAATGTAACGTCTTTGCTAGGCTTTACTTTACGTAAAAACTGAATGACTGTCGTGTTTATTAATGGATAATCATCAGTCCAAGTGATGTTTACATCTTCTAGATAATCTAAAAGCTCATCGCTAGGTGCGATAATATCTTCATAGATATTGGTTAAGAATTTTAAATCCTTTTTTAAAGATGGTTCTTCATCCATGGAGTAAACCACAAATGTTTTACTTTCTTGAATTTTATGATATAGATTCTCTACATACTTAGAATCTAAGTGCCATGGATTAAGATTGCGCTGTTGCAAAGCATCTTTAAGCGCCTGACTTTCTCTTAGTTTTAAAAGTATTTTATTATCTATTAAATGTCTAGAAGGATTATGCTCTACACTGCTAGAAATACGTTGTTGTTTTTTAGTATGCTTATCTACAGCGACCTCGTGTATTTTAACAAGTAATTGCACCATGTACAAAAACAATGTGTACGACTGTGTCATACTAGAATTAACAAACTTCTCCAGGTCTTTTAAATCATCTGGACGTTGTCGTTGAAAAGAAAAGACGGCCTGCATTACTTTAATGCGCAATTGTCTTCTGTTAAGCATAAGAACGATATTTTTTTACTTAGGCGGTGCTAGTTAATGTTTTTAGCTTTCGCGAAAGCGGAATTATAAAAATTTAAAACCTGGCTTTTAGTTCTAAAAACCAGGGCAAAAGTACTCTTTAAAATGGACTACTGTCCTAAACTTTCATGTTTTCTAGCCATGATACGAGCCTGAGCGATCTCTAGTGCTGCTTGATGTGTAGTAACACCAGACTCTTGAGCTCTATTTAATATCTCAATAGTAGTCGTATAGATATTCTCAGTTTTTCTCATGATCTCTGTACGATCATAGCCTTCTAATTCTGCATATACATTAATAATTCCACCTGCATTTATTAAGAAGTCTGGAGCATATACGATACCTTTATTTTGTAAAATAGCGCCGTGCTTCACCTCATCTGCAAGTTGATTATTTGCTGCGCCGGCAATTATAGAGGCTTCTAGTTTATGAATAGTACTATCATTAATAGTTGCTCCTAAGGCACAAGGTGCGTAGATATCCATTCTTTCAGAATAAAGATCATTACCACCGTAAATGGTAGCGCCGTATTTATCTCTAACTTCTTCTAGTCTGTCTTGATTGATATCTGCAATAATTACATCTGCTCCTTCTTGAGTAAGGTACTCTACTAGTGTTTCTCCTACGTGACCTATTCCTTCTACATAAACTCTTTTATCTTCAAGGACATCGCTACCATATTTAAATTGAGCTGCCGCTTTCATACCCATAAAGACTCCGTAGGCAGTTATAGGCGATGGATTTCCTGCTCCTCCTTTATCTGTAGATATTCCAGTTACATAAGGAGTTACTTCTCTTACAGTGTCCATATCTTCTGTATCCATCCCTACATCTTCGGCAGTGATGTAACGGCCACTAAGTGAGTGAACAAACTCACCGAATTTGCGCATTAATTCTGGTGTCTTTTGAGTTTTTGCGTCTCCTATAATAACGGCTTTTCCTCCACCTAAATTTAAACCAGTTATGGCACTTTTAAATGTCATACCACGTGATAGTCTCAACACATCGTTGAGAGCTGCCCACTCGTTTTCATATTGCCACATTCTTGTACCACCTAAGGCTGGACCTAAAACCGTATTGTGAATTCCAATAATGGCTTTCAATCCTGTATCTTTGTCATTGCAAAAAACAATTTGTTCATGATTATCAAAGGAAACCTGACCGAATACAGGATCTTGATTGATAAGCTGTTCTAAGGATTCAAATTCTTGAGACATAAATAGAAAATTATGAGCTTTTGTTAATTATTAAAAAGCGTGCAAAAATAACTTCATTTTAGGGATTTAACAATTTACCATGCTTAATTTCCCGTTTTGTTATTAAAATTATTTTTACTCGCAGTAAGATCATAAATGAAAGAACTTAAAAAGCTCAATAAACTCTTTGCTAAATACAAATGGCAACTTATAGGAGGCGTGATAGTAACAATCGTTTCTAGAGTTTTATCTCTTGTGTTACCTAAATATGTAGGTAAAATCATAAATCTATTAAATGATTACACAAATGCAAGTGAAACACAGCAAGAGGTAATAGGTGATCAACTTACCTTATACATCTTTTATATTATAGGAGCTACACTACTAGCCGCTGGTCTTACGTTTATAATGAGGCAACTTATCATAGTTGTATCAAGACACCTAGAATACGACCTAAAAAATATAGTCTATCAACAATACCAAAGGTTGTCTTTAGGTTTTTACAAACAAAACCGTACTGGAGATTTAATGAATCGCATAAGTGAAGATGTTTCTAAAGTGCGTATGTATATGGGACCTGCGATTATGTACAGTATTAATATGCTGACTCTTTTTGCAGTAGTAATTCCTGCGATGATCGATACCGCTCCTACTCTAGCGGTTTACACGATAATTCCCTTACCTATTTTATCTGTTGCTATATATGTAATAAGTCGTGAAATAAACAAGAGATCCACACTAGTTCAAGAATACTTATCTAATCTTAATACGATCTCGCAAGAATCATTTAGCGGTATATCAGTTATCAAGGCTTATAATCTCGCTCCACAAATGACTGTACAATTTACAGATGTGGCTAACGATAGTAAAGAAAAGAATATTGATCTAGCACGTATACAAGCCTTGTTTTTTCCATTAATGGTTTTACTTATAGGGTTAAGTAATATTATGGTCATTTATATAGGAGGGAAACAAGTAATTGATGGAGTGATAGATGTAGGAACTATTCCTGAATTCCTCATTTATGTAAATATGCTTACCTGGCCTGTAGCAATTGTAGGATGGGTCACAAACATGATCCAGCAAGCAGAAGCTTCTCAAAAGCGCATCAATGAATTTCTAGATATAGAACCTGCCATTCAAAATTTAAATGAGACTAGTGCAAATGTGAAAGGTAAAATCTCTTTTAACCACGTAAACTTTATCTATGAAGATACTAACATACATGCGTTAAAAGATGTCTCATTTGAAATAGAGGCTGGTAAAACACTAGCTATACTCGGTAAAACTGGTAGTGGTAAATCAACGATTCTAGAACTCATAGGTAGATTATATGATATTAAAGACGGCTCTCTTCAAATAGATGATATAGAGATTAAATCACTTAATCTAGACGACTTAAGAAGCGCTATAGGATATGTACCACAAGATGCTTTCTTATTTTCAGACACGATAGGCAACAACATCGCATTCGGTAAAAAAGACGCCTCACAGGAAGAAATTGAAGCTGCTGCAAAAAACGCTGTAGTTCATAAAAACATAACCAATTTTACTAAAGGTTATGAAACCGTATTAGGAGAACGAGGCATTACCTTAAGTGGCGGACAAAAACAGCGTGTTTCCATCGCAAGAGCCATCATTAAAAAACCGCAAATACTCCTTTTTGACGATTGTTTAAGTGCTGTTGACACAGAAACAGAAGAAAAAATCCTCAATAACCTCAAAAAAGTTACACAAGATACTACCACCATAATAGTAAGTCATCGTGTGAGCAGTGCAAAAAATGCAGATCAAATTATCGTTCTAGACGACGGTAATATTATAGAACGCGGAAATCATGAATCGCTATTGAAAGAAAACGGTTATTATGCAGAACTTTTTGCAAACCAGATGCTTGAAGAGGAAGAATAAATTATTACAACTTTTTAAATCTCTTGTTAATTATTAAAATATACTTTTATAAAAGACCATCTCGTAGCTCGTTATTGATCATAAAGTGACCTTCTTAATAAGCCAAACATACTCTCTTTAAGAAATAGCTTGTCATTTAAGGCCTCAATAAACTTTTCTATTTGGCTTTTTTTTCTATTTTTGATCGCAACTTAACTTTTAAAAAGAAAATGGGCGATAGAGATTACCAAGAACAAGAGGAGATATTTTCAAAAGTAGTACGTGCAGGAAGACGCACTTATTTCTTTGATGTAAGAGCTACAAAAGCAGATGATTATTACCTGACTATTACAGAGAGTAAGAAATTTACAAATGACGACGGCAGTTTTCACTTTAAAAAACACAAAATCTATCTGTATAAGGAAGATTTTCAAGAATTTGGTGACACATTAAAAGAAATTACTGATTTCATTATTAAAGAAAAAGGTGGCGAGGTTATTTCAGACCGTCATCAGTCTAATTATAAAAGAGATGATCAAGCCGCTCCAGCTGATAGCGATGCTGCAGAGCCTAATCATCCAGCGAGTTTTACAAACATTAATTTTGAAGACATATAAGCGTCTTAACACAAAATTTTCTTAAAGTCTTTCTAACCGAAAGGCTTTTTTTATTTTTAGAATTCTAGATAAACATTTCATGAAAAAATCAATACTTCTGTTGCTTGTTCTCGCTTTCGCGAAAGCGGTAACCGCACAAACCATCACAACACCTACATTAGGATACTATTTACCTGATAATGTAACCTACAACTCTGAAATTTCTACACCGCAAGAAGTACTGGGATATATTCCTGGAGAATGGCATGTTACTCATGACAAGCTTATCGAGTACATGCGCACGCTGGCAAGAGAATCTGATAGAATAAGCATTGAAAATCGAGGAACCACTTATGAAGGAAGACCTTTAGTTTTACTAACTATTACATCAGTAAATAACCATAAGAATCTAGATCAAATTCAAGCTGATCATCTTGCATTAACTGAAGGTAGCACTGCTTCTACTGCAAATATGCCTATAGTCGTTTATCAAGGTTTTTCTATTCATGGAAATGAGCCTAGTGGTTCTAATGCTGCCTTACTTCTCGCCTATCATCTAGCTGCCGGACAAGGACCAGAAGTAGAGCAATTACTTGACAACACGATTATATTATTTGACCCAAGTTTCAATCCAGATGGATTGCAACGATTTGCTGGTTGGGTAAATCAACATAAGAGTAAAAATGTAAATCCAGACTCCTACGACCGTGAGTATGACGAAGTATGGCCAGGTGGAAGAACAAATCACTACTGGTTTGATATGAATCGAGACTGGCTACCGGTTCAATTACCAGAATCCCAAGCTCGTATCGAGACGTTTCATAACTGGATGCCTAATATTTTAACAGACCATCATGAAATGGGAACTAATGCTACGTTCTTTTTCCAGCCTGGGATACCATCAAGAACGCACCCATTAACTCCTAAAATGAATCAGCAATTAACCAGAGAAATAGGAAATTATCACGCTGCAGAACTCGATAAAATAGGGTCACTTTACTATACAGAAGAAAGCTATGACGACTTTTATTATGGTAAAGGATCTACTTTTCCAGATATCAATGGTTCTATAGGAATCTTATTTGAGCAAGCAAGCTCTCGTGGTCATGCACAAAATTCTGACAATGGTATATTGACATTTCCATTTACCATACGCAATCAGTTTACAGCAGGAATAAGTACACTTAAAGCAGCCGCAGGAATGCGACAAGAGATTCTTGATTACCAAGGACAATTTTACAAAGACGCTAAAAAAGAAGCTACAAGTGGCGCTATTATCTTCGGTGATCATACCGATTCTGGAAGAACAGACGCACTGGCTGACATTCTATTGAGACATAAAATCGAAGTACGTTCCTTAAAAAATGATGTTACTAAAAACGGTAAGACTTATAAAAAAGACTATGCTTATATCGTTCCTAAAAATCAGAAAAACTCTAGATTAATCAACGCTATGTTTGAAAAGCGCACCACTTTTCAAGATAGCTTGTTTTATGATATAAGTGCCTGGACATTCCCACTAGCTTTTGACATGGATTATGATGAAGATGCTAGCTTGAGCGACGGTATTCCATTTGACAGATCCAAAAGATTAGATTCTCACTCGTCTACAGCATCGGACTATGCGTATTTAATGTCATGGAACGAGTACAAAACACCAATGATTTTAAACATCCTTTTAGAAGAAGGTATCAGAGCGAAAGTTGCTATGGAACAATTTACTATTGAAGGTAAAAAATATGACTATGGAACCATATTAATTCCAGTACAAAATCAAAATTGGGATGCGGGAGAGTTTGCAGACATTTTAGGTGATATTTATTTACATCATGGAGTTAAATTTCATGGCGTTTCTAGCGGACTTACCACAGGAATTGATCTTGGGTCTAGACAGTTTAGAGCATTGAAACAACCTAAAATCGCCTTACTTATAGGTGATGGAATCAATCCTTATGATGCTGGTGAGATCTGGCACTTACTCGATCAGCGTTATGATATAACGGTTACTAAAATCGACTTAAGTGACATCAATCGTAAAGATTTATCTCGTTATAATACGATTATTGTCCCTAACACGTACGGCAGTCCAGAAAACGAAGTAATAGACCAATTAAAAGAATGGACGAGATCTGGTGGAACGTTAATAGGATATAGAAGCGCGTTAAGATGGATGAGCAGTTCAAAATTACTGCCACTACAATTCAAAAAGACAGAAAATCCTTCAAAGGATATTTCTTTTGAGCAGCGTTCTGATTTTTATGGAGCTCAAAATATAGGTGGAGCCATATTTGAAACAAAACTAGATCGCTCCCATCCTATTGCTTTTGGTTTTAAAGATGACCAATTGCCTATGTTTAGAAACACGAGATTATTTGTTGAGCCTCATAAAGACTCTTTTAGAAATCCTATAAAATATACAGACAGCCCATTAATGAGTGGTTACATTTCAGATATTAATCTAGAGGCTTTGAAAAATACAGTCCCATTTCAACATAACAATTATGGACGTGGCGATGTGATAGGTTTTACAGATAATACGCAGTTTAGAGCCTTCTGGTATGGAACTAATAAGTTACTGATGAATGCCATTTTCTTTGCTGAAGAGATGTAACAGCTAGCTAAATTGAATCCATTAAAAAACTCCTTTAAACTGATTTTAAAGGAGTTTTAATTTATAAAGAATTCTGACTCTATAGGTTATTAACCTACGCGATCACCATTTTTCGCATGGGCGCTTGGTTGAAGTAATATCACATCGCTATCATCTCCTTCAACGCCTAGCACTAGACATTCACTCATAAAATTTGCTATTTGCTTTTTAGGAAAGTTAACAACCGCGATCACTTGCTTACCTACTAATTGCTTTTTTTCGTAACGCTTAGTAATTTGTGCACTTGTCTTTTTAATACCTAATGCTCCAAAGTCTATTTGAAGTTGATAAGATGGATTTCTTGCCTCTGGAAAATCGCTTACGGTTAGGACGGTACCTACTCGCATGTCAACTTTTTCAAAGTCCTTCCAGTTTATTTCCATTAGTGCATTTTAAGCTTCTCGATCATTTCTCGTGAGATCGCAACATCAGCACCATAAGCGTCTAGTAGTAAACCCTTATTTCCATCTTTACATTCTAGAGCATATAAAATCATGTTGTCGCCAGGATTTGTCATTCCTTCAAAACGGTAAAATTCTACAACCTCTATCTCACCAGCTTTCCATTCTTTCTTTAATTCTTTAGAATGCACGCCATCTTCTACTAGATCAAAGTCTATGGTATAGCCTTTCTTTTGTAAATCTTCAGTTGCTTCGGTTACGGTGTCGTATGCAGTTTTCATAGTTTTTATTTTAAATTTATAAAACATTGACTAATTCAAAGAAGCTTTAAAATAAGTTTAGCAACTTAAATTTAATTCTTGTTCTAAAAAAAGGTCTATAAGCTCACATATTTCTTCAAGTACAGTTTTGTTCTCGCTTTCGCGAAAGCGGAATAACCATCCATTACCGTAACAAATAAGCTACTTTTACTACCTATAAATAAAACAATTTCATGTCACTGACTCCATCTACTATGTTACCATTAGGAACAAAAGCACCAGATTTTTCTCTTATAGATACCGTGAGTGGAGAATTAATGCAGCTCAAAGAACTCAAAGGATCTAAAGGAACCGTTGTGATGTTTATATGTAACCATTGCCCTTTTGTACTGCATATTAATGAAGAGCTCGTGAGAATTGCAAACGATTATAGAGTTACAGGATTTCATTTTATTGCAATTTCTAGCAATGATGTTGAAAAATATCCTCAAGATAGTCCCGAAAAAATGAAACAGCATGCCGATGAGCAAAACTATCCTTTTCCTTATCTATATGATGCCACCCAAGAAGTAGCAAAAGCTTATGACGCTGCCTGTACTCCAGATTTATATCTTTTTGATACATCTTTAAAACTGGTTTATCGAGGGCAACTGGATGACTCGAGACCAGGTAACGGAATTCCATCAACGGGAAGGTCCTTAAGAGAAGCAATGGATGCGATTTTAGGTAATAAACAAGTTCCAGCATTACAGAAACCTAGCATAGGTTGTAATATCAAGTGGAAGTAGTTTTTAAAATTTAAAAAGGCTTGAAATCACATGATTTCAAGCCTTTTTTATTAAATAACGCAACTATCTAACGATCTGTGCCCGGATCTCTTGGGTCACGATCATTTGCTGTACATGATGACATGTCTAACTCTACGTAAGTAGCCCAACTACGTCCAGGGAAACCTATTCCTGCTCCCCAAGCTGTTTCATTCTGGCCAGAATTATTAGTAACGACTGCATGAGCAGCAAAGCATGTTTCTAATGGTAAGGTGCTAGCATCTGCAGTGTAAGTAACCACTGTTGTACCTGCACTATGATTTGCACTGTATTCAAAATGACCTACCTTAGGATTACCAGATCCTGTAGTAGGTATATCTCCAGTACAATTACCGATGGACATGTGTGTTTCTTCCATAGACCAGCCTCCATTAGTCGTATATACTATGGAGATATTAGATCCATCTAAGTAGACATCTACCGTACCGGCAACAATGTTTTGTCCAGCAATTAGATCTGTTGATTTACACGGTTCACCCAAGAATGAACCAGATTTAGTTACAAATTGTTCTGACGCAATCTGAAATTTAATATCGTTTTGAGTTTCAAAATCAGATTGGTCTTGAGTACAAGAAGTAATTACAAATAATAATAAAAGAGAGTACAAATGTTTCATAATTCAAAGTTTTGATTAAAAACTAAAATTACAATAGATCAGCACTTCAACTATAAATAAATTCTTTTAATCGATAAACTAAGTTAAATTTTAATAAATTAAAACGCTTCAACGTATTAAACAGTCTATTCGTCTAAAAGATTAGGAATGGATTCATACAAAATGATTATTAGATCAATAAATTATTTGACACTCAATTATATCAATTTTACTAATAATATTGAAATTCAAAACCATAGTCAAGTCTACCTTTTCTATTTCCTATTTATCTTATTGTTTATGAATTTATTCTCTCTATTCTTAAGTGATCAATATAATTTTAATACTCCAATTCATTTTAAACATTGAAATGTAAATCCCTACTTAAGACATATATTATGTAATATAGAAATAGTAATTTAGCAACTTAATAAAAACGAGTTTATGTTTTCACTTAAAGTGATCTGGAATCCGCTAGAAGGCCTTGACCTAGGTTTTTTTACCCTACATTTTTACAGTTTATCTTATGTAATCGCTTTTGTATTGGGCTGGTATATCATCAAACCTATATTTAAAAGAGATAATGTAAGTGTGGAGAAAATAGATCCACTATTTATGTACACGGTTATAGGATGCTTAGTAGGCGCACGTATAGGACATTACTTATTTTATGAAACTGCGGTATTATTTAATGATCCCTTACATGTATTTCTACCTTTTAGAACAGATCCATTTGAATGGACCGGTTTTGCTGGTATGGCAAGCCATGGAGCAGCAATAGGTATAATTATAGCTATGTTCTTTTATAGTCGTAAACATTTGCAAAAAAACATGTTATGGATCCTGGACCGTATCGTAATTCCTACTGCTATAGGAGGAACTTTTGTACGCTTAGGAAATTTAATGAATAGTGAGATTAATGGTAAGGCTACCGACTTCTTTGCTGGTTTTAAATTTGTGAGAGACTTAAGTGACGATAAAGTAGCAGCTGCGTTAAGCAAAGTAAAAATCTCAGGTACAGATAATAAAATAGACGCCCTTGTTAACGATCCTCAATATTCAGAATTACTTGCTACGATACCTTATAAACATCCTGCACAGTTGTATGAGGCAATTTGTTACGTAGGAGTTTTTGTTATTCTTTATCTAGTATACTGGAAAACAGAAAAGCGTCATAAATTAGGTTATTTACTCGGATTATTTTTTGTGTTACTTTTTACCGTGCGCTTATTTATTGAGATTATTAAGGAACCTCAAACTAAGACAGATGCTTTTGAGTTTGCTAGCTTACATTTTAATACGGGACAATTACTTAGTATTCCGTTTATTCTTCTAGGTTTGTTTTTAATGTTTAGACCAGAAGGAATGTTTGAAAAGAAATCCAATGCGTAACTTATTTACCGGACTTTTTTTAACCGCAATTGTTGCGAGCAGTTGTAAGCCTAATTTTGAAGAAGAAATGAAGTCTAAGGATTTCAGCTTTCAAAATGAGGCTACTGGTTATTTAATTTCTAAAGAAAAAGATACTTTAAAAAAGTTACAGCTAGAACTGGCAGATACAGATTACAAAGTTCATTTAGGTATGACTTACAAAGATGAGCTTCAAGAAGATCAAGGATTATTATTTGTTTTTGAAAAATCTGCACCGCGATATTTTTTCATGAAAAACACTCCTGTAGCATTAGACGTTGTTTTTGTGGATGAAAACTTAACTATAGACAGTTTTGTATCTAACGCGCAACCTCAAGACACAACTATTTCAAGAAGTAAAAAGCCAGTTCAATACATCCTTGACCTAAAGGCTGGAACAGCTGCTCAGCTAGGGCTTCAAGAAGGCGATACATTTGTGTGGCAATAAAAAATGTAATCAAATAGATGTTGAAATCGCGTTACGTGAATTTCAATAGAAAATCTCACAACTATCGCTCCTGTTTTGCGATCTACGCCAGTAAGCTTATTACCTAATAACTATAAGCTTTGACAATTAACCTAAGCTATTATTACCTAGTCAACAAGCACATACTTCAATAGATCAGCTTGAATACTTCTGGAAGCATTACTGTACTCCTAAATCAGGAAAAAGAAAATGCCACTCTTCATAAGTGGCATTTCCATAGTTTTTTAAGTTATCGCTTTCGCGAAAGCGGAACTAATACATTTAATAATTGATAAAT
>MAAC01011235.1_pt1 | contig 13137 bp, 14 predicted proteins | sample 1115981 | NCBI WGS metagenome assembly MAAC01 (sample SAMN04961126, study PRJNA320927) | seawater metagenome | isolation source: sample BD02T64 sea water enriched with oil for 64 days | place: USA:Gulf of Mexico | collected 2013-07-27 | reverse complement strand
TCATGAGCTTTATGGGAATCAATATATAGTATAAAGATTAACGATTTAAGAAAATGGGAATCACATTAATTACAACAGTAATTGTATTCTTGGTAGTTGTTCTATCGCTAGTTGGAATATTGTTATTTGTTAAAGCTAAAATATCTCCTTCTGGTCCTGTAAGATTGACTATCAATGGAGAAAGAGAAGTAGAAGTAAGTTCTGGTAGCACTTTACTAACTACTCTTGGAGAAAATAAAATCCTTTTGCCATCCGCTTGTGGTGGTGGTGGTACTTGTGGTATGTGTAAATGCCAGGTTATTGATGGTGGTGGAGAAATCCTTCCAACTGAAAAGCCATACTTCTCTAGAAAAGAAATCCAAGATGATTGGAGACTTGGTTGTCAAGTAAAAGTAAAAGGTGACATGGACATTAAGGTTCCTGAGGAAATCTTCGGAATCAAAAAATGGGAATGTGAGGTTATTGAAAACTATAACGTAGCATCTTTTATTAAAGCCTTTACTGTAAAATTACCAGAGGGTGAAAACCTAGACTTCGAAGCTGGTGGATATATCCAAATCGATGTACCTAAAATCACTGTTGATTTCAAGGATATGGATATCAGACCTGAACCTAATGATCCTTACGGACCAGACAAGTTCAAGGAAGACTGGGATAAATTTGGTCTTTGGGATCTTAAAATGGATAATCCAGAGCCAGTATATAGAGCATACTCTATGGCCAATCACCCTGCCGAAGGGAACATTGTAATGCTTACTATTCGTATTGCTACTCCACCATGGGATAGAGCTAAAAACGGATGGATGGATGTTAATCCAGGTATTTGTTCTTCTTATATCTTCGCTCAAAAGCCAGGTGATAAGGTTATGGTATCTGGACCATTCGGTGAGTTCTTTATTAAAGAAACTAATTCTGAGATGGTTTATATTGGTGGTGGTGCTGGTATGGCTCCAATGCGTTCTCACTTATTCCACTTATTCCATACCCTGAAGACTGATCGTAAAGTAACTTATTACTACGGTGGTCGTTCTAAAAAAGAACTTTTCTTCGTTGAAGACTTCCGTCAAATAGAAAGAGAGTTCCCTAACTTTAAGTTCCACCTAGTTCTTTCTGAGCCTATGCCAGAAGATAACTGGAATGAGATGAAATCTAAGGATGATGAAGGTGATGGATTTGTTGGATTTGTACACAACGCTGTAATCGAACATCATTTGAAAGATCATGATGCTCCTGAAGATATCGAGTTCTACTTCTGTGGACCTCCTATGATGAATCAGGCAGTTATTAAGATGTGTGACGACTGGGGTGTACCAGAAGAAAACGTATCATTTGATGACTTTGGATGATTTATTCCAATACATATAAAAAAAAGAGCTGCACAATTGTGCGGCTCTTTTTTTTTTGACTGATAAGTCATCGTTACAAAGTATTTCTAAGTACTAATTATTGTGCCCCATTCTTATAAAGGTTTTCTTTACGGATATTCATCCCCTTCTAAGGAAATGTTTTCATCCCCTTTTTGATAAGGTAAATAGGTAATGATAAGTTGGAGCATTTCATCTGTAGTTTTCATACTACCATCTTTCCCCGTGATCCATTGAGTAGGGTTAAATGGATTGTCCGGATTAGCCAAAGTATTATCAAACATGGCTTCTACTTTGATCAAAGTACCAGCTGGAAGATGCTTCATTTTCTTATAGGTATAGAAAAACTGCCACCTGAAATTCCAATCATCAATTTTCACCAAGGGAATAGTATCATTATTTGGCTTTACTGCATATGCTTTAAAAGTTTTACCTAATAGATGCATATGAGGATTCACCGTCAATACAGAAATATCCTTAGGAAGGATAAATGAAGATGTGAAATTTTTCTTTTCATTTGGTGGAATCACCAAAGGAGGAACAATTGGAGAGACACCTAAGGTTCCCAATTGAAATTCTCTAATAGGTCTTTTCGGAGGAATGGAATCGTAAAATACATTGAAATAAGACTGATCTTCATCGTCCACAGGACTTGGTCCATAATGCATATCATTGATTAAAAACATGCCTTTTTTGGACATATGAAAACCCCCTATTCCCCTTGGATAAAGAGACGTCTGAACTCCTGGAAGATAATTACTAACCGAAGGAATTTTCACAGGAAAGGTTCCATCTTCATTTGGAATCCCCATTTCTCCCCAAGCCTCTCTTGGTCCAAATTCTTCTAGACTTACATAATAAGCCCCCTCATGCAAGTCCTTTTCATCATTGCCTTTATATGACAATGCATGTCCATTCATATGGTGTACTAACTGATTGTTACCAGGAACAAATTCTACTACCCGGATAAAGGTGTCAACTGGTAATTCAAATGGAACTTTTATAATCAAAAATCGGTCTTTATTGTCTCCCGGGACAGGTATTGGTTGCGCCATTTTCACAACCAAATCGGGTTTCCCCAATAATGAACCAGAAGCATATACAGGTACAGAAGCCATCTTACTTGAATCACCTAACTGAGCCCCTTGCTCATACCATTTTCTAATAAGGTCTTTTTCATTTTGACTCAATATCTTTTCCCCGATGAAATGAGTATATTCCGGATCAGCAGGCCAGGGAGGCATATATCCAATACCTGTAACATGTGCCACCATTTTGGCTCTTTTCCTAACATCGTGGTAGTTTGTCATAGAAAAAGGTGCCGCTCCCCCCTCCCTATGGCATTCGGTACAATTGGAATAAATAATAGGTGATATATGTTCGGAAAAATAGACTGTAGTATCTGGCTCCATCGAATCACTAGCAGTGATCGTTGCAACGCTATTTTTCTTCTCGTTACAAGCTGTTATAACAAGAAAACCAATTAAGAAAGGGTATACTATTTTCATAAAAAAAACCTCTTTTTACAGAGGTTTAAAACTACTTCTTTTTTAATTTATCTCCGAAAACTTTTCGAAACTTTTCAAGCTTAGGCTGAATGACAAACCTGCAATAAGGTTGTTCGCCATTTAAGATATAAAAATCCTGATGAATATTCTCCGCTTTATAAAAAGTATCAAAGGCTGTAATCTCAGTTACAATTGGATCTGTATAGGCTTGGGATTCTTCCAGCTGTTTCACTAGTCCTTCTGCAATCAACCTTTGTTTTTCTGTATGATAAAAAATGGCAGATCGATATTTTGAGCCAATATCATGGCCTTGCCTATTTAATGTTGTTGGATCATGGCTAAGGAAAAAGGAAGACAAGATAACCTTTAAAGATAAAATATCTTCATCATACACTATTTGACAAACTTCAGCATGTCCTGTTCTCTCCGAACAAACCTCCTCGTAGCTCGGATTTTTTATATGTCCACCGGAATATCCGGACTCAACTGAAATTACACCATTTAATTCTTGAAATACTGCTTCAATACACCAAAAACATCCAGCACCTAAAGTTATAGTATCCATTCTTACTTTATTATTTAAAGTATTTACTACTTGTATTAGAAGCCCAAGCATAGACTATACAAAAATAAGAACTTTTACTTGCTTTAACCAATTCATGAAGAATCTCTGTTTTAAGCATCCTCTTTTAAAAGGATTCACTCGTCCAAACCAAAACGATTAATCCATGAATTAATATATTCAGTGAGCTGACAAAGAGAACATATCCAATAAGGTTCATTTCAATGACTGTACCACTATCACCACAAAAAAAAGACCGATAAAGGAACCTTGAAGAACCCATTCGGCCTTAATAATATATTCTGATTAAGAATGGTGAAAATAGCTTAGCGAAATTGTAATAAACCATTCGACTAGTACCCGTCCAAATAAATTAATCTAATTCATTTCTTAAAGAATACCTTTTAAATTCTTCACAATTTACAATAAGTGAAATAGATCCTCTACGCCCGGTAATCGTTCTACATTATAAGCCTCTGCATGCTTTACTCCCATATATTTACCATACTCTTCAGCTCTAAAAGTAATTGCATTTAAAAACTCTTTGCTGGATATTGGTGTATTGGGTTCTTTTGAATTAGGATCAAAGAATTGGGATTTATAGGCTAAAATAGCATCTAATTTAATATCCAAATAACCCGTTATATCTACTGCAAAATCAGGTTCTATACTGTTATATTGGATATAATGGTAAATAGCCTTTGGTCTCCATGCTTTTTGATGCTCTCCTTCTAGTTCAGTCTCTATCTTAGGCAAGCCCGCTAAAAAGCACGCTCGAGATACTAAATCCGATCCCCTTCCATGATCTGGATGCCGATCAGAAAATGCATTTGCCAACACAATTTTTGGTTGGTACTTTCTAACCATTTCAATTATTCGTAAAACACTTTCCTTATCCTGTTCAAAAAATCCATCAGGAAGCCCTAGATTTTCCCGTGCATCAACATTCATAATCTTTGCCGCATTCTGAGCTTCAACCTCTCTAATTTCTGCAGAACCTCGAGTACCTAATTCGCCTCTTGTCAAATCAACAATGGCAGTTTTATACCCCAACAATTTTTGTTTAAACAAGGTTCCTGCACATGAAAGTTCCACATCATCAGGATGGGCACCAAATGCCAATATATCTACCTTCATATAATACTAATAATCAGTGTTTTAATTTTCATCACTTTTAAAGACAAAAGTTATGAATTTAAATGGAATTGGACTAAATTTCCCCATTATATTAAATTAGCCAAGATCTCATTCTATTCATGCTTAAATATATTCAGAAAAACAATTATTATTTCCTTCTTCATTTCACTGTATTTCTTTGGGGGTTCACTGGAATTCTAGGGAAATTAATAAAAACGGATTCTACCACAATAGTAATATTAAGAACATTAATAGCCTCTGTTGTAATTTATCTTTATTTAGCATTAAAGGGAAAATTAAAAAGAGTAAAGAGAAAGAATCTCGTTGGATATTTAGGAATTGGGGGACTGATAGCAATTCATTGGGTTACATTCTTTGAATCTATAAAAGTTTCCAATGTATCCGTAGCGCTTATCTGTTTGGCTTCTTCCTCCTTCTTTGTTGCAATCTTGGAACCTATCATTTATGGTAAAAAAATAAAAACATACGAATTATTATTAGGCCTTACTGTTATCTCTGGTCTATCCATGATATTTAATTTCGAATCTGAATATGAACTTGGAATTATATTGAGTTTATGTTCTGCCTTTTTTGCAGCTCTATTTACGGTATTAAATGCAAAATTTGTCAAAGAAGATGATGCCGCACATATTACCCTATACGAAATGTTAGGAGCGTTTGTTTGCACTGCAATCTATTATAGCTTACAAGACAATACTATGATGAGTATCCTTACTATGGATAACCTTGATTGGTTTTACACCATAATTTTAGGAACAATATGTACCGCATTTGCTTTCCTTATGGGCGTATACGTCATGAAAGAATTGAGCCCGTATACTATTACCATCAGTATAAATATGGAGCCCATTTACTCCATATTACTTGCATTGGTAATTTTTAAAGAAGATGAAAAAATGAGTCTTGGTTTTTACCTAGGAGGACTGGTTATATTGTTCACAATCTTTATGAATGCCTATCTAAAATCCAAAGAACGAAAACAAAAAAAAATGTTGACTGTGAATAATAATCTGGACGAAAAATCTCCATTTTAACATTTATAAACATTCGCAATCAGCTAATCAAAAACTTTTATATCCCGGAAAGTAAAGGGTATAAAATTTTCGCTTATTTTTGTTATTCAAAATAATAACGCATACAATCATGTCACAAGAAATTGAAAAAGTTCAGTGTCTTATCATTGGATCTGGACCTGCTGGATATACAGCCGCTATATATGCTTCAAGAGCAGAAATGAAACCAGTAATGTATCAAGGATTACAGCCTGGTGGTCAATTAACTATTACTACGGAAGTAGACAATTTCCCTGGTTACCCTCAAGGAGTTGATGGTAATAGCATGATGGAAGACTTAAAGAGTCAAGCAGAAAGATTCGGTACCGATGTACGTTTTGGTATGGCTACTGCCGTAGAATTTTCTACCATTAAAGGAGGTACTCACAAGATAACCATCGATGATACTAAGGTCATAGAGGCTCAAACGGTAATCATTTCAACGGGAGCTTCTGCCAAATGGTTAGGTTTGGAATCTGAAGACAGATTAAATGGATTCGGAGTTTCTGCTTGTGCTGTTTGTGATGGATTCTTTTACAGAGGACAAGAGGTTGTAGTTGTAGGTGCTGGTGATACCGCAGCTGAAGAAGCTACTTACCTTTCTAAAATCTGTAAAAAGATTACTATGTTGGTGAGAAAAGATGAAATGAGAGCATCTAAACCAATGCAACAAAGAGTTTTCGACACTGAAAATATTACAGTAATGTTTAACACATCTACTAAGGAGGTTCTTGGTCAAAAATCTGTAGAAGGTGTATTAGCTGTAAATAATACAACTGGTGAAGAAACAACTATTCCTGCTACAGGATTCTTTGTTGCCATTGGACACAAGCCAAATTCAGACATTTTTAAAGGTCAATTGGAAATGGACACAACTGGTTATCTGATTACAAAGCCAGGTAGTTGCCAAACAAATATTCCTGGCGTTTTTGCTGCTGGAGATATTCAAGATAATATTTACAGACAAGCTATTACAGCTGCCGGTTCTGGTTGTATGTCTGCTTTAGATGCAGAAAGATACTTAGCAGAATATGCTCACTAATACTTATTAAAAAGCTGCCTAGTGCAGCTTTTTTTTTGCTATATTTTTAACCTATTTGATTCAAAATGAAAAAATTCGAACTTAGAACCCTTTATAAAAAGAAACGAAAATCGTTGAGTGAAGAAGAAATTCTGAATCGTTCGAAAAAGATTTTGAATCAAGCCAGAAATATGCCTATTTGGGATAAGGACTATTATCATATTTTTCTTCCTATTGAAAGGTTTTTTGAGGTTAACACCTGGCCATTTATCCACTTCATTCGTGAAGAACTCAAGAAAACAGTTGTTGTTCCAAAAACGAATTTCAATGATATGAGTTTAGAACATATCAAATTTGATGTGGATACTGCTACCTATAAAAACAAATTTGGCATCCCTGAACCAATCAGAGGAATTCAAATATTGCCTGAGAATCTAGATATTATTTTCATTCCCCTATTAACTTTTGATAAACAAGGTAATAGAGTCGGTTTTGGCAAAGGATTTTATGATCGATTCCTTAAAAAATGTTCACCAAATACCCTATTTATTGGTTTGACATTCTTCGATGAAATGGAGGAAATAGAAGATATTCATGCTATGGATCACCCATTACACTACTGTATCAGTCCGAACAAAGTATATTCTTTTATCGACGAATAAACCATTTACCCTAGCCGGTAACGGAAATTCCCATTGGAATGCATGCAGCAATTTAATTTGGATTAACTTTGCGGCAGATTAAAGGAAACATGGAAATAAGCTTTACAGATTTAGGTCTTCGTGGAAAAATTTTGGAACTCATAGAAGAAAAGGGGTTTGATAAACCAACCGCAATTCAAAAAAGAGTAATTCCGGCAGCAATGACGGGAAAGGATGTCATAGGTGTTTCTAGAACAGGAACAGGTAAGACCTTGGCTTTCTTATTGCCTATCTTAGAATTATGGATGGAGCTACCCAATAAATCTACTGAGCCGCTTTCAACCATTTTGATTGCTCCAAGTAAAGAACTGGCGCATCAATTATCTGAGGAAGTTCAGTTTTGGGGACAAAACTTGGGCATTCAAGTTGGAATGATCTACGGAGGGATGAAAAATAGACCTTTAGAAAAGGTTTTAAATAAAAATCCACATGTTCTAGTTGCCACTCCTGGAAAGCTTCGAGAATGTATTGATTCAGGAATTATTAAAGGAAGTACCGTAAAATATTTAGTCTTAGATGAAGCAGACCAGATGCTAGAAACTGGATTGTGGAAGGATGTAGAAGTCATTCTACACCAATTGCCATCCAAAAGACAAAATTTCTTTTTCTCAGCAACCATTCCAAAAAAACTAAAGGAAACTATCACGACCATTTGCAAAAATCCTGAATGGATAGAAGTGCAAAAACACGTTTCCAATAAACTCGATATTACTGAGAAAGTTTATTACGTTGATGAAAAAAATAAGACTGAATTGTTAATCAACCTACTATACGATCACCTTCAGGAAAAGTCCCTTGTCTTTTTTAACGATCGCTTTTTAGCTAAAAAAGTCTATACCATTCTTAAAAAGGCAGACTTCTCAGTTGATTTAGTGCATGGTAAAAAATCCCAAAATGCCCGTATTAGTTCTATTGGAGCGATTCAAGAAGGATCCACCAAGGTATTACTAGCTACCGATGTAATTGGTAGAGGACTTGATATCAATGATGTTAAAGTCGTGGTAAATTTTGAAATGCCTGAGAATAAGGAAAATTATGAGCACAGAATAGGCCGAACAGGAAGACAGGGTAAATCTGGTATAGCCATCACCCTTTGTGATATTCCAGAGCTTAAAAAATTTAGAACGATCCAGAAATTGCACAATGAACCTATTAAAGAAGTCTTTAGTCACCCATTTCATAAGGAAATGCCTACTAATGTGGAAAAGACCAAGCTTCAAAACAAAGGTATGGATGGATCCAATACCCATAGAATGGCTTGGAATGATTTAATTGGAAAAAAATAAACACAAACTACTTACTTTTAACACTTTAAGAAATATCCCTGTTTCAAAATGGGAATATTTTCCTATTTTTACATAGTTGTATTGACGGATTTAGTCGTTCATCCTTTATAAATGGTTATTTTGTCGTTTGGCATACTTTTTTATAACTATCTACTACCTTTATCAGTATAAGTCATTAGTTTTCTACATGCTATAGCATTTTTTTAAAGAAACCCTCTTTAATCTTAATGCTATGAAAAAATATGTATTCATTTTATTATTGTCCCTAATTTTAGGTTGCACTTGTAATGCTCAATCACTTGAACCGATACCAATTGATCAGCAACAACACTTTGGAGTTGCTTATGTATTGAGCACTACAATTACCTCTGGAACCTATCTTATTACAAAAGACAAACGAAAATCTGTTGCCATTGGATTAATGACTACCCTCCTACTTGCTGCAGGAAAAGAATTTTATGATAGTCAGGGTAATGGAAGAGCCACCGGAGAGGATTTTCTGGCTGGTGCTCTTGGTGCAGGACTAGCAACAATTACCATATCTATCACACTTTAGAACATTTTCAAAACCTGTAAGACAATTTTTAAAAAACAAACCCTATAAATAATAGGGATTGTTTTTTATAATGCAAAATTTTAAGCTTCTGGAGCCTTATACTTACCAAATTCCGTTTCAATAGCCTTTGGACTAGTCTGATACATCACGCCAACCTCAGAAGACATTTTATCAGGGAATACGTCCTCCACACCATTTTCAATGGCATCTGCTATACTTTTGGCGACGGTTTCTGGTGTATCCTTATCCATTTCAAAGCCTTTAGCCATATCAGTATCGATAGGACCTGGATATACTCCAATAACTGCGATTGGTTCCTCTGTTAACTCCCCTCTAAGCCCTTGAATGGTACTATGCACAGCAGCCTTAGAAACTGAATAACTACCAATTACTGGCATATTACCTAATCCAGCCAAAGAGGAAATACTCACAATAGCTCCTTTTTCTTTAGACCGTATACTGGCAATAAAGGATTGCGTTAGTTTAATCAAGCCGATCACATTTACATCAAAATGCTTTTTAAAGTTGTTTAGAGAATCTTCTGTTAATAAACTGTCTCCAAATAATACTCCAGCATTGTTAATCAAAATTTCTACATCTGAAGCAGATTCTGCGGCCTTTGCAATAGACTCTTCATCCGTTACATCCAGTTGTACAGGAACCAATTTATCCCCATAGGTCTTTTTTGCCTCTTCCATTGAGGACATATTTCGAGTACCCGCATACACTTTTTTTGCACCGCGATCAAGTAATTCAATAGCGATGGCCTTTCCAATCCCCCTGTTTGCTCCACTTATAAATACTACGCGATCCTTTAAGTTTAATTTTAAATTCTTCATCATTTTGGTTGTTTGTTGTTAGTTATAATCTTTACATGTATGACCAGTCATTCATATGTTTACGTCAAAAAAAGGGCAAAATTAATTGCCCAATTGTGCTATAAAAATTGTTCAAATATCATTTGATAAAAAATCCGTAAGGGCAATTCATCCCTCGTTGTTTTCATTCTTAATAAGGCCCCCTGCCAACTCGAATTGATAAAATTTGCCGCCTTCTCAGCATCCAATGTAGATCGTATTTCTTTAGACTCCTGGGCTTTCTGTATACAACGAATGAACAATTTATTTTCCATTTCCAATAAAGAATCAATTACCTTTCTCAAGTTCTCATTTGATTCTGCTAATTCCTGACCAGTATTTCCTAAAAAACATCCTTTGGAACAATTCTGATCTGATATCATAGAATTGATTCGATAAGAAAAAAGGGTTTTTAATCTGGTTAAAGGACTCATGGCTTCATTCTCCAAAATTGACTTGGAGGACTCGTAAGATTTCATTCCGTAGTTTCCCAAAGCCTCTATACAAAATGCCTCTTTACCTTTATAATAATTATAAAAAGAGCCTTTCAAAATACCAGCGGCATCGGCAATATCTTTAATACCCGTTGCATGATACCCCTGCTTGTGTAACAATTGAGTTCCAATTTCCAATAAACTATCTTTATCAATCTTCCTTCTCATAATGCAAACATATGAACAATCGGTCATTCACGCAAGTGATAGTGGATTGATTTTTTATTCACACATATCTATCTCAACCACTAACACCTCACAATCAGTAATTTACAAAAATTATTTAAAGTAATCTATTAAGTGTTACTTTTTAATAGAATCCACTCATTTCAATTAAAATGAATAAATGAACAGTGAAAATTGATCAAATTATCAATTTTCAACACACTAAAATCGGGTTTAATTTACCTCAATCCAACTTACTGATTAATCAATTGTTCTTCATCCATTATTCTCCAGGAATGACAATTGCGCTCCCCCTCTCGATTATATTCTTTTTTCATTAGAACTGACTTTTTATTCAATCCTAAATGTAATTCAATTCCCCGCTTTTTTTTCCCAATAAATCTTAATTGCCGTTAAATATTTGGTCTCTAATTTAACATTAGATAAAATCTCAAATTTGTTCTTTCTATAAAATGGAATTGGTGATGTATACCATTCTCCATTTCCTTTTTTATAGTCATTCTCTTGAATAGCCCAACCATTCAATTCTGTATTCTGCTCCTTTCCTAATTGTAATAACTTTCCTCCTAATCCTTTTCCTTGAAATCTGCCACCTACAATCATGGCAAACCAACGCTCCTCATCCCGAATAAAGTCCATATACCAAGCTATTACCTCACCATCGGAAGATTGCACCAAAATATATCGCTTATCCTTTAAATTGGCTAAATAGGACTCTAACTCACTTAAATCTGATAATTGAATATTAAATGGATACTCTTTGTTCCATAAATTCAGTATTTGGATTTTTTCTGTAGGGTTTAATATTTCTGTTGATTTAAAATTCATTCAAAATTTAATTTTAATCCTGAATTAAATTTAATAAAAAAATAATAACCTAATTCCCTATCAGTAATACTTCAAAACGAACAAAAAAAAAGCCAGATCCCAGGATCTGGCTTTAACAATTTTTACACGCTACAGAACCTAATAAACGGTAGCTGTAACGCTTGTAGTATTCTCTGTTTTCCTCCTTACCGGAATATCTGCAATTATCTTCACATTAGAAACCGACTTCGTTACCCATGAAGAAGCTTGATATGGACGAATCAAACTTTTAGGAAGGAAGTGTAATGAAGTTTCAATCCTATACCAAAAATATGTCTTTGGTATAAAGTGGTGTATCGTTACCATTATTTTTTTAAAACTTCCTCTAACTCATTTATTGTAAACACATGACTGGCTATAAATCTAAAGTTAGTTTGTGCAGCCGCATTTCCATCTAATCCTGGAATAATTGCCGATGCTGTAGCGTCTCCAACAACAGCTACTTCAAATCCATCTTCAATCAACTCTCTCATGTGTGCTTCAACACATAGGTTCCCAGACATTCCTGCCAGAATCACCTTATCAATCTTTTGCTTTCTCAACTGTAGACTCAAATCATTTTGTTCCGGACCATAAACTTTATGGGGTCCTACCACAGTAACAAAATCTTTTTCGATGTATTTTTTGTAACGTTCTAGAAAATCAGCTCCAGATCCTTCTAACCCTTCAGTTTTCAACTGATCATCTCGGTCAAACATTGAAATATTGTGCATAAGCCTTTCTAAGGCACCTTCAAATTTCCAGCCATGATCATGTTTATAATAATAATGCGGAGAAATAAACACTTTTATACCATGCATTTCAGCCAATTTGAAAAGTGACTCCAAATTAGCAACCGTGTTATTCTTAGTGACACTTTCTCCTACAACCCCCCAGGTTGCCCCTTGAGGACTTAAAAAATCATTTTGAGGATCTGTAATTACAATTGCTGTTGTTATATCAACCTCAAATCCAGGGTCAGGCAATTGAGCCATGGTACTTGTCAAGCCAGACAGTAAAACTGCTAAGGCAACTATTAACTTTTTCATCTTTCTAGTGTTTTAAATGTTACTATTACTTAAAGTTCTTCTGCTAATGGAAAGTCAATTTCGAAACTGGCAACAGTTTATTTGACTTGTAATACGATTTATTACTTCTATTTCTTTGTGATTAGGATAGATTTTTTACCCTTAAACGCAAGGTAGTCAATTTATTACAAAATAATCGTGCAAATTTAATACAAAGCCAACCCCTGTTTTTAGAGCATCAAAAATTGCTTGATTATCCTCCATTACCCCTTCTGTAAATTGAAACAAAATACAGAATGCTATTTAGTAGGGATGAGCCAATCGATTAATTAGAATCAAAATTTAAGATTCAGACGGGGAAATATTTAAAACAAAAAAAAGCTTTGAGATTTCTCTCAAAGCTTTCAAAATGATGGCGGTCTGGACGGGACTCGAACCCGCGACCCCCTGCGTGACAGGCAGGTATTCTAACCAACTGAACTACCAGACCATCCTTGGTTATTTTGTAGTATAAGACC
>MAAC01013349.1_pt1 | contig 13138 bp, 12 predicted proteins | sample 1115981 | NCBI WGS metagenome assembly MAAC01 (sample SAMN04961126, study PRJNA320927) | seawater metagenome | isolation source: sample BD02T64 sea water enriched with oil for 64 days | place: USA:Gulf of Mexico | collected 2013-07-27 | reverse complement strand
AAGTCTTCAGCTCGGCCTAAGTTCACTAAATCTTTGCGGAATAGGGTGTGGATAATACCCATCAGTAACAGCGCGTCACTGCCTGGTGTAATAAAGTGGTGGCGGTCAGCGACATCGGAGGTTTCTGTTTTGCGTGGGTCAATGGTGATGAACTTGCCACCACGTTGTTGGATAGCTTTTATGCGCGTTTTTATATCTGGAGCCGTCATGATACTGCCGTTCGAAGCAATAGGATTGCCACCGATACATAAAAAGTAATCGGTGCGATCAATATCAGGAACAGGTAGCAGTAACTGATTGCCGAACATTTTCATCGCCACAAGCATCGGTGCTAACTGATCAACAGAGGTCGCACTATAGCGATTATGGGTTTTTAACGACGCTATAAACGGAGCAATCGTTAACATACTTCCTAGATTATGTACTGTTGGATTGCCGGTATACATTGCAAGAGAGTTTTTGCCATGTTTGGCTTGTATCGTTCGCAATCGAGACGCGGCTTCATTGAAGGCGTTTTCCCAACTAATACGCTCCCAGCCTTGTGGGGTTTTTAATAGTGGGTAACGTAAACGATCTGGGTCATCGTGGAGATCTTGCAGTGCCACCGCTTTTGGACAAATATGACCACGACTCAGAGGATCGTGTTTGTCTCCCTTGACCGAAGTTACCTTACCTTTTTCATGGGTGATGACCACACCACACATAGCTTCACACAAATTGCAGGTTCGGTAGTGTTTTTCCTGGCCAGGCATATTGAATCCTTTTTGTAAGCGGTTAGACGCTAATCTTTTTATAGAGGCTCATGTTACTCGCGTGTGGCGAAGGATGCAAAGATAGGGGACAATAGCCCCACAAATGTAACGCACACAGAAAGATTACATATAAGGCAGTCAGGAGAGACGTCATTGATCATTATTAAGAAACTTTTTTTGGCCATTCTTGGAGGTGTTCTTGCTGCGAGTGCATTCTATTGGTACCTGGATCGTGCTAACCCATTATTACAGATGGCTGATCAATACCAGGAACAACGGGGGGTATCGGGAAAGAAGTTGCTTGATCTTCCGGATGTTAACTTTGAGCAGTGGAATAAAGTTGAGCTATTTGATGCACTAAGTGAAACCTTTGACCTTTCCAAGGCGCTTGGAGAAGTACAAGAGCTGGATTTAGTGGGTAAAGGCTCAGATCCGTTGCTGGAGCGGTGGATTGGAGAGCTACTGAGCCGACAGGCACGTGTCACGGGTAAAGCCCCGTTGTCCATGGACTCTCGGGACCGTATGACAAATTTGCTGCTGAATATGAGAGTAGCCGCACAGGGGGCTGCAATGGCACAACGCGATGGTAAAAAACTGTCGAGTGACGACAAAGTGAAAGTTGCCTCTTTAATGGCGAAGGGGGAACTGTTATTTGCCGAGGAGTTAGGTATGCCGTTGTCAGGCTTTATGGCCAAATTAACGAAAAGTGATCTTAGAGCGCTGCTTAACCCATCACCGGGTACTTGATTTTGTAAGGTACTGGCGGGCTTGCACTTTTTCAATTGATAATAAAAAGTTCTAATGAATCACGCTGTATCCTCTTGAAAAAAGACCCCGTAGCGGTCTAACATGGAGATCTCAGCAACCTGTTCTACACAGCTTATAACCGTTTCCTATCTCCTCAGCTTAGTTGACGTACACAATGTGTAGATAAGGTTGTTTGAGCCAACTCTTTGTTTTTATTTGTTAATTTCTTATTATTCCTTTTGTATTGCTCATATCTAGCGTTGAGTGATTTATCGTGCCACAACGAATGACACTTATTGCCATTGAGGGGGGTGTCAATTCACTTCACAGTTGGAACTCTTGGGTTTTATCAGTAATACTTGTGTGGATAAGTGGGGACGGAATGATGAAAATTGATAGTGCGAGTAAGGGTGAGAGTAAAAATAAGGTCACACGAGAAGATTTGTTAGACCAGCTAGAAGTCATGAAGTCGGGGGTCATAGACGATAACGCAGGCATATTTGGCCCTGACAGCATGTTCTGGCAGATTGGTAAGTACACTACCTCATTCTTGGGGGCAGGTAGAGCTGTGTTGCTACAGTTGGCTCACCCTTGGGTCGCAAATGCAATAAAACAGCACTCTCGAACGATTGATGATCCTATGAGTCGTTTTCGAGGTACCTTCACCAATGTATTTACCATGGTGTATGGCAATGTTGATCAGGTCATTAATTCATCTCTTGGCCTTCATAATACCCATGCCTCTATTATCGGTGAAATTGAGGAGGATTCAGGGGCGTTTAAGAAAGGCTCCCCATACAATGCCAATGGTATTGATGCGATGATTTGGGTGCACGCGACCTTGTGGGAAACCGCCGTCAGAATGTATGAGTTGGTGGTAGGGCCGTTAACAAAAGCAGAAAAAGAACAGTATTACGCAGAAACCAAGATGTTTGCTTACTTGTTTGGTATTCCTGAGTCACGCCTTCCCAAGGATTGGGATGATTTTATTGATTATAACCAAGCTATGTGGGTGTCAGATCAACTGCAAGTTGGAGAAGCTGCAAAAGAAATTGCGTGGTTTATTTTTCATATGAACCCATTGTTGAGACCCGTGTTGGCCCCCTTTGAAGTCGTAACGTCACAGATGATGCCACAGCGGTTACGAGAGCAATTTGAAATGCCGAAAGATACTGCCACTAATCGCATGATTTACAATACATGCATTGGTACATTGCGAAAAACCTATCCGTTGATGCCGAGGCGATTGCAGTATTTTCCTGCATATATCGAGGCGCATCGGCGGCTAAAAGGTTTGCATGACCCGGACTGGTTAACGGCGGCAATGAATAAAGCGATGTTAGGAACGTCTCGGCTGGTTTCCGCGTAACCATTGTCTTTTAGATGACGAGCTAAGCATATAAGGTTCCACTATAGAAATACCTTCACAATCCTTATATCACCTATAGGTATTTAAAAAAACGCTACCGATTGGATTAGGCCATTAGTCCTGATCTGTGTGTCGAATTGTTACAGGTGCATCTTTTGCCTTAAATGCACCCTATTGTAGAGATGTTGCTGGTAAAAAACGCTAAAGGGTCAGTTTTTAAAACGATAGTACAAAAAGCAAGGGGTGACTCCTATAGTTATTTGTGACACCGGTAACCTTTTAAAATATCAATACAGTAGTGGGATATAAGGCTATGACCAAAATCAATGGACCGGTATATCAAAGTGCAGACATAGGTATCGTTCAGGATGTCATTACATATGCAGAGCAAATTCCTGATTTGTTTCTTAAAAGCTATGTTGTAGAAAGTCTGTCGATTGAATCGTTGGCCAGTAGCATTGAAAACTATCAGGAGCATGCCACGTACCAGGGGGTGATTGACTGCCTTGGACATGTAAAAAAACGCGTTATCCCGAATTTAACTCAGCGTTTTCTATCGTCTTTTTCTGATAAGACTTGTAACTATCAGCTAGGAGACGAAAATGCCGTTAGCTTTCATGCTAATTCCCTAAGCCTGGTCACTGAAAAAGAGCTGGTTTCTCAGCTTAATCTTGAAAAGTACTTTTGCGCCGCACAAGAAAATTATGAAAAGATGTTGCTGGAATCTGGTTGGAAGTTTTGTACCGGATTATTCGACGACACTTCTGAACAGGTATTAGAACGTATGCGCCCTGGCTTTCTCGCGCTTATTATTCAAGAAGCGTTAGATTCAGTTATCGATAACAAACAAATTGTTCGTATAGCCTACCGCTTTATTTGTGCTCACTTCTTTAATGCATTAAGTCAGCATTATGATTCGATGACACCCCTGTTAAAAGAATCTGTCGCCAGGGTAAAGGAATCATCGGTATTATTATCAAATAATACCAACAAGGCCGCTACCAGTGTGGATGTCACCGGCTTACTAAAAAATTGGGATGTACCATCATCGTTGGGAAATAAAATATCTGAATTTGACGGATTTACCGATTTTGATCAGATGACTCCTGATACACAGATTCATACTGCTAGCATTGAAGATATAACGCGTCTATTGCAACTTTTAAGCAATAAACGCCTTCTAAATAGTGATGAACTACTGGACGTGTGTGATGTAAGGTCTGCACTGAAGGAATCGCTTGGTAATCTTTCTGAAGAGGGCTATCTCACCGTTATTGATAGTGTCAGTGAAAATATTCTAAACTTGGTCAATCACCTGTTTGAAGATGTTTGTGATAACAATGAATATAGCGATAATGTTGTTTCGCAAATCACTAGGGTGCAATCGCCTGTGATGCAGGTGGCGCTCATTGATAGTAAAGTTTTTCAATCTTCAGATCATCCCGTGCGTAGATACTTAAATACGTTAAGTTACCTGGGGCTTCGTGTTTCTAATCGATATGAGGAGGGGCATGTGGCAATACGAGATTCCGTCGATACGCTAATAGAAACGTTCCACGGGGACATAAGCGTCTTCACTGCGTTGACGAAAGATCTAGATGAATATATTGAAAATTCGATGTATTCCAGCAAATGGAAAAGCGAGGAGTACCATCAAGAAAGCGCTTCGACAAACTCGAAATTCATGGTCGTTCATGAATTTTTGGGTTCTCAAAAAAAGCTGGTGAATAATGAGCTCGCATTCCATAAACTTATGTTCATTGTGTGGAAAGCTATTTTGTCAAAAATAATCCTGCGTCATGGCAGTGAAAGTAAGCAATGGGATTGTGCAACTAAAATTTATGGCGAAACGGTGTGGAGCACTCAAGTTGATGCGAACGACGAGGGTAAACGCGGGATATTAAGGCGGTTGCCAGGGATTCTTCATGGAATAGGTGAGCTATTCGCGCTTTATGGGCTCTCTCAAGAGATCGCCGATACCATTCGTGAACACATGATAGAGATCCACCTAACCATCATTCGTGGTACGGATGGAAAAGATATAATAGAAGACCCTGCTCATGCACTAACAGTTTTTAGCTGCTTAAAAGGGCAAGTCCTACAAGAGGCGAATTGTGACCACGAGGCTGAATTTGATGCACTGCATAATGTCATTTTTCAATTCGATGACATTGCTCCATTTTCAACAGACCCTTTAGTTTCAAGCAGGGAAAGCAATAGGAAAAACGTGTTTGATGAAAGTTTGGAATCTGTAGCTGCTAGAATACAGTCGATTTAACATACACTGGGCCAAGTCGCCTGCTAAACGACGTTCATGACGTTGTTTAATGTTAACAATGCAGCACTGTAAAGCGATACCGAATGTGAAAACTAACAGAGCCCTAAAGAGCTTCTTACTTGTTGTTTTTCATTGTGGTTGGTCACTAGTGAGGTAGGTTTTGAGACTCGGGTGATTCACCGTTATATGCGTGTGATAGATCTTCAAAGAATGCAGGGTTTTCTGATTGCAAACGAATAACTAAAGATACCAAGGTTTTTTTGTCCAAACTTTTTAGCAGAGAGGGCAATAATTCTGGGTTGTCCGCTAAGTATCCATTTACGGTAACCCCTATGATTTCTGGGTTGATTGCGTTGAGCAAGGATGAACCAAATTGAGGTTGGTCTTGCAGTAAGGTGTTCACACCCTGCGCGATAAGTTTCGGGTCAATGGATTCAACTAAGTCAGAAAGGTAATTGGGACTGCGCGTGAATAGATCATTAACAAAACGTGAGATAAAAGAAGGATTAATGCCTGCAGCGAGTTCAAATATCATGTCAGGGTGCTCATTCAGCAACTTATTTACTGAATTAGCGACAGGTTTTGGATCAATAGATCCCACGACTTTGGCGATAAAATCGGGGTTCTTGTGCAGCACATCGTTGATTGCATTGCCTAATGCCTGTGTATCCAGGTGCCCTACAATGGAATATATGAGTTTTACTAACCACTTTGTGATATTCATTATTTTACCTCGCGTGTGAGACCTTTCTCTTTCTTCTTGTTTTCACTGTATTTGGGATGATGGTATCATTTTTGACGGCATATTTGATAGGGTTAAAAAGAATAGGACGAAAAAACAAAAATCTATAAGCCCCCCCCCTGACAAGTCAAAACAGGTAAATACAGCCGAGAGTGTTTGCATGATTTACCTTTTGAGATAGCCTATGTAAAATGCCTATTGGTTAAGTTAATAATTAGAAGATTATAATATTGAATATGCAATCAGACCCTCATAAATTAGTAGAAAAAAACAAAAATCTTACTCATTCTGAATTAATGAAGGTCATGTCACATGTTCAGCGAGAGCAGGGCGAATGGATTTTACATACCTTAATGATAGAGGGTTGTGATGTGCCGTTTAAATTTAAGCGCAAAGGTAATTACCAAAGCTTAAAAGGTGCCAGAGTGAATATGACTTATTACTCAAAGCAGGAAATTGTCGCGGGTATGGCTTTTGATATAATGAAAGTAGTACGTATAAAAAGAGGATGATTTAAGTGGTTGTTTGAGGGGTTGTGGAAAGAGTTCGAGTGAGGTTCGCATGTCATGAGTATGTCGTGGTTTTTCTAAAGCATAATCTTAGTGTTTTTGGGTGAAAAATACACAGTGATACTTGATAGAGGGATTAGCTATTTTAACGGAGGTTTTAAATAATGGCATGGGAAAGGTTTGGTTATATATGCCGAAAAGTGAGTAGTACCTTGCAAGAGGGAGAGACAGTTTCGGAGTGTATTACACGGGTAGAAAAAGAACCTGGTTGTAATTTGTACGGTGATGCCATTCGTGCTGGTAGTTTGCCGCGTAAAATTCTAAATGACATAGGTCACCTTTATAGCAATGATGAGGCCAAGGATGTAATTAAAATATACAGTGAACTTGATTTGTCGGAACGATTGGAGGAGCCGATGCAATTTAAGAGGGTTACAGTATATCTCGCTTTAGTCGTGGTTGTATTTTTCTTTGTGAGCGAGATTTACCAACTAAAAGTAGCCCCGACATTTTTGGAAACCTTTGAGACGTTTGACGTGTCTATTCCACATCATTTGATGTTTTTTAGAGATTATTGGAATTTCTTCATGGTATCGGTTTTTTCAATGTTGGGGTTGGCTTTATGTGTTGGGTATATTTTAAGAGGGTTATTTCAGTTTAAGCGAGGATGCGAAAAAGGGTTTGTGTATCGGTATCTGACATTTAAAGGTATTCGATATGCATACGAAAATATTATCCATACATTAACTTTTCCAATATCAAACAAGAGTTCTGAGAAAGGAGGGAGCACTTCGGCAATAAATGAACATCTTTTGTCGATAAAGTGCTCTGGAATGAATGTTGGCACTGAAATGAAAGAGATTATAAGAACAGATATGAATACCCTAGTGGACCTTTGCGAGAAACAAATGAGGTACATTTCAGTGCTAATTGCAGTGGTCGTTGTGGCGGTGATTTTCTTTTTCTTATTTAGCGCTTACTCACCATTATTTATGCTAGGAGAAACGATATGAAAACGAGTAAAGGATTTACGCTAATTGAATTAATGGTTGTTGTTGCGATAATTGGAATACTTGCGAGCGTCGCGCTTCCAGCCTATAAAGTTTACATTCAAAGAGCCGAGGTTGTTGAGGCACTGAGCATGGTAAGTACGATTAGAGAAAATGTTACTAATTATTATGTGGAGGATTTAGGTTTTCCTGACGACAATGAAGATGCTGGAATTCCTGCTTCAAATTTCCTGATTGGTAATCGTATTACTGGTGTTGTTGTGGAGGGTGGTGCAATCCACGTTACCATGGGGAATAAGGCTTCTAAGCCACTACAAGGGAAGGTGCTAACATTTAGGCCTGCAGTGGTTGTCGGTAGCCCTATTAGTCCTATCGCTTGGCTTTGTGGTTATGATGAGGCAGTGGTGGGCATGGAAGCTGTGGGTGAAAATAAAACTGATGTGAGACGCGAGTTTTTACCTGCAGCTTGTCGTGGATAAAATGATGTAGATAGAATGGCGTGTTATAAGTGGAGAGGTACAACGTAATGATTGAAATTTATAATCGTTACGTTGTACCTCCAAGTAAATTGTTAGTAATTTATCGATTTCTCCCCAGTTTATCATGACTGGTAACCCAATCTCCTGCAAGAATAGCCCCGCTTAATGAAAGATCCCCTGCTAGTACAGTCGCAGTAACAATTTCAGCAAACTTATTTACCTTTCCTTGTCCATAACATCCTAATAACTCCAGGCACTCTTTTTGTGTTCCAAGTCCTGTGCCACCACCATGGGTGGCAACAATAAGTGATGGGATGGTAATAGAAACGTAGTAATTTCCATCTGCGTCTAAGTCTGCGTAAGATATTGCTGCTGAAGATTCGGCGACGTTTGCTGCATCTTGCCCACAGGCAATAAATAACGCAGCTAACGCGTTAGGGGAGTGTACCCCCGTGTTTATGGAGCCCGCCATAAAGCTACCAACGTGAGAGATTTGACGCATTTTATAAATCATCTCTGTAGATACGCCTAATATGGATTGCATCGTATCATTCGGAATAACGGCTTCTGCTATAACTCGCTTTCCTCTGGTATGTAAGGTGTTTAATTGCGAATGTTTTTTGTCAGTATCCATAGCTCCGGATAACATGTATCTCTGTAGTCCGCAGTCAGGTTTGCTTTTTGGGTATTCTGTTGCGATCCATTCACAGGCGGCAGAGGTTGCTTTGCCTACCATGTTTTGCCCGGCCGCATCGCCGGTGGTGTAATTAAAACGCAGGTAGCGCATGCGAGCTGCTGCATATTGCTCGATATTCCTGAGAGCACCTGATCGCGTCGTTTCTTCGGCTTGAGTTTTTATTGAATTAAAATTCTCTTCAATCCAAAGACCAAAGTCTCGTGCTTGTCGCGCATCTTCAAAAATAAATACGGGGGCTCGTTGCATAGCATCATCGACTACAGATACTTTTACGCCGCCAGACTCTCGTAACAGGCGCATGCCTCGGCTATAGCTTGCGACTAATGTACCTTCGGTCGTTGCCATAGGGACATAAAACTCCCCTTGAGCATGTTCACCATCAATCAGTATTGGCCCAGCTAAACCAATAGGGACTTGTGCAATGCCAAAGAAGTTTTCGATATTTCCTGCTGTGGATGCGGGATCAATTGAATAGTTAGAAACGTGGTGGAGAGAATTTTTACGCTGTTGTACGATAAAGTTACGTCTATTCGCAGCTTGTGCTTCTGTGTAATCGTTTGTTTTATCTCTTGGGATAGAGGGTGATCCAATCTTTGGTGATTGCTCCGTCATGTGATAAATTCCCGAATAGTTCCTGTTGAGTTAATCGATTACGGCTGTGCTATTGTTACGTCACAGCACTGTTGTTACGCTACAGCACTGTTGTTACGCTACAGCGCTATCGCTGTGATATATTTTCTTAGTTCACCTGCTTATCTTTTCCTTCCCAAAACGGTGCGCGTAAGTCTTTTTTTAATACTTTTCCTGCGCCGCTCATAGGTAAAGGTTGGTCACTAAATGCGATCGATCGCGGTATTTTATAAGAGGCGATTTTTTTCTTACAGAAATCGAGGAGCTCCTTCTGACTTGGCCTGTGACCTGAATGTAAAATGATGATGGCATGTACCTGTTCTCCCCATTGGTCGCTTGGGATGCCAATGACTGCACAACTTTCAACAGAGGGGTGCTGGTACAAGGCATTCTCTACTTCTACGGAATAGACGTTTTCTCCACCGGAGACAATCATATCTTTGACGCGGTCAGCGATATACAAAAAGCCATCATCATCGAGATAACCAGCATCACCTGTATGCATCCAGCCATTTTTCTTCGCTTCAGCGGTTTCTTTTTCCCTGCGCCAGTAACCTTTCATAACCATCGGGCCTCGGGCGATGACCTCACCGATTTCTCCATTGGGGAGGTCTTGGTCATTTTCGTCCACAACGCGTATTTCCCCTGTTGATACCACACGACCAGCGGACCTTGCTCGGTGAGCGGACGGGCCGTCAAAATCATGAAACTCCGGGGCAAGAATAGTAATAAGGGGCGATAGTTCCGTCATTCCGTAAGCTTGGGCAAATTCGGTGGTTGGCATTAACTCTTGGGCTGCTTTTAAAACGGCTTCAGGCATAGGTGATGCACCGTACGCCAAGCGTTTAAGGTTACTAATGTCGTAGTTACTTGCATTTGGTGTGTTAACAATCATGTTAATCATGGTGGGAACCAGTGTGCAGTTTGTTACCTTGTGACGTTCTATGAGTTTTAGCGTTTCTTCAGGTTCAAATCGGTCGATAAATACATGTGAACCTCCAAGCATAGTGACGGCAATATTGGACGTTGCATCCGCAGCATGAAACATGGGTGCGGCGTGCAGGTAGCGAGTGTCCCCGTCATATTGAAGACCACTGATACAATTTAGGGCATTACTCACAATATTATTATGGGTCAGCATAACGCCCTTGGGTAAGCCTGTGGTTCCGCCGGTATAGAAAATACCTGCGGTATCATCATTACCTGCTCCAGCATCAGGCGTTGGTTCTGCATCAATAATGAGAGCTTCGTAAGATATAATGTTAGGCGTTGATTCTTTGGCATCATAATTAATAATGGTTTCTACGCTGCTTAATTTATCGTCAAATGCAGGTAGCATCGCACTAAACGTATCATCCAGTATTAACACCTTTGTTTCTGAATCGTTCAGTAAGAAGACCAGTTCCTCTGCGGCTAAACGGATGTTAAGAGGCACTGCAATTAGCCCAGCCCAGGCTAACGCATACTTTGTTTCTAAATACTTGGCGCTATTGAGTGATAAAACAGCAACCCGGTCCCCTTCATTTAGTTGTAATGATTGTTTTAAGCCGCCAGCCAGTTTTGCGACTCGCTCTCCAAATGCAGCCCAGGTTTGTTGTTGTTCACCATCAATAGTGGCTATTCCGGTAGGGTTTATTTGAAGCGCGCGCCGTAGACTTTGGGTAATATGCATGTAAAGGGCCTTGAGTTATGTTTTTTTCGATGTTGCCATATTTGTCGGCTTGGTGACAATACAAAAGCGAGATATTGTCATTAACAATGAATTGCTGAAAAAGCAGCCAAATATAACCTTTGTTCTATAACAGGACGTTTGGAATGGTTGTCGTTGCGTGCTAATAAAATCCTGTATTTATTAGCAGTAACCTATATATTGTCCGTTCAAACCTACATGAACAGTAAAAGGACGTACTAAAATGGCATTAGAAAAATTTGGTTTTATTGTGGTTGGTGATGAGTTTGAACAGTTACAGGGTACAGATAACTTTCAAATGAGTGTCGTGGGTATACGGAAACCTAAAGAGGCCATTGATGTGGCAAAAAAAATGGTCGAAGACGGGATTCAAATTATTGAGTTGTGTGGTGCTTTCGGACCGGTGTGGACGGCGAGAGTTATCGAAGCGACAGAGGGAAAGGTTCCTGTAGGCACGGTTACCTATGGTCCAGAATCCATGCCAGGACTGTTTAAAGTGTTGTCGAGCTAAGTCCATTACCTGATGGGTAATGGCAGTTTTTCGCTAGACCGATAGAATCGACATTTTAAACTTTGAATTAAGGTGTGATGTATGAATGTAGAAAAAGTGGTTCTAGCGTTTTATACCTTGTGTTTTGTAGCATTCGGTGTGCCCGGTTTATTATTTCCCGATATGTTTTCAGCGTTACTGCATTATGAATTTATAACACCGGTCGGAAAAATGGAGTTTGTTGCTGCGTATGGTGGCTTGATAATCGGCATTGGATTGTATTTGTTGTATTGTCTGAAAACGAATGTCAGGGCGGGCTTAGTTGCCGTTTTGACTATTGTTGGCTCATTGTTCATAGGCAGAGTGATAGGTTATCAAATGGGTGGTGAGATAGATGATCTGCAGAGTCTATTTCTCGCCATAGAATCAGCAACCGTTGTTATCGTTGGATTGGTATTGGTGAAAGGCGAAGGTTTTAGGCAAGGGGCAGAGGTGACATGAAAGCAACGTTATTCTATTTACATGATCCTATGTGCAGTTGGTGTTGGGGGTTTCGTCCCGTATGGGATGAGGTCCAGCTTACGTTGAACAATGAGTTTCCTGAGCTTGATGTAGTTTATGTGGCGGGTGGATTAGCGCCCGATTGTGATGATCCAATGCCCTCGAGTATGCGTAGCGCAATAGAGGGGCACTGGAAAAGGATTGCAAAAGAATTGGGGGCGACATTTAACCATGCGTTCTGGACTGAAAATACACCAAGGCGATCAACCTACCTAGCATGTAGAGCGGTGTTGGCCGCAAAACGCCAGAATCATGAGCACCAAATGGTGGATGCTATACAACGAGGTTATTATTTGCGAGCCATGAACCCTTCAGATGAAGAAGTGTTGATTCGGCTGGCTGAAGAAATTCTTGATCAAGAGTGTGATTCGTTGGATAAATTCTGCATTGACCTTCGCTCGGAGGGTATAGAACAAGAGTTGCAACAACACATTCGTCAAAGTCGTCAATTTCAGACTCAAGGGTTGGCGAATGGGTTTCCTTCATTGGTGCTTAGTATCAACGATCAGAGTTATGGGATAGGGTTTGACTATAAAGAATCCAGTGTTGCACTTTCACAAATAGCTTCTTATTTGAAATGTTAGGACGTTAAAGACGTTAAAGACGTTAAGGCGTTAAGAAAGAGCATCATGAAATTCAAAAAAAGCGCTTAGTACTTTCTCTGGATTTTCCACATGAGGGTAATGTCCTGCTTGTTCTAAAAGAACGACATCAGCATGGGCAACTAGCTCTCGATAACGCTCCGCAGCATGTAATCCTGAAATCGGATCTTGAATGCCGTTGATCAAACGTAATGGTACTACGGGGTTTTCCATGGGGGATACCCAACGTGTTCGGTTAACTCTGCGTTCATGCATATAACGAAGAAGCCGGGGCATCATAGCGCGGCCGTTATTTTCGATGAGTAATTTCCATGACTCCGATAAAAACTCTTTTGTGGGAGGGTTTTCTGTGCTGAAAAGGTTTGTCATGGTTTTATGAAAGGTTCGTTCGGATGACAGTGATGCTAATAGTGCCCCAAGAGGTGATGCGAGTAGTTTCTGTACTAGTCGAGGGCGATGAGTCTCCGGAAATAACCCGCCGTTGAGAAATACACAGGATTGCCATTCAATGGTTGATGAGCCTTCCGCTTGTCGGGCCAATAATTCCTGAGCGACGGTATCCCCTAAATCATGGGCGAAGAT
>MAAC01000768.1_pt1 | contig 13141 bp, 17 predicted proteins | sample 1115981 | NCBI WGS metagenome assembly MAAC01 (sample SAMN04961126, study PRJNA320927) | seawater metagenome | isolation source: sample BD02T64 sea water enriched with oil for 64 days | place: USA:Gulf of Mexico | collected 2013-07-27 | reverse complement strand
ACATGATTGAAAAACCTAAAATATTTACACCTATCAAGACATATACTATGATGCCACCTCTATTTATATATTCTATTAATTCCATTAATTCTCCTAACTCTTTGATATTGAGTATGATATGGGTACTTCTATAGCCCAAGTAGTTTTGTTTAATTCCTTTGGTATTGGGTCAAACCTGATGATTTCTTTTAGTATCTTTAATGCAGCTAAATTAAGACGTTTGTAGGGACTTTTTGACTTTAAACTGACACTACTAATTTGACCATTTGGGGCAATTTCAAAACCAACTATAACTTGTCCCTGCTGTTTTAATCGCTTGGCTCTTTTTGGATACTTCTTATATTTTTCAATATGTGATTTTATTTTTGAAAGATACTCATTGGTTAAATGCTCTTTTGTACTATCTGAGACAATATTTTTTTCTGTGGGTTTACTAACAATCTTTTTTCGTACACTTGGCGTCAATTTGGCTTGTTCTTTTTGAAGCACTTTTTTTTCTACTTTTTTGAGCTTTTCAATAGGCTTTTTAGTAACATGATTTTTTACAATTTTTGTTTCTTTTTTAATTTTACTAGTGATTTTTTTTACAACTTTTTTAGATTTCACTGGCTCTTTTTTTAACACTTTCTTTTCTGTTTTCTTTTGAACAACTCTTTTAGCTTTTTTTACTATTTTTTTAGCCTGCACCAGAACTTTTTTAGCTTGAGTTTCTTGAACAAACTCTTCTTTTCTTGGAGGCTCTATTGGAATTAACTCTACTTTTTTTATCTCTTTTTGTTTAAGGGTTACTTTCTTTAAAGTAATATTCACAACTGTTGGTTTTTGGGATACCAGAACTTGTTCTTCTTTTACTTTTGCAAAAGAAAAAAAGTAAAAATTACATGTAAGAATAATAATAAAGCATAAAATAAAAGATAATTTATCAAACATAAGATTCTTTATTTAAATAATAAATGCTAAGGCAAAAATTTGAGACATATTTGGTTTCCTATTAAATTGTATTGAAAAGGTTAAGCATGATTCCAAAATTTTGGAAGTTATCTCAGGGTACTGAATTTTTTGACTTTGAGAAGATATCAGATTCTATAGAGAATAAACTTGTTTATGTACATGTCGACACCGCTGCAAAAGGTCGCTCTTTAGAATCACAGGGTGAACAGTTTATTGAAGCTGAAATCGGAGATTATTTTTATTTGACTCATGGAAATACAGGTATCTATCTACTAGGTCAGTTTATAGGACCTGCTAATATACTGTCATCTTTAGGTAATGGCTGGATTGATAGACCATATAGGGTGATTCGTTCTGCTAAGCCTAATGCGGGGTATGATGGTCCGCATAAATGGTGGGCTCCAAACGATCGTTCCACATTCATCCCTATTCCTGATTTGGAATTAGGTGAGTTTGAGCAACATATATTAAGCCCATACTTTGGTATTAATTTATCGGATTACGGATTAAATGAAACTTAACCGTTTGCAAAGCACCTTGATCATTTATGCGCTTAGGTGAAAAGCGATGCCAATGCACCGCTTTGTTGCTTTAGTATTAGTAACCTCTTTTAATATTGACCGACTCAGTGAGTAGCCTTAATTGAAACCCTAAGAACTCAAATGTACACCACACCCCATAATCTATTCTTGGACACTGGATAGGTGTAGCAGGCTCAGCCAAATCAATTAGACCCAAATCACCCCTAGCTATAATTATTGCCTTTCACAAAACTGTAAATAGTAATTTGAGTTTAGCAGTACAACACTTCTTGCCCGATACGAGTTATTAAGAAACATCCTATATGTATCAATTGTACGGCATATGTTGTTAATACATTGCTATAACCGAACTCAACTTTACAGGCTGTCAACTAATCAAGTTGACCGTTACACAAAAGCATTGATACCTGTGATGGGTATCGCTAACTGATATAAACGTTAAGGAATTATTATGAGCATTAACCTTGCACCATTAAATGTTGTCGAAGGTGAAATCGAACCATTTGAAGTGACTCGCTTCATCAAAGGCATCATCGAACTATATTTGCATGCGGCCGAATTACTAGCAGATACTTCGTTATCTGATAGTGAAGTGATAGAGCAACTAGGTATCAAGCCAAACGTAGATTTCTGGGAGTATAAAGAGCTATTAATTAGCTTGTTGGAGCCATTATTTAAAGGTAATGACTTGTATGTTGAATACCACAACGGGGAGTTTAATTATTTTGGCTGTGCTCTTAATCCTGAGGATATGTGGTTATTCAACGTCCTTAAGGAAAATCAGGAAAAGAATAATGTTGGTGAGTTCTTCTTTGGTTTTGATGACAACCTTTACTATAACGATTTGCAAAACAATTGCTCTAGAGAAGGGGACATTAGAGCAGCTTTAATACTGAGGCTTATTCATTCCATTGGGGCTATTGCTGACAACCTTCCGGGTAAGCATGATGAGTATTGTGACGCGGCTTGTGACAAGATTGATGCTTTGCGTTTACGTTATAGACGAAAAGTGGCTAAACGTGTAAAAAATCAAATGACTTCTGAACTAAAAAAGTTACCAGTAAGTTACGCTATTGCTGGAAAGATCCAACGAGTTCAACTTGCTAAGAAGTTTAAGGCGGCTGGAGGCTTTATAGATTTATTAAATATTCAAGCCATGGAGACATTGAATGTTCTAACGGCTGAACTAGCAAGCTTAATCAGTTTACAGGTTAAACGAGTGGTAACTGTGGAGTTGTCATCGAAAATTCATGATGAGCCTGATGGATATGTATGTACCCAAACACCCCACACTGAAATGCTCATTGCTGCTGAGCTCATGTTAGCGCAAAAAAACTTACCTGATGAATTGAGATGTCTGGTTAGTAAGTCAATTGATGTGCCGTGGTTTCTTAAAAGCCTATCGGATCCCGAGCAGTCAATTGTTATTTTTGAAGGTATCGGATTAACCAAAATTACCTTGGCCGAGCAGCTTGTTATTCATATCGGTGCGCCAACAGTTTAATACCTGAATACTGTTTTCCCTTGGCGTTTCATGCTTTAAAATGCGTTTACTTTAGGTGAACGCTTTTTGGCTGCAGGTTAGTGCTACGTTGTGCTTAAAGTCTTATAAACTCCGGCTATAGCGAAGCCTAAAGATATTTAGCTATCTGCATTTTATTCATCCATTCATTCAGAGTGCTTTAGCCTGATTTGCTAAACTGCTTCAACTTTAAATTCTTGAATATACCGATTGCCTTTGCTCATAAACACCTCTTATTGAAGTTACAATGTAACCACTTGGTGTCTAGCAAACTATGGGTAGTCGACTAGATCCTAAATATTAACTACTAGATTTAATCGTTTCTTTTAAGTTCGTATAAAAATAACTATACTGTGTTTTTATACAGCTATCGTTTGGTGTTAATATGAAAGTAATACCCGTATACATTGAAGCAGGGATATCAGGTTTTGAATCACCAGCTGCCGAATATAAAGAATTAAACTTATCTTTAGAAGAATTATTACTTCAGCACCCTAATGCTACATTTTTTGGTTTGGCTAATGGCCGCTCTATGGAAGGTCGAGGGATATTTGATGGTGATGTACTTGTTGTTGATAGAGTAGAGCATGTAAGTAATGACTCTGTCATTGTGGCAAACTTTAATGGCTGCTTTGTTTGTAAAATAATAGATACTGAAAAGGCTTTATTGTTATCAGCGTCCGACTCACACAAACCTATTGCAATCACCGCGGCAGATAGTTTTCAGATTGAGGGGGTGGTAAATGTTTCTTTTAGATTACATAAAAAACTACCTGCATTATTATCATGTTTAGCCTAATTGATGCAGTCGCCTTTTATGCTCGTGTTGAAAAGGTCTTTGATCCAACAATACGTGATAAGCCTGTTGTAGTTTTAACGAACAATGACGGTTGTATATGTGCTGTGTGCCCTATGGCACGTGAGCTTGGTATTCCTAAGTTTATACCGTACTTCAAAATAAAATCTTTTTTAGCAAAGCATAATGTTGTAATTCGTTCTTCTAATTACGAATTATATGCAGACCTGAGCGAAAGAATGATGAACGTTATTGCTCGTTATTCTGACAGGCATTATGTCTATTCCATTGATGAATCATTTTTACATTTTAGAAACTTTACTTGTATAGATGACTGGTATAAATATGGTCATGTAATAAGAAAAGCGGTTTGGCGTGAAACTCGATTACCTGTTGGAGTTGGCTTTGGTTCAACACTTACATTAGCAAAAGCGGCAAACCATGCTTCAAAAAAGCTCTCTGGATTTGATGGTGTAGCAGTTATTAACGATGAAGGTTCACGTAAATAAATATTATCTAGAATGTCATTAACTGACGTATGGGGAATTGGCTCAAAGTTAGGGAAACGTTTAAGTACTTTAGGAATTAACAATGGCTGGGAATTGGCAAATCAATCACCTAAATCAATGAAAGGTCAGTTTGGTATTGTTGTTGAACGCACAGTAAACGAGCTTAATGGAATGCCTTGTTTGAATTGGGATGAAGTTGGACAAGATAAAAAAGAGATATTCTCTACACGTAGTTTTGGTCAACGAGTTACGGATGAACATGCACTTAAAGCAGCACTATCAAGTCATGCTAGCATTGTCGCTAAAAAGGTAAGGAGACAACACTCTTTAATTAAACGTTTAGTTATTTTTGCCTCAAGCTCTCCGCACGATGATAGTTATTACAAAAAGTCTGTTGTTTACGAATTTCCTGTTGCCACAGATAATACTTTAAAGATAGTTTCCGCTATTTCATTTGTTTTTGATAATATTTACATGGCTGGCGTTATGTTTTATCGCTGTGGTGTTGGTGCTATTGAATTAGAAAACAGCCAATTTCAGCAGCAAGATATGTTTAATGTCCCTGTAAATAATTCCCAGCTAATGAAATGCTATGATAACGTTAACCATCGCTATGGCAGTGGTGCTATTGAAGTTGCTGCTGCTGAAAAAAATGAGAAGTGGGCAATGAGGCGTAACTTTCTCTCTCCTAGTTATACCAGTAAGTGGTCAGAAATACCTAAGATAGTTTGTTGAGGTAAATATGTGTGGTCGATTTAGTGTGGATAAAGGGTTAACGCCAATAGTGAGTGAGTTATTTAATACGCCATTTAACGTTGATAGTAACTCCAATTTAAGCCCTAGCCAATCGGTTGCCACCATAATTAAAAGTAACTCAAACTTTTCTCAAGTAAACGCCCTGTGGGGTATAAAGCCTAACTGGTCTAAAAAGTTGATTATTAATGCGCAATCCGAAACTGTATCGAGTAAGCCTACCTTTAAACAAGCATTTCAGCATCAACGCTGCTTAGTACCTTGTAATGGCTGGTATGAATGGAGAACGGAAGAAGGTAAAAAAGTTAAATACTTATTTGAACATGCTAATAAAATGCCTGTTTTAGTGTTATCTAGAGATAAAGACAGTTGGTTTAATAGTTCACAGCAAGAGCTTGAGTCATTATTGGGGCATGTGGAAGATAGAGTTATAAATGTTCAACGTGTAGATGGGACTTCAGCTATCAGTTAAAGCTTTATATACAGTAGCTCTAGCACAACCCAATGTTTTGGCTATCTGCATTTTGTTCACACCTTCAGAATACTTCTGCCTAATTTTATCATGTAGTGCCTCGTTTACGGGTTTGCCTTTGTACTTTCCGTTTTGTTTTGCAATGGCAATTCCTTCGCGCTGTCGCTCCAAGATCATGGCTCGCTCAAATTGATAAATGCCTCCTAACATTGTAAGCATCAGTTGTTGCATTGGATTGCTCTCACCAGTGAACTCTAAGTGCTCTTTGTGAAACTTTAAGCTTATGCCTTGGTCAGTGAACTCTTTAACCAGCCGTAATAAATCTTCTGTATTTCGAGCCATGCGGCTAATATCATGACAATGAATGACGTCACCTTCACGGGCGTATTCAATTAACTGCTTTAAAGCTGGTCGGTCAGTATCTTTGCCGCTGCATTTATCTGTGAATGAATTGTCTAGCTCAATATTTAAGAGCTGGCGTTCAGTATTCTGTTCAGCCGTGCTTACGCGAATATAACCTATATTTTCTGACATGATTTCTTACCGTATGTTTGAAGTCTAGAACTCCAATTTATATGGCTAGATTGAACACCTCAATAGTTTAAACAGTCACTCTTAGGCAGCAAAAAATACGGCTGTTTAGAGTGTACTTAAAGTATGCATTTGTAGGTGCTACATCTAGAAACTTGTATGTGAGTTTCTTTTGGTCTGCACTAGCGAAGTTGAACATTCCAAGGTAATCGTTTTTCGACTTCAACGTACTCGTCGCTTAGTTGAACAAGATAGTGAACAATATAGTGAACAATATAGTCAAATGATGTTAAGCCATTTTTCTTATTGAATACACACTGCGCTAGCCTTGAGACCACTAGTTGTATTTGAGAAGATCTAATTTTTCTACCAATGTTAATCGGCATTATTGCTCTCTCTACATTATTATTATCAATAAATAACCTCCATCGTCAATGTAGGGAGTGAGTTTCTGCTACTAGTTTTGACAATATTGTATGGCTTTTCCTAATGCCTTTTTGGCGGCATATTGGCTTTAATTAACCATTGGGCTAACGTATCAGTAACGGTTTGGTTATGTCTTGACGTGTTCAATGTTTTTCATCACCACTTTTATCTTGTAGGCTTTCTTCTATTCGATAAATTTACGACTAGCGTGCGCCTAACAGCTAGCTAATTTTACTGCTATTTTTTCATAGCGAACATAGCCATCGACTTGCAGATAGCCCGCAACCCTTTGTACATAATCAGCTTTACACTTAACTTACCGACCTGATTGGTAGTCATACAGTACAATGTTGGGCGTACGGCTATTATTCGATGAGCCTGTGCTCGAACAGTAAAGCCTCATATCATTTTTTCCTTATTATCATTAAAAATTTTTAATGTCGCTTCACCTGCCTAGAGCTCTTTTTGTTGTAAAAGCGTTATTTAAAGCTGTTATACAATCAATGCAATTGTTGCTCGGTTAAACTCATTGATTGTTGCCCAACTTTTTAAGCCAATAAAGGTGCGCTTTTTCAAAGCATTTGTACCAAAGCGAAAGTCCCGTCTTATTCCCAACACAAAAATTTGAGTTTATTGCGGCCTTTATTACAAAATATGTAAACGCTGTCATTAAGCGAAGGCTACTGTATTTGTTGCTCAACAATCGCAGGCAACCCATTTATCGACTTGTAAAAATAAAAAATCACCATATAGAAAGCAACAGGTTCAGCTATAAACATTTTTATTACGCTAAGCCCTTTAGTTATTCAGTAAGGTATTGTGCCAAAGTGCTGCTTAGTTACGATAAGTCAACCGACGATGTTTTGAGTGTGGTGTTGATCTAGTTGCTAACTTATCAGTGTGCTTTGCTGGTTAATAACATTCGCCTGAATAAAGTCAGCGTGTGGCGCGATGTTATGAACTATGCTCTTTCGGCCAGAGAAATATTTACGATTGAGATCGTGTTGCTGACCGGACGCTTATAATATATCTACGGGAATCAAAAATAATTATAAATTTTATAATTATTTTTGATTGGTCAAACTATGAAAGAATAGCCATGTAATAAATCCAAGTGTAAATAGGAACTCATATGATTAAAGTAAATAATGAGGAGAAAGATTTCTTCATAAAGTTAGCAGTTGATTTGGTTGATGAAGCTATTAATTCATTAAAAAAGAATGATTTTCCATTGTTAACTACCTATTTAGATTATTTACGACAACTTTGCGATTACCTCGCTATTGCTTTCGATGCCCCAAATCACATTGAAAATAATAGTGAGGTTTTCGCTTTCTTGAGATACTTGGCTAGAGTGCTTACCAATGATTTTCAGGGACAAGTAATTACTGGGGGCAGTAATACAGCAGAATAAAAAATACTCCAATAAATAAGAGAGTATGCCTGTTGAGATCAAGGAAGATCTAATTAAATTTAAATTATTTTAGTGAATAAAACCACTAAATATTTATAGAGATAATAAATGGAAAAATTGAAATAATGAGCCAAATAATAAATCCTTGCCAAGATTATTGCGCAAAGTGTGTGAAGCCACATATTATTAATATTAATAACAATAACAATAACAATAACAATAACAATAACAATAACAGTGTATCCCTTTCTAATGAAATGCAGTCTATTAATATTGAAGGTAAAAAAATAAAACTTTCGAATAGGGCGTTTCGGGTATTATGTGCACTTTTAGAGTTTATCGATACTCCCCTTAGCTTTGCCTTTCTCCATGAATATGGATGGCCTGATACTTTAGTGGTCAGAAACAATTTGATGGTAATAGTATCTGAAATAAGAACAAGCCTCAGACAAACGGATATAAACATACAAAACGTCAGAGGTATCGGGTATAGACTTACTATATTAAAGGCTGAGGATAATCGAATAAAGGATACACTATGTTTAGTTTAGATAGAATTAATTTTCACAGTGTTATCTGGGGTGACGTTATAGTGTCACCGCGTGTAGAAAAGATAATATTGCCTCCTGAAGGGTGCACAAGTGTTGAGATATTATGCTCAGTAATAAATAATAATTCATGTATCTCTGCATATCATTTCTTCCAGAATTTAACAGAAAATGAACATGTTAAATTTTTTGAGTTACTCTTAGAGACTATTTTGAATGAACCTTTAGCTAAAAAGTTTACTATTAGTCTAAACACTCCAATTCAAGTTATTCGCCAATTCGATAATTTTCTATCATTATTAATGAACAACAAAAATCAAAAGGTAGCTTTCGAGTTATTAGAGAGCGATATTCAAAATATTAGTGCTTATGAATACGGAGTTCTTGAAAGATTAAATAAGCTTCCAAATGTTTGCTTATGGCTTGATGACTTCGGTAATAATCAATCAAACTTCGATATAGTACTCTCCAAAGCAGTTAGTTTTAATACAATAAAAGTATCTAAAGAGCTTTTTTGGAGGTTATTTGACTCAGACATGGACTTCTTAAGGAGTTTATTAAAATATCTGAGTAAAGCTCATTGTATTATTGTTGAAGGAATCGAGACAAAGCAGCAACTAGACTTCATATCGGATATTAAAGGAGTAAAAGCTCAGGGTTATTATTTCAACCCGCAACTGGAGACAATTAATGGATAAGCTTACAAAAGATAAAATAATTATGGAGTTTGAAATAGCTACGCAATATAAATCCAAGGAAGTATCAATAATTAATGTTGAGGTTTTAAAAAAAGCAGTTAAACACGAGTATTCAATGAATAGATATTACATAGAAACTTGTTTAAAACTAATGCAAATATTGACTAAAGAACTTAAACTAAAAAATACTATTCAACATAAAGAAGTAGAAATACTTTCAGAAGATGAAAAGCATTTTTTAGCGCTAATAAGTAAGCAAATTTAAAACTATAATTCTAAATCTATAGTCTTAAGCTATAACCTTCTTTACGGTGATTTACTATTTCTATTGAAGAGTTTTGAAAAAAAAGTCGTAAATCATATATAGCAACATTTAAGTTATTGCTTACAATAGTTGACTCAGGCCAAACATACTTAATTAAATAATCCTTTGGTATTATATTATTCCTATCACGAGTTAATGCACAAATTAACCTAAACCCTTGAGCACTCGTTTTTCGATGTTCACCATGGATAACAAAAGTACCAAACCCCTCGCTTTTATAGATATTAGCACTTTCAAGTTGTTCATAAGGGAATAAAGGGCAACCACGGCATCGACTATTACAAGGAGTATGTGTCATTTTTGTAGGGACAGATATTTTATGAAGATTATCACGCTCTATAAAATTTAAGCTATTCATAAATTACCCCTTCAAATACATCGCTATTTAGTAAAAATTTATAATTATCAGAAGATAGTAAAGATACTTGGTATTTCCCTTCTGCAGTTTTAGCTAAAATCTTTACAATTTCACCATCTCGTGTTTTTACTTTAGTGCCTACGGGGAATTCTCGTATAATTTCAATAAACTTTGCGACAAGTCGAGGGTCTAGCATAGAACCAGAAACTCGAACTAACTCAGATGCGGCAGAATATGAGTCTAAAGCTCTCTTATAGACTCGGTTACGAGTTATAGCTTCATAGGTGCACACCAATGTAAGCATTCTTGAATAGAGGTTTATATCTCGACCAGCTAAACCAGCAGGGTAGCCACTTCCATTAAAATGCTCATGATGAGAGCTTACAATTCGACCAACAATACTAGGGAACTCTTTGTTTTCTTCTATAAGCAAAACACCTAATTGTGTATGGCTAATAATATGTTTCTTTTCAGTATCAGTTAATCTTTCTGTGCTATTAAATGTAATGGGAAGCTTTATCATACCTATATCATGCAGTAAAGCTGCACAACCAAGACTTAACAATTTATCTTTTTTAATTCCAAGATATTTGCACAACGTTAAATAGAGAACTAAAACTCTTAATGACTTGTGAGCGATGCAAGGGGAGTCATTCTGAAGAGTATTTAAATATTCAAAGGTATTAGAATCAGTCAAAACCTGTACTGTTAGAAAATTAACAATCTCTTTTACCTTTGGTGAGCATAAATAAGAGCTTTCTTTGAGGTCATCAAGAACCACGTTTAAAAGCTTGAATGACTTTGATAAAACTACCTTGCCTTTATTTTCTCTATCCGCAATAGGCGCAGTTTTATTACTGCTATTTATTAAAGGTTGAGTAGGCTTTATAAAAGCATATTCACAGATATTACGTAACTGTTCTAAGTGCTTTTCGGACTTGATTGTGAAAGTATGTTTTAAGAAGGGGGTATCTAGCCATTTTCTATCTAACTTAACGATTTGCATACCAATTTCAAGTTGGTTTACTGCCAATTTTTGCATGGGTATCATATTTCCAAATAGATAACATCGACAAGGTAAAGTCGATATTAAAATTACAATTTAAAATTAGATACCATCCCATTGGTAATAAAAGAATCCATTCTTGAATCAATTTTACCTAGTGCGACAAAGTTAGTCAATATTTATCAAGGTATACAATTATAAGGAGATCGAAATCAGTTATAGGAACTGGCGCAGGCATGCATAAAATTTAAATCCGATTATATGGTGAAGGTGAGTCAAATGCTGAATTTGAAGTAACTAATATCAAATACCATTTCGAAAGTGAGACTAGTGTAAGTGCTCCTATTGCAAATGCAGGTGAAGACCAAACCGTAAATAATCAAGTTGAAGTTGAACTCGCAGGAACTCGTGATAGTCGCGATAATGCAATTTCGTATAGTTGAGTGCAAGTAAGTGGTCCGACAGTTAATGTATTAAATACGGGAGAGCAAACTGCTTCATTTATTCCGTCAACTTCAGGTTCGTATGAATTTAGCGTTACCGTAGCTCAAGATAAGGGCGTTAGTGAACCTGATTCAGTGACTATTACCTTTGTTAAAAGAGGAGGCTTAGATAATAGTAGCATAATTGATTTTACAGACTAAAAACTGTTCATGGTTACTTATGGAAATGTGAGGACGTAGACGGTTTTAATAATTTAGCCGATTATGATAACGATAGCTGTGTAGGTTTAGTAGAATTTCAAAACGGGTACTCTTACTATTTGAACTGGTGATAACTTATAGTTTAATTTTTATAATGTATTTAAAATACAATTACTTAAATGGTTTCTTGAGTTGGCTTATGTGTCGGGTTTTGTTTTAGTTAATTTGTCGTAAAATTAATAGGTTATAGGTGTAGTGTAGCTGGCTGATAAGCCAGCTCTCGCATATTAAATACAGCCACGCTTCTTATACTCAGCTTCCCAGCCTTTGTATTTTTCAATCTGTTTGTCTAAAGACTTCTTATTAATATGACGGACCTTTTTCTCTTTTTTCTCAAACTTAACACCAGAAAGCTCTTCTTCAAACATACTAGGGACAACATGACTATAGTGTTGCTCAATCATGGCGGTACTGGTACCACATTGCTTGGCTAAAATATCTATTCGTAAATCACGACGTAGTAATTGCCAAGTAATGTAAGAGTGACGTAATGAATAAAGTGTTCTAGTACCATCTGGAGAGTCTTTTAAGTCACAGGCATCAAGTACTTTCCTGAAGGTAACGCCAAGCTCTTTGGTTTCTTCGCCATCAGCTAATCTAAATAATTTATCCTTTGGTTTTCTATTAGGAAACCTTTCACGTAATGTGTCTAAGGTCTCCCATATTTGGTCACGACAAATAACTGTTCGGGTGCCCGTATGTTTACTTGTTTTACCTTTTCTAACTTTTACTTTGAAACGTACGTTTTTATCTTGGCGAGCCATTTCGATATCACCCCAAGTGATACCTTCCATTTCAGTGCCAGGGCGAATTCCAGTGAAAACAGCAAATTCCATATAGTTTAGTAACAGCTCTCTGATTAATTTTGTTTTCTTTTTACGGCTGTTATCAATCATATTGAGCAACGTATCAAAAACTTTATCGTATTCATCTTCAGAAAAAGCGGCCCGTCGTTTACCATTTTCACCTTGTGATGTCAGAACAGGTACTTGGGCTGCAATCATCCATTTGTGTTCGATTGCTTCTTTGAATACCATATTCATTGCAGCATTGTGGGTCAGTATTGTTGACTTAGCAGGAACACGACCAAGTTGTGCAATACGCCATTTATTAAACTCACGTATTTTATCTTGGTCGATTGAAGTGATGTATGTTCGGTCAAAGTAGTCGATATGATATTTATTCAGTGCTTGAATATAGTCACGGTAGCTAACTTTACCACCACCATTATCGAGTTCATTCTGTAACTTCTCGATAGTCCTAGCAGCCACATCCTTGAATCGTTTACTATCTACTAATAAGTTGTTTTCAGCTTTTACTTGGTACTCCATATAAATTATGTGGGCACGGGCAATAGCTTTATCTAGGTCTTTTTCTTTTGTGGCTTTAGAGTACCACTTTCGATAAAGTACAAACCGACAATACCAGCGTTCGCTGTTGTCTTGAAGGTAGACGTATAATCCGTCTTGAATGTCGTGTCGTTGCTTAAGAGTAGTCATAAAATCTAGTATGACAACTCAAGACTTGATTTGCAAAGTTTTTGCAAAGTGTCTATTTTTATTTTTAAGCTATTGAATTTGTTTGCT
>MAAC01015678.1_pt1 | contig 13145 bp, 10 predicted proteins | sample 1115981 | NCBI WGS metagenome assembly MAAC01 (sample SAMN04961126, study PRJNA320927) | seawater metagenome | isolation source: sample BD02T64 sea water enriched with oil for 64 days | place: USA:Gulf of Mexico | collected 2013-07-27 | reverse complement strand
GCAGGCGTTCCTGTTATTACAGGCGGTGGCCCCGGCGTTATGGAAGGTGCAAACAAAGGCTGCTTTGCCAGTTCATCCGCCTCTGTCGGGCTGAATATTTCATTGCCAACCGAGCAGGAGCCTAACCCTTATCAAGATACGTCTCTTGAGTTTCGTTACTTCTTTGTTCGCAAGTTTATGTTTGTGAAGCACGCCGTGGGGTTTGTTATTTTTCCAGGTGGATATGGCACCATGGATGAGTTATTTGAGGCCTTAACACTCGTGCAAACAGGTAAAGTAAGACCATTCCCTATTATTTTGCTGGGGGCTGACTATTGGCAGGGATTGGTTGATTGGATGCGGAAAACAATGTTGACCAATGGGTGTATTGAGGAGAGAGAATTACACTTGTTTACCATTGTTGACGATGCAGAATCAGCAGCGAAGGTTATTCTGCAACACTCACGTATGCTACAGGCTCAGGAGATTGCTGAGTAGTTGGCAATGAGTAGAAGAGGTAAGTGTCAGAGACCTAATGTTCTCCAGTTTAAAAGTCATCCAATCCGTAAATGCTGTCAAAGTCTAAATCTGAGAGGGGGTCATTTAAGTTCTCTGGTATATAGACATCATCAGCTATTGAGCTGTCTTCATTGCTCAGTTCGTAGGCAGCGCGCCAGTCTTCTGGGGGCTTGGCTGAGAGCAGGATCATCTGCTGCCAAGTATCAAAGTCAAGTTCACTGACTTCACCATCTAGATATTGAATTTCAACGGTACCGGCATTTTCATCTACGGCCACCACCTCAAAGATTTGGTCTTCGGTTGCGTCCTGATACCAGGCACCGATGACCGGTACTTGTGAAGCCATGATTTTTTCCTCCACATTGTCTGAGTATCCAAACTATCACCAATCCATAGGCAACGCACCTCATACACTAGAACCATTAGGTTGTTAAAAATACGAGGAAATTACTCATATGGAGTGCTTAGGTGAGACGGCGTGTGAGGAATTGAGGCTAACGTCCTTTATTCAAAAGAGTTTATTTTTTACAGCCTGTTTACGGGCTCAAAGGCTAAGAGCTAGATGACATAAAGGATTGTGTTGTACATGAAAAATTTGTCTAATTTTTGTAAGTAGTTGACAAGCCTTCTTCGCCTTCTTATGTTGCGCCTCCAACCTGATGAGATTTGATGCCATGACGCTCGGTCCACTGATGCTCGACCTGGAAGGGTCGACACTGACAACTGAAGAAACAGAGTTAATTCAAAACCCTTGGGTAGGTGGCGTGATCTTTTTTGCCCGTAATTTTGAAAATCGTGAGCAAATTATGGGCTTAGTGGCTGAAATTAGAGCTATTCGTCCAGAACTGCTGCTTTGTGTGGATCAGGAAGGTGGTCGGGTACAACGTTTTAAAGAGGGGTTTACCCGAATTCCTCCGATGCAAGTGCTTGGTGACCAAATGTGTGAGAACGCAGACAGGGGTGCAAAAAGTGCTGAAGCTTTTCTGCAGGATGTTGGTTGGTTGATGGCATCGGAACTACTGGCTTGTGGCATAGATTTTAGTTTTGCTCCTGTGTTGGATGTGGATCGTGTTCAGTGTGAAGTCATTGCTAATCGGTCTTTCTCTGATGATCCTGAGTTCGTTATTCTCTCTGCTAGAGCCTTTATCAAGGGTATGCATGAGGCTGGGATGGCGGCAACGGGTAAACACTTCCCCGGTCATGGTGGTGTGAGGGCCGACAGTCATCTTGAAACACCCTATGACGACCGTTCCCTTGAGACATTGCAGGGCAGAGACTTGCTCCCTTTTATTTATCTGGCGAATGAGTTGGATGCAGTGATGCCTGCCCATATTGTATTTCCTTCCATCGATAGAGATGCTGTGGGCTTTTCACACTACTGGTTACAGAAAGTACTTCGTGAAGAGCTTCAATTTGATGGGGTAATTTTCAGTGATGACCTCTCCATGAAGGGGGCAGATGTGGCGGGTAGTTACGCGGATAAAGCTCGCTGTGCCCTCCAGGCGGGCTGTGATATGGTGCTGGTGTGCAACCATCGCCAAGGTGCACTGGACGTGTTGGATTACCTGAAAAACAGTGGTATTGAACCCTCATCCCGGTTATCTACAATGTCTGCAAGGCAATCACTGAACTGGGAGAATTTAGTTAGCACTGAACGCTGGTTATCTACCTCTGCGGCATTGTTGGCTCTTCAAACTTCTTGTCTATAAATATCGCAAAAGGAATAGGTCCCTATGCAACTTCTGGAAAATTGGCTAGTAAAAATTATGGGTGAACAGTACCTGTGGATGGTCGAAATTTTTCTGATTGTCTTTGTCGCTATGATGCTCGGTTATCTCGTTAACAAGGTGATCAATTATCTTGAGGCCCATGCTGCGCGTACCAGTACAGTTTGGGATGATGCATTGATCGAAGCATTCCGCCGCCCAGCGGTGTGGGGCATCTGGATTCTAGGGGTCAATATGGCTGCTGCGGTGGCCGCCAGAGTCTCTGAATCAGAATGGTATGAGCTTATTGAGCCTATTAACCGGGTCGCTGTGATTTTCTTGTGCGCGCTGTTCCTGGTAAACCTTATTAAGCGTGCTGAGCGTAATCTGGTTCATCCTGACTATATGGCTGAGCCCATGGATGAAACCACCGTCAGGGCGATTGGCAAACTACTGCGTGCTTCTATCATTATCACTGCCATCCTGATAGCGATGCAGGTGTTTGGCTACAGTATTTCCGGGTTGCTTGCTTTTGGTGGTATTGGTGGCTTGGCTGTGGGCTTTGCCGCAAAAGATTTGTTGGCGAATTTCTTTGGTGGTTTGATGCTGTATTTGGATCAGCCCTTCAAAGTAGGTGACTGGGTTCGTTCGCCTGATCAGGAAATAGAGGGTACCGTGGAAGATGTGGGTTGGCGTCTTACCCGTATCCGTACCTTTGATAAGCGCCCACTCTATATTCCAAATTCTATTTTTAACAGTATTTCAGTAGAAAACCCCTCTCGGATGTCGAATCGTCGCATCTACGAAACCATAGGTATTCGTTATGATGATATTGGGAAAATGGAAGTCATCGTAGAAGATGTACGGCGGATGCTGCGCGAGCACCCCGAAATCGATCAGAGTCAGACATTGATCGTTAATTTCAATACGTTTTCTGCCTCCTCACTGGATTTCTTTATTTACACGTTTACCAAGACCACTAAGTGGGTCAAGTACCATGAAATTAAACAGGATGTTCTATTGAAAGTGAGTCAGGTGATTGCCAGTCATGAGGCTGAAATTGCCTTTCCTACTTCTACGGTACATCTTCCTGATCAAATACATTTAGCTCAGATAGATGATAGCCCTCAGCCTATTTCCCCTCAGCCTATTTCAGCGGCGCCTTAATGAAGGTAGGTATTATTGGTGGTAGTGGTTTTGACGATTTTGGTGAGCTGAATGTTCGGGATCGATTGACACCCACGACCAGCTGGGGAGAACCTTCTTCCCCCCTGATTTGTGGTGCGTTTGGAAATACAGAGGTGGTGTTTCTTGCTCGCCATGGGGAAACCCATGGTATCCCCCCCCACCGAGTTAACTACCGAGCCAATATCGCAGCGCTGAAAGACCAGCAGGTATCCGCCATCTATGCGGTGAATGTCGTCGGTGGTATTAATAGGGAAATGTGCCCTGGGGATGTGGTGATACCAGATCAAATCATCGACTACACCTGGGGGCGGGAGCACACCTATTCAGATGGCCCTAGTTCAGGTGGTCCCAGTTTAGATAGCCCTAGTGTTCCATTACAGCATGTAGATTTTACCAACCCCTATGACGCTACCTTGAAAGACAAATTGCTACAGCAGGCTATTCCCTTGGGGTTACACGTGCATGCGGGTGGTGTTTATGGTGCTACTCAAGGGCCCAGGCTCGAAACGGCCGCTGAAATTGCCCGGATGGAGAGAGATGGCTGTGACATTGTGGGTATGACTGGAATGCCAGAAGCGGCTCTGGCCCGTGAATTAAACATTCCCTATGCCTGTTTAGCCTTGGTTGTTAATTTGGCGGCAGGTCTGGGTGATGGTGATATTTCTATGGGCCAGATACAGCAGACGATTGATTTACGGATGGCAGATATTCGTCGATTACTGGTAGCCGTGGCAAAAAATACCGAATAGGTTCAACTTATGGGAACGGTGAGCGGTATTGTATGGGATGTGTAAACCGTACTATTTTGGCTCTGTGTTGCCTTATGGGTGTGATGTCAGGTGCGTCGGCAACTGTGTACAAATGTGTAGATGCTAAAGGTAATACTACATTTAGTGACAGACCCTGCTCACCGTCTGCGGAGGTTGTTGATAAAGGCGGTCATGACAGTACTGAGAAGAAGAAAGCTAATGATGCTCCAAAGAAAACCAAGGGCGCTTGGGGCGGGTATCTGGGGCGTGCCAGAAAAGTAGGGGAATAGTGATTAACCCAGGCTAATCATTAACGGGTGTGTCCACTGATTCTTTCTCATATTTACTAACAAGTACTAATACACCCATTTCAGGGTGGTCCAAATAGGTAACCTCATCACGGAAAACTCGCGAAGATTGTTCCAGCGTGATGATATCTGCCACCTGAAATTTGGCACTATTTAGGGTTGAAGGGATGAATTCCTCTGATACTTCGGTATCGGGTAGGTCGGGTAATGTTGGCCAGATTAATGACGATTCTTTTGATACCGGACTTTTGGGTGAATATATTCCGGGTGTGGCTGTATCAGAATGAACCGTCTCCATCACTAACGATGGGGCTAATGAAGCAAAGCGGGCTTTCCACAGATTGGCTTGAATGTGCAGGTAACGATTCTTAACCAGTCGAATACTGCCTTCCAGTTCATGGTGGTTGCCGTATTGCTCTCCCCCTTGAAGTAATATCCAAGGACTATGTTGGAAATCCAGCCCCTGTTGACGCCATGCTTTGTGATAAAGAGGTTTGTATCCCGGGGCGCGTTTTAATGCATGATGATCCGGCCCAAGTTTGAGTGAATTTTGGGGCAGGGCAGCATAGGATTCTATATCAGCCTCTGCCAAGCTGCTTGTTGAGACATTTGGATTCAACACCGAATCTGTTTCTAAAGACGCTGTATTTACTATCCTGTTTTGAGGCGATGAGGGGTCATAAAGGTTTCGCCAGTTATCAGGGTAGCTGAGTTGAACGTCCATGCGATGCTTCTCTTCCCTGTATAAATCCTGCTGACTAAAAATAAGAATTTCAATTTGATACCAAGGGGTATCTTCTACATCCACCGCCTGCGCAATGACCGGTAGTGTGATAAATACAAGAATGGAGACAATGTGGCTCAGGCGGCTCATTAATGAATATTCTCTGTTGGCGTCAGCTGGTTTAAAAATATTTGGACTTGTTCCAGTCGCTGCTCTGTGGTGTTCATTGGCGCTGTAGGGGGCGCTGTAAATTTTAGGGTGGTCGCGCCCTGTAGTCGATAGACCTCGGGTTGTTTTTGTACCAACTGAACAATAGTCAGCGGGTCTACAACCGTATCACTGCCAAAGTCGATACGTCCACCCATTGGGCCAGCTTCTAGTTTACTTATGCCCATCTGCCGGGCCTGTAGTTTAAGCTCTGTCACTTGGTAAAGGTTTTTCAAGTAATCTGGTAGCAGGCCAAAGCGGTCGATCATCTCTACCTGCAGCTCTCTTAGATCTAAACTGGAGTTGGCATTGGCAATACGTTTGTACATCATGAGTCGCATATGGACGTCAGGAAGATAGTCTTCGGGTATCAATGCCGGAATATTCAGATTGATCTCAATATCCTCAGACATATGAATATCTAATTCGATGGATTTACCTTTGCGGATAGCATCCACAGCACGTTCAAGCAGTTCCATATAGAGAGTAAATCCAATGGACTGAATGTGGCCGCTTTGACCTTCTCCCAGGAGTTCACCCGCGCCACGAATTTCCAGGTCGTGGGTGGCCAGAGTAAATCCAGCCCCCAGTTGATCCGCACTGCTAATAGCTTCAAGCCGTTTCACCGCATCGGTGGTCATTGACTTGGGGTTAGGTGTCAGCATGTAAGCGTAAGCCTGGTGGTGTGAGCGGCCCACACGGCCTCGCAGCTGGTGTAATTGGGCGAGACCAAACTTGTCAGATCGGTCGATAATAATAGTGTTGGCGCTGGGTATATCGATGCCAGTTTCAATGATGGTGGTGCAGACCAAAATATTAAAATGTTGATGGTAGAAATCTGACATCACTTTTTCTAGTTGCCGCTCTCTCATCTGACCGTGAGCAATTTCAATACGCGCCTCAGGTACTAGCTCTTGCAGTTCACGGGCCGTTTTTTCAATACTCTTTACTTCGTTGTGGAGATAGAAAACTTGCCCTCCACGTAGAATTTCACGAAGAATTGCCTCTCGGGTGACCCTCAGATCACTTTGGTGAACAAAGGTTTTGACTGAGAGCCTTTTGGCGGGTGGAGTGGCAATAATTGATAAATCTCGAACACCGGACATCGACAGGTTAAGGGTGCGAGGAATCGGAGTGGCAGTAAGCGTCAGAATATCCACTTCAGCACGCAGGGCTTTGACTTTCTCTTTCTGGCGAACCCCGAAACGGTGTTCTTCGTCAATAATCAGTAGTCCAAGATTACTGTAGTCGATGTCTGTATGTAGCAGCTTGTGGGTACCAATTAAAATATCCACTTTGCCACTGGCAGTATTGGCCAGTACCTCATCCTGCTCTTTAGCGGTACGGAATCGAGAGAGTTCCTCGATGGTCACGGGCCAATTAGCAAAGCGATCACGAAAATTTTCCAGATGCTGGTGTGCCAGCAACGTCGTGGGCACCAACATAATCACCTGTTTGCCGCTGGAGACCGCAATGAAGGCAGCACGCATGGCGACCTCCGTTTTGCCAAACCCAACATCACCACAGACCAATCGATCCATGGGTTGTTCGGATAGCATATCCCGTTTAGTCGCCTCGATAGTGTCCAGTTGGTCCGGTGTTTCTTCAAAGGGGAAGTCTGCACAAAATGTACGATAATCTTCTTCAGGGTCATGACAGGCAAACCCTTTCCTTGCTGCACGAGTGGCGTAGATATCCAGTAACTCGGTGGCGGTGTCACGAATTTGTTTGAGCGCTTTATCTTTGGCTTTTTGCCATTGCTCACTGCCGAGTCTATGTAGTGGGGCAAGCTCTTCTTCGCTGCCGCTGTAACGGCTGATCAGGTGAAGTGACGATACCGGCACATAGAGTTTGGCTTCATCAGCGTATTCCAGTGTGATAAATTCCTGAGGTTCGCCACCAGCAGTGAGCGTTTGTAAACCGCGGTAGCGTCCCACACCGTTGTCTATATGCACAACGGGTGCACCAACCCGCAACTCGGTGAGGTTTTTAATCACCTGATCGGCATCTTCACGCTGTTTACTTCGCCGCCGCCGCTGCATGACCTGTTGGCCAAATAGCTCTGATTCACTGATCAGGCAAATGCCGGGTTTATCAAGGGATAATCCACGAGCAAGAGGGTAAACGGTGATCGCAATTGGGTGGTCGCTATTGATAAATTCTGACCAGCTTTTCATTTCAATGGGGTGAATGTCGATACGAGCGAGCAGTTCCAGTAATGTTTCACGGCGTCCGGCGGATTCGGCACAAAATAGTACTCGCTGATCGGTGGTGAGAAGATAGCGCTCCAGTTTTGTGAGCGGGTTCTCCGCTTTGGCATTGATGGCGACATCCTGTGGCGCCTGAATGGCCAATGACCATTGGTTTTTCGTACCGGTATTGCTGTCAGTGAGCAGTTGCGTGCGAGGGTAGTTTTTTAAGTGACCGAACAACTCATCAACGGGAATAAATACTTCATTGGGTGGCAGTAGGGGCCTTGTTGGATCGATATTGTATTCTTGGTGACGATGGCTCAATTCTTTCCAGAATTTTTCAGCAGCTTGGTCAATGGCACCATCAGAAAAAACCAGACAATTTTTTGGCAAATAGTCGAAGAGAGTGGCGCACTTCTCAAAAAACAGCGGTAAAAAATACTCAATACCCTGAGAGGTGATGCCTTCGCTTACATCCTGATAGAGGGGGCAGCGCCGATGATCCACATCAAAATGGGTCAGCCAGTTGTCTTTAAATCGCCGGATGGCGGACTTGTCCAGTGGAACTTCTCTCGCGGGTAAGAGGCAAATGTGGTCCGTTTGAGAGAGTGTGCGCTGAGTTTCCGGATCAAAGGTTCGCAGGGTTTCAATTTCATTGTCGAACAGGTCGATGCGAAATGGCAGTTTGGCACCCATAGGATAGATATCGACCAGTGACCCGCGGACAGTAAATTCTCCGTGCTCTATAACGGTGTCGGCGCAGCGGTAGCCGCTGTGCTCAAGTTTTTCCCTGAGATCATTTAAATCAAGATGGTCACCTGTGTGGTAATCAAAAGCACGTTGGCTGATAAACTCAACAGGCGGTAATCGGTGCATCAATGTGGTGACGGGTACGACAACGACACCACAGGTGATTTGAGGCAAGCGGAACAGGGTGCGAAGTCGCTCGGAAATAATATCCTGGTGAGGAGAAAACAGGTCGTAGGGTAATGTTTCCCAATCAGGAAAGTGAAAAACGGGTGTTTTCTCATCGAGAAAAAATTGCAGTTCAGACTCTAGTTGGGATGCCGCCCTTGCAGAGTCCGTGATAACGATGGTTAATCCTTGGTGTTGTTGGCAGGCCTCGGCGATGGCCAAAGCTGTGCCAGATCCGTGGATGCCCTGCCAAAGGCGTTTGTCGCCCGGTAGATTGGCGGCTGGGATAGGCAAAATTGACATGTTGGTAGTGGTGCTTCTGTGGCTACAGTAGTGAGGTGTGCTATTTTAGCGGCGGCTTTGAGATATTGATATGTATCTGTGGGATTTGTCGTGGGAATACGAATAATACTATTGAGCATGCTGCTTATGTTGGGTGGCTGTGCAGGGCAAGGTTTTCCTCTAGAAAATCTTGCGAAAACTGACATTGATGTGGTGGCTGATGGCCATTACCTGGAAGTGGAACGCATTCTTAAACAGCTCACCGTTAAGATCTATAAAAGAAACCCCCGGTTTCTTTATTTAGGCTCAGATTTTAAGGGGGCGCACACGATAGATAGCAGGGTACAGCAAATTTTTGGTGAGCCCGGTAAATTGCAGTTTGAGGAATTGGCTGTCACTGGCGCCGAAGCCATTGAGTTGGCCCTAGATGAGCAATATCGTGGTGACCGTGTATTTGCTCTTATGGTTGGGCTGACTGACATGCTGAGACAATCCTACGGTTATAGGGCCGAGTTTTTTATGTTCAGCGAGTTGGATGAGCAAAAGCTTTATCTCAGTGCTCGTAATCTGGAAATTGCCATTTGGCGTATAAATACCTATCTGGATGCACAAAAAGTCCCGCTGGTATTGACCAACAGTCGCAATGGTGAACAGCACAACCTTAGTTATGCCCAGTTGTTCGGTAAATTGATTGCTCTACAGGATATGTTGGCAATCATTGTGGCAGGGCATAATCAGAGAGTGATAAGAACCGTGGCGCTGAATGTGGCCTCTATGGCGTTTTTCCCTCTCTAATCTGTTGATTCAGGTAGATGGCTTCGTTGTGTTATTTGCCTCGCATTTGATCGGACTCAATCGCTAATCAAGTGTGACTTCAATATAGTATTGGTATGGCACGGGTTATTCATCAGCCTTATGCTCACCAAACACAGTTGCTCTCATAACACTGAGGCCGGATAATACTTGCCCCTGCGAAGGACAGTGCTTTCAGCACAACATCATCTAACTAAGAGGTTTACCACGTGACAGAAGAAACTCGCCCCATACCCGCTGATTTTTTTGCAGATTGGAAAGAGCGTGAAGCATTGGCAGAAGCCATGATTCCAGTGATTGGCCGGCTGTACCGGGAGAATAATGTTTCTCTCTATATGTATGGCAAAAGCATGGTGAACCAGTCCGTTATTGAGCTCATGAAAGCACATCGTTTTGTGCGCCAGATGGAGCAAAATGAGCTGTCCGAGTACGAAACTTTTCCCTTAGTCAAAGCACTGTCAGAGATGAATCTCGGGCCAGCTCATATTGATGTGGGTAAGCTAACTGTGCGGTACCAAGAGTCTGGTAACGGTGGAGATGTCGTTGAGTTCCTACAGAAAGAGGTGGGTGATGACATTGGTAACACCCGTAAACCTCTCCCTGAGCCACAGGATATTGTGTTGTATGGCTTTGGTCGTATCGGCCGCCTGTTGGCCAGATTGTTGATTGAGAAAACAGGTGGTGGTGACTTGCTTCGTTTGCGTGCCATTGTGGTTCGCAAAGGCAAGAGCATCGATGACCTGGCCAAACGTGCCAGCCTGTTGCGTCGTGACTCTGTTCACGGTGCTTTTGATGGGACTATCCGTGTCCTGAAGGATCAGAATATACTGGTTTGTAATGGCAACCCCATTCAGGTGATTTACGCTAACTCACCTGCCGAGGTTGATTACACAGAGCATGGCATTAGTAATGCCATCATCATAGATAATACGGGTGTTTGGCGTGACGAAGATGGCTTGGGGCTGCACCTGAAATGCCCTGGTGCCAGCAAGGTTATCCTTACAGCACCTGGCAAAGGAAATATCCCAAATATTGTTTATGGTATTAACCACCATGAAATCACACCTGAATCCAAGATTATTTCAGCAGCATCCTGTACCACTAATGCCATCGTGCCGGTATTGAAAGCGTTACAAGATGAATACGGTATTAATAAGGGCCATGTGGAAACCGTTCACGCTTATACCAATGATCAGAATCTGATTGATAATTACCATAAAGGCTCCCGTAGAGGTCGTAGTGCCGCATTGAATATGGTGTTGACGGAAACGGGCGCGGCAAAAGCCGTCGCCAAAGCGCTTCCTGAGCTGGAAGGCAAGTTGACGGGTAACGCGATTAGGGTGCCAACACCGAATGTGTCTATGGCTATTCTTAACCTTCAGCTGGATAGTGAGACAACTCGTGATGCGTTGAATGAGTATATGCGTAAGATGTCGCTGTATTCAGAGCTTCAGCAGCAAATCGACTACACCATTTCAACAGAAGCAGTTTCCAGTGATTTTGTGGGTTCACGGCATGCCTGTATTTTTGATTCGGAGGCAACCATTGTGAGTGGTGACAGTGTTGTCTTGTACTGCTGGTATGACAATGAGTTTGGTTACAGCTGTCAGGTGGTTCGCTGTCTTGAAGAATTGGTGGGTGTATCTTGGCCGATGTATCCAAAATCCTGATTCTTGTGCATGAGTACTAACATGAGCACTAAAGAGCCCCGATAGTCCGGGGCTCTTTAGTGATAAGAAAATGATCTTCATCAAGGAACGCTGGATGAGGGTCGAATTGCCACAAGGGCTGTACTGGTAATAAAGGGCCTCGGCCTTTATAATCGCGCCGGTTTAAATTCTGACGAATTTTGCATTTGGCACTGTGAATAAGCCTTTTCATGCGTTAGGAATAATAATTTTCATCGCACGTGTTTTTAAGCGATGTTTTTGGGGAGCTCGTTAAGAGCAATTATCAATTCAACTGCGTCAGTAGGCATAACCTATGATTAAGATCCGTCGCGGATTGGACTTACCTGTTTCGGGAGCACCCGAGCAAGTTATTCATGATGGGCCCGACGTAAATTCTGTTGCCGTTGTCGGCTTTGACTATGTTGGTATGAAACCAACAATGGCTGTCAAAGAGGGCGACAGAGTTAAATTGGGTCAGTTACTGTTCTCTGATAAGAAGACCGAGGGGGTGCTCTATACAGCACCCGCTTCCGGTGTGATTTCAGCCATTAATCGCGGTGAGCGCCGTGTGCTTCAATCCGTGGTGATTGATGTTGAAGGCAATGATCAAGAGAATTTTTCACAATATAGTGCTGCAGAATTAGCCGGCCTGGATCGAGCCGCCGTCGTTGAGAATCTGGTTAACTCCGGTCTCTGGACAGCCCTTCGCGCTCGTCCGTACTCAAAAGTACCGGCACCTGCCTCTGATGCACCTAGCTCTATCTTTGTGACAGCCATGGATACTAATCCTTTGGTGGCTGACCCCGCGTTGGTGATTGCTGAACGTGAAGAAGATTTCGCTAATGGCTTGACGGTTCTTAAGCGTCTTACTGACGGACCGGTTCATCTCTGTATTGCAGGTGACGGTTCTGCTGATAATGCAAAGGTTGCCGGGGGTGATGTGGAAGGTGTGCAGTCTCACAGCTTCTCAGGCCCTCATCCAGCCGGGTTGGTGGGCACTCATATCCACTTTATTGATCCAGTCAGTGATCATAAGACAGTCTGGTCTGTTGGTTATCAGGATGTGCTAGCCATTGGTACGTTGTTTACAACAGGTTGCCTTGATAGTCGCCGAGTTATTGCTTTATCTGGTCCTCAGGTTGAAAAGCCACGTTTGATTCGTACGCGTCTTGGCGCAAGTTTGACCGAACTGACGGCAGGTGAGTTGGCTGCGGGAGAGAATAGGGTTATTTCCGGTTCGATCCTCTCTGGTCGTATAGCCTCTATTGATGTTGCCGATGGTGCATACTCTTACCTCGGTCGTTACCACAATCAGATCACAGTGATTCTTGAAGGTCACCAGCGTGAGTTTTTCCGCTACATGTCCTTGGGTACTGATCGTCACTCTGCGTTTCCTATTTATCTTTCGGCCCTGAATAAAGGGAAAAAGATTAGCTTTACGACCAATACCAACGGTAGTGAGCGTGCCATGGTGCCACTGGGCAACTATGAAAAGGTTATGCCTTTAGACGTACTACCGACCCAATTGCTGCGTGCGTTGGTGGTAGGTGACACTGAAATGGCACAAAAACTGGGTTGTCTGGAGCTTGATGAAGAAGACTTGGCACTTTGCACCTACGTTTGTGTTGGCAAGTACGAATACGGCCCGATCCTTCGGGATAACTTATCCCGTATTGAGAAGGAGGGCTGATAGTGAAAATTTTACGTAACTATCTTGATAAAATTGAGCCGCATTTTCACAAAGACGGCAAGTGGGAGAAATGGTTTGCCCTGTTCGAAGCGGCCGATACTATCTTCTATTCTCCGGGTACTGTAACTAAAAACGGTTCTCATATTCGTGATGGTATCGACCTGAAGCGTGTGATGATTACTGTTTGGCTGGCGGCTTTTCCT
>MAAC01016543.1_pt1 | contig 13162 bp, 14 predicted proteins | sample 1115981 | NCBI WGS metagenome assembly MAAC01 (sample SAMN04961126, study PRJNA320927) | seawater metagenome | isolation source: sample BD02T64 sea water enriched with oil for 64 days | place: USA:Gulf of Mexico | collected 2013-07-27 | reverse complement strand
TGGTGTATGTAACGTAGTGGGAAGCTCGATTTCTAGAGAAACTCACGCTGGAGCATATACACATGCTGGTCCAGAAATAGGCGTCGCATCAACTAAGGCGTTTACAACCCAAATCACTGTTTTAACTTTAATAGCTTTACAGCTCGCAAAGAAAAAAGGCAAAATTTCTACTAGTGATTTCCATACCTATTTGAATGAGTTAGAAAACATTCCCGGTAAAGTTGCTGAGGCATTAAAATCAAACGATCATATTGAGCAAGTAGCTGAGATATATAAAGATGCAAAAAATTGTCTTTATCTAGGTCGCGGATTTAATTTCCCTGTAGCCTTAGAAGGTGCATTGAAATTAAAAGAAATTAGCTATATACATGCTGAAGGCTACCCTGCTGCCGAAATGAAACATGGTCCTATCGCATTAATCGATGAGCAAATGCCCGTGGTGGTTATTGCAACTAAGAAAGGGCATTATGAGAAAGTGGTAAGTAATATTCAAGAAATAAAGTCACGTAGTGGTAAAATTATAGGTATTGTAACAGAAGGAGATGTAGATGTAAGAAGTCTTGCAGACCATGTTATTGAAGTTCCTGAAACCATCGAGTTCATGACTCCATTATTAACTACTATTCCACTTCAACTACTATCTTATCATATTGCGGTAAAATTAGAAAAGAACGTAGACCAGCCACGTAATTTGGCTAAGAGTGTAACGGTAGAGTAATACGGTAAAGAATGTTTTATATTACAAAAGCCATTTCTATTTAGGAATGGCTTTTTGTTTTTCCGCTTTCGCGAAAGCAGAAACAACTTCATGGAATGATCTTTTTACTTAATAAAAAAAATAAAAAAGTGCATGTTTTTATAAAGATGAAAGCAGTATCTTTGCACGACGAAAAACAGCTGTAAAAAGTTGTATCTTTTTAAGTTTTAAAACATTATATCAATGTCTCAGAATACAGGTAGCGTTTCACAAATCATCGGTCCGGTGGTAGACGTAACATTTGACAGTGCAGATAGTGCACTTCCTAAAATTTATGATTCACTAGAAATCACAAAAGAAGATGGTTCTATACTGGTACTTGAAGTACAATCTCACATCGGTGAGCGCACAGTAAGAACAATCTCTATGGATTCCACTGATGGACTAAGCCGTGGTGCTTCTGTTCAAGCAACTGGAAATCCTATCAAAATGCCTATAGGTGATGATGTTTATGGACGTCTATTTAATGTTATCGGTGATGCTATCGATGGTTTAGGTGATCTTCCTAAAACTGGTAAAGATGGTCTTTCTATACATAGAGATGCGCCAGCATTTGAAGACCTTTCTACTTCTACTGAAGTACTTTTTACAGGTATTAAAGTAATCGACCTTATTGAGCCTTATGCAAAAGGTGGTAAGATTGGATTATTTGGTGGTGCCGGAGTAGGTAAAACAGTATTGATTCAGGAATTGATTAATAACATTGCAAAAGGTCACGGTGGACTTTCTGTGTTTGCAGGAGTTGGTGAGCGTACACGTGAAGGTAATGACCTCTTACGTGAGATGTTAGAATCAGGAATTATAAAATATGGAGATGACTTCATGCATTCTATGGAAGAAGGCGGTTGGGATCTTCAAAAAGTAGATAAAGCTGGTATGAGAGAGTCTAAGGCTACTTTCGTATTTGGTCAAATGAATGAGCCACCAGGAGCTCGTGCTCGTGTAGCGCTTTCTGGTCTTACTATAGCAGAATATTTCCGTGATGGAGCTGGAGATGGACAAGGAAAAGACGTTCTTTTCTTCGTAGATAATATCTTCCGTTTTACTCAAGCAGGATCTGAGGTTTCAGCTCTTTTAGGTCGTATGCCGTCTGCGGTAGGTTATCAACCTACTCTTGCAACAGAAATGGGAGCGATGCAAGAAAGAATTACATCTACTAAAAAAGGATCTATTACATCTGTACAAGCGGTTTACGTACCTGCAGATGACCTTACCGATCCAGCACCAGCAACTACATTTGCTCACCTTGATGCGACAACAGTACTTTCTCGTAAGATTGCTGAGCTAGGTATCTATCCAGCGGTAGATCCACTAGATTCAACTTCTCGTATTCTTACAGCAGATATTTTAGGTGATGACCATTACAACTGTGCGCAAAGAGTAAAAGAGTTATTACAAAGATATAAGGAGCTTCAAGATATTATTGCCATCTTAGGTATGGAGGAACTATCTGAAGAAGATAAAATGGCTGTAGGGCGTGCGCGTCGTGTACAACGTTTCTTATCTCAACCATTCCACGTAGCAGAGCAGTTTACCGGTCTTAAAGGTGTGTTAGTTGATATTAAAGATACTATCAAAGGATTTAACATGATTATGGATGGAGAGCTAGATCACCTTCCAGAAAGTGCTTTCAACCTTAAAGGAACGATAGAAGAAGCTATCGAAGCAGGAGAGAAAATGCTTTCTGAAGCATAAATTAGTAAACAGTTATGGTCACAGTGATAGGTAGCTGTGATCATAAACTGAAACTAAAAATAATACGATAATGATTTTAGAAATAGTAACTCCAGAGATGACTCTTTTCAGTGGTCAAGTAGAATCGGTTTCTGTACCAGGTATTAACGGTCAGTTTCAAATGCTAGATAATCACGCACCAGTGGTGTCTCTATTGACTAGTGGTTCTATAAAAATATTTGGCAATGTTGAGTTAGATGAGTCTGTTGTTTCTCTTTTTAAGAAAGAAGATGGGACAACTAATTATGCCATTACTGGAGGTGTTTTAGAAATGAAAGATAATAAGGCAATTGTTTTAGCAGATTAATTTCTTTATTTATATAAATATTAAAAAGTCCTCATGTTTTCATGAGGACTTTTTTTATGGACTTACATCTGCAAACTAATTAAGAGTATAGTATAGCAAAAATTTAATTATAACTTCTATGTGTTTATGAGAACGGTATTATTACTTCGCTATTAAAAAATACTTTATCAAAAAAGCCTGCAATTTTTACCTTGCAAGCTTTAATTTATAGTTGATTTTGATTATCATTATTGATATATCATTTCAATAATTTAATTGATCTTTCGTTACCATTTGCTATGGCTAGATCTAAAGCTGTCTGACCGTTTATCTTCGTAGATTTATCTGCGCCTGCCTTTAATAATACTTCTATCGTATTTGCTTTTCCTAATTTTGCAGCCCACATAAGTGGCGTGTGATCGTTACAAGCTTGATTAACGTTTACTTTTTCATCAGTTAGTAAGTAATCAATTATATCGCCACTATTCATTTGTATCGCAAGTTGTAAAAAAGAAGAATTTTGAGTTCCTGCTGTTAAGCATTCATTTTTATTAGCATCGGTGATATACGCTTTTAAATCTGTTGGGCTATCATTTTTTAAAGCTATAGTCATTTCTCGAGTTAAATCTTGAGCAGTGGCTGTTCCAGCTACAATTAAAGCGAGGATTAAAAGAACTTTTTTCATCATTATTAAGTTTTAAGATATGCTAATATAACACTATCGTTTAAAATCTTTTAAAAATTCATCTACAGATTTGAAGAGTTTACTCATTGAATTACCTGTCGTTCAAATGTAAAATTGTTAATGCAAAGCTTTGAAATGTAAATTTTCTATATTTCTTATTTAATCACAAATTCTCAAGTATCTTAAACAAATCAATGTGATATCCTTATTTTTGGATGAACACTAAAGTAAGGTTTAATGAAGTGGAGTTTATTAATTATCGCGATATGTGTGTTATTCTCTAGTTGTGAAGAACAAAAGGAGTTGAGTTCTTTAAACCCAACTAATTGGTCTAAAAGAGCTATTGATATAACCGCTCTAGACTCTTTAGAATATGGTAAGTCTTATCTTTCTGTATATTCTCAAATTTATAACCGTACAGAACACGTCAAAAGTAATTTGACTACAACCGTAAGTATGAGAAATAAAAGTGAAACAGATACTATTTATTTACTAAGAGCAGAGTATTTTGATACTAAAGGTGTTTCTTTGAGAAATTATTTTAATCAAACTATTTATCTCGCGCCTTTAGAAACTACTGAAATAATAATTGAAGAGCTAGATATTTCTGGTGGAACAGGATCTAATTTTATCATAGAATGGAAAACGCCTCCCAATTGTCCAGAACCTTTATTTGAAGGAATTATGACATCAACTATGGGGCAACAAGGTATCTCGTTTACAACAAAAGCCGAGAGAATAGATTAACTATGGTTAAAATTCTAACTACTATATTCTTTGTTTTTGCAGTAATAGATCCCATAGGGTCTATTCCTGTATATCTGGAAGCGACTAAAGAATTTGATCTTGCCCATAGAAATAAAATTGCCATACGCGCCTCGGTAATTGCTTTCTTGATCTTGCTATTTTTTATAGTCATAGGTCAGCTCATTTTAGAAGGCATGTCAGTTTCTTTAGATGCATTTCAAATTTCAGGCGGTGTAATTCTATTTCTTTTTGCGCTTACAATGATCTTTGGCGATGGGAAACCGGAGATTGAGAAAAATAGAATAACAGATTACAAGCATGTTACCATATTTCCTATAGCAATACCATCTATCGCATCTCCAGGAGCAATAATGGCGGTAGTTTTATTAACTGATAATCATATTTATACCATTGAGCAACAATCAATCACAACAGCTATAGTACTTTTAGTCATAGGGCTAACCTGTGGGATATTGTTAGCTGCAAACCATTTGCAAAAAATGATAGGTAGCTATGGAATTACTGTGATAAGTAAAATCATGGGATTGATACTGGCATCTTATGCAGTTCAAAGTATTTTGAGCGGTATAAGTAATTACTTTTCAAACCTTTAGATATCAAAATCTTTTCAGTACAAGCACCATGCAATATTTACTAACTTAAAGACGCATTATTGATATAAGGTCATATGTTTTTAAGGTAAGAATTTATTAAATCTTATTTTTGTGTTATGCTTCCAGATAAACTTCAGGCTCTTATAGGTATGCGTCACTTTTCAGGAAGTTTGCGCTCATTAAAGGTATCTCAACATAAAGTCGACTTTTCATCAAATGATTACTTAGGTTTTTCAAAGCTTCCATTACCTAGCACATCAGACTCAAACGGTGCGACAGGCAGCCGGCTTTTATCTGGCCATACTGAGCTGCATAGCCATGTAGAAAATCAAATAGCTCAATTTCATAATACACCAGCAGCGTTATTATTTAATTCTGGATATGACGCAAATATTGGCCTAATTCCAGCACTCACAGATCGTACAGATTTGATTCTTTTTGACGCATTAGTTCATGCTAGTCTTAGAGATGGAATTCAGCTTTCTAAGGCAAAGTCACTTAAATTCCGTCATAATGATTTAGCGCATTTAGAAATTTTACTCTCTAAATTTAGTGATGCAGACCAGAGAGAGGTATATGTGATTACAGAGTCTGTATTTTCTATGGATGGTGACATGCCGCAATTAGAGAGTATGATAAAGTTGATTAATAAATATAACAACGTACATCTTATTCTCGACGAGGCTCACGCACTAGGTGTTATTGGAAACAATGGAGAAGGACTCGCTCAAAAACTGCATTTAGAAAACGATATTTTTGCTCGAGTAGTAACCTATGGTAAAGCTATGGGCGCACATGGAGCAGCTGTTTTAGGAAGCTCAGATTTAAAAGAGTACCTAATTAATTTTGCGCGCAGTTTTATTTATACTACTGCACTGCCACAGCACGCGTTACTTTGTATTTCAAATGCTTATCGAGTCTTGTTAGAAGATCAAAAACCTGTTGAACAATTACATGATAACATTGCATTATTCAATAAACTGGTCCTACAAAATGGATTGAGATTACGCTTTCGCGAAAGCGAGACCGCAATACAAATATGTACTATTTCTAGTAATGAGAAAGTAAAAAAAGTGGCGTCAGTACTTCAAAAGGAAGGTTATGATGTTAGAGCTATACTATCTCCTACCGTCCTAAAAGGCGAAGAGCGCCTGCGTATGTGCTTACACAGTTTTAATACAAAAGAAGAAATAACACTAATGCTAGAATTGCTTGCAATAACGTTACAAAGACTATGAGTAAATTTAGAACGATTGCAGTATTTTCCTATCCTGCTGAGGCTGTTGTAGTAAAAGGAAAATTAGAAAGTGAGCAAGTACAAGTTTTTTTAAAAGACGAATTTACTGTGGCTACAGACCCTTTTGCAACAAATGCAATAGGTGGAGTGAAAATGCAAGTTTATAAAGAAGATTTTATAAAAGCCATGGGGATTTTAGAAACCTCAAATCCAGATCTCGTTAAGTATCGAGTAGAATATGTTAAATGCCCTAATTGTCATAAAAGAAAGGCAAGAGAGTTAAGTGATATAGAAACAGCACGTACTTTTGCAGAAAAGATTAAGGCAATCGCATTAAGTATTTTACCTTTTTCCAGTTCATATAATTATCAATGTGTGAACTGCAATACAAAATTTGATATAGATGAGTGATATTTTTATAACCGGTATAGGTACAGATGTAGGTAAAACAATCGCAGCTGCAATTGTTACACAAGCACTGCAAGCAGATTACTGGAAACCTATTCAAAGTGGGCTAGAAGAAACAGATAAAGTTACTGTCTCTAGCTTAGTAAGTAATAGTAAAACAATTATACATCCAGAGTCCTACCGATTAAAGACGCCTATGAGTCCTCATAAAGCTGCAGAGATTGATGGGGTGACTATAGAGCTAGATAAGATTATAAGGCCTCAAACTTCAAATAAACTTGTAGTGGAAGGTGCAGGTGGATTATTAGTACCTATTAATGATAATAACACTATAGTTGATTTAATTACTCCTGAAGATCATGTTGTTTTAGTAAGCGCTGGCTATTTAGGAAGTATTAATCACACTTTAATGAGTGCAGAATTACTTAAAGCGCGTGGTCTCAATTGTGTAGGTATTATTTATAATCATGTAGATCTCGACGGTACTATAGAGATTATTGAAAAAATGTCTGGACTACCTACTTTAGGTCACATAAACCGTGAAGATCACATTGATGTTACTGTGATCAATAACTATGCTTTGCAATTTCAAAATGCGCTAGAATCTCTATGAGTAAAGAAAAGATTCTCAAGAACGATCAAAAGTATATTTGGCATCCCTTAACCCAGCATAAAAACGCTGCTGAGCCACTTGCTATTTCTCATGCTTCAGGAAACTATTTATTCGATTTTGACGGTAATAAATATTTTGATGGTATTTCTAGCTGGTACACTTGTAGCTACGGTCATACAAACCCTAAACTAACTACCGCTCTTAAAAACCAAGTAGATCAATTACATCATGTGGTTTTTGCAGGAATGACACATGAACCAGCTGCTATGTTAAGCGAGAAATTGATCGCTATTTTACCAAATAACCAGCAGAAGTTGTTCTTTTCAGAGAATGGATCTACTAGCGTAGAGATTGCCCTTAAAATGGCTTTTCAATATCATTTTAATCAAGGAGAAAAGCGCAACGTTGTTGTAGCGCTTGATAATGGTTTTCATGGAGATACTTTTGGAGCTATGAGCGCTAGTAGCTTGTCAGTGTATAATGGACCATTTGAAGATTTCTTTATTGATGTAATACGTATTCCTGCTCCTACTAAAGATAATCTTGAACAAATATTACAAGGTGTGACCTCCATTTTAGAGGAACATGAAGTGTCTAGTTTTATTTATGAACCACTAGTTCAAGGAGCGGCAGCTATGCAACTTAATGATGCAGAATCTTTATGTCAAGTAATTAATAAGTTCCAGCAGCATGGAGTTATCGCTATTGCAGACGAGGTAATGACCGGTTTTGGTAAAACAGGAACTAATTTTGCAAGTGATCAAATAGGTGCAAAACCTGATATCATTTGTCTTTCTAAAGCCCTTACTGGAGGAATTATGCCTATGGCCATAACCTCATGCACACAAAAAATATTTGATGCTTTTTATGACGAGCAGCTAGCTAAAGGTCTTTTTCATGGACATACTTATTCAGGTAATCCTTTAGGTTGTGTCGTTGCAAGTGCTGCAATTGATTTGTTAACTTCCTCAGATATCCAAAAACGCATTCAAGAAATATCAAATTGGAATAAAGACTTTGCAAATCAAATCGAGAATCATCATAAGGTAGCCGATGTGAGATCAATAGGCGTTATTCTAGCTATAGATCTAGCTATAGAAATGGAACGTTATGGTAATAAGCGTAATGAAATTTTTCAATGGTTCTGGAAACAAGGCATGTTCCTAAGGCCTTTAGGGAAAACGATTTACATCGTTCCTCCATTTACTAGTACTAAAGAAGAAATGAATGATGTCTATATATTGCTTTTAAAATTTTTGACTGAATTCAACTGAGAGTTGCAGTTAGTATAAATTTGAATCGATTCTTTCAAGTTAAATAAAGAAAGTTTGAGAAGGAGTAAATTTCTATTTCACTTCAAATTTACAAGTAAAATCAAACGATTTTCTAGAAGAGGTAAATAGCTAATATTACTAGATTATTATAGGAATCTAGTCATGTTCTTCGCATTTTTGCAGCTTTAAAAATAACTGTTGGAAAAGCCTATTTACATTAACGATGCGTCTGTAGTAGCTGCTGTGAAATCATTTTATGATGCGCAGCAACAGACCTATTTTGAACAGTCTAATGGTTCTTGGATCAGCCGTATTTGTTCACAGAATACTGTATTGTTAGATACCCTAATTTCCGAAAATAAAAATTTCCAACACTTAGATAGAAGCGTACAATTAGCTCTTCTATGTTCACGATCATTAAAGCGTGTAGATAAGAGAACCGCGGTAAACATAGGCTCTAGTCGTGGTGCCACTGCATTATGGGAAAAGAATTATGACCGCTTTCGCGAAAGCGGAACAGCTCCAACTACCTCGTCACCACTTACTACGTTAGGCAATATTTCAAGTTGGGTTGCTCAAGATCTAAGTTTACAAGGTACAGCATTTTCCCATAGTATTACTTGTGCGACAGCTTCTCATTCTATTTTAAATGCTATTGCTTGGCTACAAAGTGGCATGACTCAAAGCATGATCGCAGGTGGAAGTGAAGCACCTCTAACAGATTTTACGATTTCTCAAATGAAAGCCTTGAGGATTTATTCTCGTGAAAACGACACCATACCTTGTAAGGCACTTGACGTAGATAAAAATCATAATTCTATGATTTTAGGTGAAGCTGCAGCTTTATTTCTACTTTCTCTTAAGTCAGAAAAAAGTTTAGCCAAAATAGTAGGATATGGGAGCGCCATAGAACAATTAAATAGTGCGACATCCGTGACTGAGTCAGGAGAAAGTCTACAAGAATCTATGAGGCAAGCGATAAAGGATCATAAATCAGAAGAAATAGACGTTATTATTACTCATGCTCCTGGAACGATCAAGGGTGATCTTGCAGAGTATCGAGCGATTAAGGCAGTTTTTGGGAAGAAGCATCCTCATCTATGTAACAATAAATGGCAATTAGGGCATACCCTAGGTGCAAGCAGTGCTTTAAATCTAGCCATGGCTATAGAAATGCTTCAAACAGAAACTATTTTTAAAGTTCCCTTTTTAAAAGAATCCTTTTTAAATCCGCGTAATGAACAACGTGTTCCGCAACGTATTTTAATTAACGCCACTGGTTTTGGTGGTAATGCGGTAAGCTTACTTGTTGAAAAATAAGACGCTATATCTTTATACTTTACTCACTATTATTATAGTTTAAGAATCCCTACATTTACTTTTTAATTGCACAATATTATTATGAGACATAACTGGACCAAAGAAGAAGTTTTAGAAGTTTATAACAGACCTATTATGAATTTGTTATATGATGCAGCTACGGTTCATAGAGAATTTCACAACCCTAATCAAGTGCAGGTTTCTACGCTTCTTTCAATTAAAACTGGCGGTTGTCCAGAAGATTGTGGTTACTGTCCACAAGCGGCGCGTTATCATACTGATATCGAAGGTAATGACCTGATGTCTGTACAACAAGTTAAGGCACAAGCTCTAAGAGCAAAGTCTAGCGGTAGTTCTCGTGTGTGTATGGGAGCAGCCTGGAGAAACGTTAAAGACGGACCAGAATTCGATCAAGTTCTTGAAATGGTACGTACCATAAATAAACTTGACATGGAAGTGTGTTGTACTTTAGGTATGATTACTGAAAACCAAGCGCAACGTCTTGCAGAGGCTGGATTATACGCATATAATCATAATCTAGATAGTTCTGAAGAGTATTACAAAGAAGTTATTTCTACACGTGGTTATCAAGATCGTCTAGATACCATTGATAATGTACGTAAGACTAATGTTACTGTTTGTAGCGGTGGGATTATAGGAATGGGAGAAAATGTAGAAGATCGTGCTGGAATGCTAGTTGCGCTTGCAAGTTTAAGCCCGCAACCAGAAAGTACTCCTATCAATGCGCTTGTTGCTGTAGAAGGAACTCCTCTAGAAGAACAACAACCTGTCTCTATTTGGGAAATGGTACGTATGGTAGCCACTACTCGTATTGTTATGCCTCAAACTCAAGTAAGATTAAGCGCAGGAAGAACTGACATGAGTAGAGAAGGACAAGCTATGTGCTTCTTTGCTGGTGCAAACTCTATTTTTGCCGGTGATAAATTACTTACTACACCTAATCCAGATGTAAATGAAGACATGAAAATGTTTGAATTACTAGGTTTAGAACCTATGAAACCATTTGTAAAAAAGGCACAGCCAGAAACTGTTGAGGCTCAATATTCTGAATATAAGTCGCTAGGTGAGAAGCCTAAGTGGACGCGACCAGAACATAAAATTGAGCGCAATGAACAAGCAAAACAAGCTGCCAAAGCCGTTAAAGCATAGTTAAACAAAGAAGATTATCTCATTGTTTTTATAGGTTTGCAAATTGCTTATGCCATTAAATCTTGAACAAATACCAAGGGTTACCTCTATTAGTAAAGATGATTTTATAAAAAATTATCTCAAGCCACAGCGTCCTGTCGTGATTGAAAAATTAACTAAGGACTGGCCTGCCTATGAAAAATGGAATCTAGATTATATTAATAAAGTTGCTGGAGATAAAACAGTACCATTGTATGATGATCGTCCTGTAAAGCATGATGAAGGGTTTAATCAGGCTCATGCCGAAATGAAAATGGAGGATTACATAAAACTCCTTAAGGAAAAACCTACTAACTTCAGGATATTTCTTTACAATATCCTGAAAGAAGTACCAGTACTACAGTCAGACTTTAAGTTTCCAAAGTTGGGTATGCGCCTTATAAAAGGTTTACCTATGATGTTCTTTGGCGGTACTGATTCTAGAGTTTTTATGCATTATGATATTGACTTTACTAATATTTTGCATTTTCATTTTAATGGTAAGAAAAGGTGTGTAATATTCCCGCCAGATCAATCAAAGTTTTTATATCGCGTGCCGCATGCTCTTATAGCTAGAGAAGATATAGATTTTTCTAATCCAGATCTTGAGAAGTGGCCAGCCTTAAAACAAGCTAAAGGTTACGTATGCGAGCTCAACCATGGTGAAATGCTGTACATGCCTGAAGGTTACTGGCATTATATGCATTACTTAACTCCTGGTTTTTCTATAAGTTTAAGGTCTTACCCTCGTAAGATTAAGAACCTAGGAAAGGCGTTATATAATTTGCTATTTATGCGCCATTACGATAATTTTATGCGCAAACGTAAGGGTCAAGACTGGATCGATTATAAAAATGATCAGGCTATAATTAAAACCCATAAAAATTTAAATATTAAGGAATAAGCTCTGTAGCTTTAGCATACACAAGGTGGCTTTCCCAGCCTCGATAAAGTAAATAGTCAGCTAGTTTTTTACGTTTTTTGTACTTATCTGTTTCTTTAGTGAGTTGTAGTAACCGCTTTCGCGAAAGCGTATCAAAAACCATCACATAATCACTTTCAGATATCTCTTTAAGTCCGGCTTTTATAGTACGATCATTGAGTCCCTTCATTTTGAGTTCCCGTACGATACGATTTTTCCCCCATTTTTTAATTCGGAATTTTCCTCTAGCAAAAGCTTCGGCATATCGAGTTTCATTTAAAAATTTATGCTGAATGAGATGCGGTATGATCTCATTTATTGCTAGTTCGATCATACCCATACTTTTAAGTTTGTCTACTACTTCTTTATGACACCTTTCTTGATAAGCACAATATCGCTCGATAGCGCGAGTAGCTTCTTCTACAGTAAAGGATTCTTGTGGCATAATTTTATTGTGCTACTTCCCACTCTTTTCTGGTAATAGAAAAAATATCAAATACATTTTGACCTAATCCAGGAACTTGTTTTTCAAATTTCATTGAATTATTGCGAGCTACTTTTGCACTTCCTTCATTTTCTACATGAACCATGGAAAGAATGTTAGAATTAAAATGCTTATCATATTCATTTATAAACCCAAAGTTTTTAGCAAAGATGGCTGCTTCTGTAGCATAACCTTTATGCCAGTGCTGAGGTAAGAAAGAATAGCCTACTTCTAGTCTTTTCTCCTCTTCTATATCTTGAACAAGCAAGCCGCATTTACCTACCATTTCTCCTGTAGATTTGAGAATCACGGCATTCAGTCCACCACGATCTTCTTCATACCTTGCCAGACATTTTTCAAACCAGAATTCACATAGCTCTTGTTCACTTTTAGTCTCGTCCAGCCATAAATATTTATAGATGTTTTTCATCTTAAAAAAAGGCAGCCATGTGTCAAAGTCAGCTTTATCAACCGGTCGAAATGATAGTCGTTCTGTTTCTTGATTAGTGAGTAGGTATTTCATCATTTTACATGATTAAGAAATCAACCTCACCACATCCTTAGCAAAATAACTAGCAATTAAATCGGCGCCAGCTCTTTTGATGGCAGTTACTTGTTCCATCATTACTGCATCGTGATTTAACCAGCCTTTTTCGGCTGCAGCTTTGAGCATGGCATATTCTCCACTAACTTGGTACACACTTACAGGAACATCTACTTCGTTTTTAATATCTCTTACGATATCTAGATAACATAATCCTGGTTTTACCATAACAATATCAGCTCCTTCATCGATGTCCATTAAGGTCTCTTTAATAGCTTCATTACGGTTTGAAGGATCCATTTGATAGGTTTTTTTATCACCAAATCCTGGTGCACTATCCAAGGCATCT
>MAAC01018622.1_pt1 | contig 13164 bp, 17 predicted proteins | sample 1115981 | NCBI WGS metagenome assembly MAAC01 (sample SAMN04961126, study PRJNA320927) | seawater metagenome | isolation source: sample BD02T64 sea water enriched with oil for 64 days | place: USA:Gulf of Mexico | collected 2013-07-27 | reverse complement strand
GTAATTGGCCATACATCTGCGAAATAGACACGCATAAATGCCAATGCACTTAAAAATCCAGTGAATGTTAATGCATCCGAAATTAAAAAGAACCACATCATCATTTTACCATAACTGATACTAAATGGTGACCGTTTACCTGCCCAAAGTTCCTTGGTTGTTAATTGTTTTGTAGCTTCTCCCGCCATATCTATTGGGTATTATATTGATTATTGAATGTACAGTATGAAAAATAATAAAAACAACCAGATACCGGTTAAATAATGCCAGTACCAAGATGCTAACTCAATTCCTAATTTATCTTTTGAGGTGTATTTACCTTTAAATGCCTTTATGGTCGTTACAAATAAACTCACATTACCACCAATTACGTGCATCAAATGCATAAAGGTTAAAACGTATAAAAACGAAGCCGATATTTCAGAAAAAGTAAAGTGTAACCCTAGACTCACTAATTGTCCCCATGCGGCAAATTGAGAAATCACAAATGCAATACTCAATAAAAAAGTAAGCAATAAACCTACTTTCATACCTAGTTGATTATCCTTTTTCGCAAAATAATCTGCGAAAAACAAGGTGATACTACTCGCAATAATAATTCCTGTGCTGATATAAAATACGGATGGTAAATCAAAGGCTAACCAATCTGCATCAGCTTGACGTACAATATACGCACTCGTTAAAGATGCAAATATCATGGTCATACCTGCCATGCCAACCCACAACAAGGGTTTTGCAGTTCTTTCTTTAATTTTCTTTTGCTCTTCTATTGAAATACTACTTACCATTACATTAAAAATATTTTGTCAAACATTAACGCTAACTGGGTTAGAGGTAGGTATACAAAAGAGGCAAACATAATTTTCAGGGCCATTTTATCATCTTTGGTTTGTACCAACTTCACTGAATAGTAAACCATTGATAAAGCCAACAAAGTAATAATCACTCCTGAATATAGCGTTGTTTCTCCAAAATAAAAGGGTAATAAACCGGCAGGAATCATTAATAACGAAGTTAATAAAATCACCCAAGCACTGGCCGAGTCACGCTTACCATTGATTGGTAATAGGGTAAACCCGCCTTTTTTATAGTCATCATCTAATTTCCATGCAATACTCCAAAAGTGAGGTAACTGCCATGCAAATTGAATAATAAACAGAATTCCAGGTACTAAACCAAATTTGCCAGTGTATGCTACATACCCTAATAAGGGTGGAATTGCTCCTGGAAATGCCCCTGCAATAACGGCCCAAGAGGTTTTTCTTTTCATTGGGGTATAAATACCGGCATACATAATTACGGCCATTGCTCCTAACAATCCAGATAATGGATTGATATAGCTCAACATCATAATCCCTAAAATTCCTGAAATAGCCACCACCAATAATGCTTCGGACACACTCATTTTCCCAGATGGAATGGGCCGATCAGCCGTACGATCCATCAGTTTATCAAAGTCCTTTTCAATAATTTGATTCATACCATTTGCGGCACCTGTCACTAAGAAACCACCCAAAGAAAGAATGGCCAAAGTCACTAAATCAATAGTGGGAGCAGCGTATAAATATGAAATAACCGCAGAAAAAACCACCAAAGAGGCCAATCGCATCTTAGTAAACGCGGCATATACTTTGATTTTGGTTTTCACCGATACAGTTGTATCAACGGATTCCCGTGTTTTAATTATCATACTAGTGTCATTGATTGACAAGGTGCAAATCTATAATTATTAGACAACGGTACAACCAACCATAAAAATATTTGATAGAAAATGACTATTTTCTCGCGGGTAGCGCACAAGCCTCGCCATAATTCTCGCTGATTTGAATTCCATTTACGGCAATCAATTGGTCCAATCGGATTTTTAATGGCTCCGAGTCCACACTCCCAATTAGGTATTCCCCATCGGTTTGTGTCTGGAAATCATGGATCACAACGTTTTCCAACACTACCCTATTTTCATCCTGGGTATAAACTACCTGGATTTGCATTTGGCGCATCGCAAAAACTTCCAACTGATCGTAAAACCCACAATTGATAGGGATATATGTCTTCGTTTTCATAAACTCCAAATTTGGAATGACAAAGATAGCCGATTATTTAACGGGTTGCCCAACGGTTATCTAGACTGCTTAGAAGTTTGAAAATCTTACATACAATTTAGGCTTCCTTTTTAGTAACTTTGAAAAGGCCACTTAGCGGCTTGTTTTGAACACAGGCCATTTCTGCTTAATAACAGTTGCCATAAAGGTTTTCTAATCCTGTTTTGCAAACAGAATTGAGAAGCTATAATACTTCGACAGGCTCAGCACAAGTATGTCAACCTGACATCTTGTTTTTATTTGGCAATGTGTTATGATATTTTAGCCATTAATCAGTTCAATCTGAACCGGTCCTTTTTCATCAGAATAATCTTTTTCGCTGCTGTATAAATACTCTTGCGGATAAGAAACCAAACCTTCTTCTACCGGATTATTATGAATGTAGTTCAATTTCTGTTGAATGGTTTCTGGCTTAAATAAATGGATAGGGTGATTATCATTCCTCCATAATTGAAATATTTGCTTTTTACTGTTTTCAGAACCGGCCTTTTTCATTTCTTTTAGTAGCCATTCTCTTCTTCCTTCTGGTTCTTCTTGAATCATTCTCACTACCTCTTTGGCAACATGCTTTTTCAAATCACGCATTATTGCAGATAGCTTAGACCCTTCTTTTGCCATAGCAATCAAATGAAAATGATTACTCATCAACACCCATCCATATACTACTAATCCCTTTTGTTGAACACAGTGGTTTACGCTGTCTACAAATACTTCTTTGTACTTTCTTTTTGTAAAAACATTAATCCACTCTACCGTAGCACATGTTAGAAAATACAATGCATTTTCATCTTTGATTCTATAGCTTGTTGTGCCTTTACTCACATTCTAAAAATAGAAATAAATATCAAATTCTTAAAACGAAGACGCAGCTTGACATATTATAATGCTACTTCTGGCTCTTGCCAGATTAGTTGCATTTTATGGCAAGCACTAACTTAAACGTATTCTTTCTCAAAAAAGAAAAATCCTTTGCATTTCTGCTAAGGATTTTCGTGATTTTCTTACTTCTTCTTTCTTTTTACAGTTGCCATAAAGGTTTTCTAATCCTGTTTTGCAAACAGAATTGAAAAACTATAATAGGATAACTTACATCTTGTTTTCAATCATTTGGCAATGTGCTGGGGGGGGGATCTAAAAACCAATTCAATCCAGCAACTTTTGGGAAATAATCATTTATAAAGTCCAAAAACTGCTCATCTAAAGGATAAATTAGAGGTCCTGACCCAGGACTATACATACTCATTTCTTTACTTGGATGTATTCCGATAGTATTATAAACCATATTCCTTTCAGTATCCCAATAATCAATCACAATACTAAGACACCGAGAGCTATCCGCATACCCCAATTCATTCAATTCAATTTTTCTTTCCGCCTCTACAAACTTATTAGCCTCCCATAACTCATTAATTTCAATATAATAAGTTGCATTATCTCTAACGTAATCCATGCTCTGAGTCTCTACAAAATTACAAGTTCTATTAACAGGGATAATATATATTCTAATTTGAACAAAAGAGTACCCAATACTTGCAATAAGCAGGAAAAAAGTTAAAGAAATTACTCGTATCATAACCTTATTATAAATTATCAAACCATCTATTTTAAATTCACTTCTTTACCATCATATATATTCTCCTCAAACGTACGAATAGGTGTCCTTGAAGCAGGAGCATTCCCAAAAACTGCAGTTGCTGAAGTCCCATTTTCATGATCTTGCCTAATCAACAAACCAAATTCCATTGCCAGTGGCCATTCATATCTTGTCGTATTATAATACTCTTCCTCTGTTTCCCAAACCTTCATTGGATCCAGAGGGCCATAATAATTAGTACTTCTTCTTCGGTATTCAGCCGGGGTTTCCGCAGCACTTAACAAATGACCCATTTCATGCCACAAAGCAGCATAAGGAGGTAATATTTTGCCATTCTTACCTATAAGATATATCCCTGGGTTAAAATAAAGATCTTGCTCAGCCATCACATCAAACTTATTAGTCTCTGGATTTAGAAACGTATGGCCATCCGCCTCGTTTACCTTTGTTCCTTGAACCTCTTTTAAATTATAATTAAAAGTAGTACTAGTTAGCATCCTGTCAAAATCTATAGCAATAAATTTAGAAGTACCCAATTTATCCAAAGCTGAAATTGTTGCTGTAACATACGGGTTATTTGGAGGACTTAAAGCCCCTTTATACTCAAATGCCGTGTAAATGACCTGATTCCATTTACCTTTCTTCCCAGAATCATAATAAATATAAATCTTTTTCCCGTCCAAGTCCTTATTTAAAATAGGATTATTCCCAACAAAATTATAAGGACTTAGACTAGGATATTCCGACTGTAACGGATCCAAACTCAACCATCTCCCAATTCTAGGATCATATCCATAATCTCCAAAAGCCAAGTGATTTCCATTGCCTTTTACTTCATCGTCTTTTTCGTGTCCGTTAAAGCCATAACGGTAAGCACTTACGCAATTTTTCTCCGCAGCCCTTTTTTTTCCTAGACCCCTTTCTATAAAAAGTGGATTTACTTCTAGAGCTCTTTGCTGGTTGTGATATGTAAGTTTTAGGCCTCCCATTTTGGTAGGTCTAAAACTAAAGCTTTATTTCATTCTCCACTTACTTTTTACTTACGGTGTTTGGGTTCCATATTCCGAATAAGACAGATTAATTTACACTTTTTGGTTGGTTTTTTATGGCGGCTTGGATTGACTTCATTTTTTAAGCTGCAAGCTTGCTTGACAGTTTAAAATGAAGTATCCAAACGATGGGTAGATTTCGATTAAATGAACTGGATTTATTGAAGTGCGGAAGGATACCCGGGACTGTCTTTTTTTGTTTTTTAAAAACTGGGAACAAACGCCCGTGGCTAAAAAAGGCTGGTAATGGCTGCAATGAACGTAGTGGGTTGCGGACATTAACAAGCATCGCGAGCCGCTGCGAATGGGAACAAAAGGTGGGCGGCAAAAATAGCGTGTAACGCTTTGACGCGCATACGTGGGAGCTTTTCGCGACTATCGCAAGGCTACCTTTTTATTAGCTAGAGCGAAGCGGAAGCAAAACAAATAAAGTCAGCCGCTGCCTTGGGTGACCCGCAGGGGAGCATAACTCTGGGAGGCGGTGAGTTTTTAACGGCTTGCCGTAACGAAGCTTTTGCGAAGTGAAGAAAAGCGGTTAAAAACTCAGAGTAGCCTACCCGTGACAACGGAGTGAGGAACGCAAAAGACATGACAAACTTGGAGCGCAGCGTAAACCCTTTTTAGGGCGGCAAGCTTTTGTTTTATGCCTTTAAGGGCAATAAATCAAAACAAATGCTTGACGGTTTGGCGTGCCTTTTTGCTGACGATTGAGGGCGGAACTCCTTTCTTCCTAGTTGTCTTTTGTATGGTAATTATGATTTTAGGTTAAATCGTTTTGGGTTATTAATTACTTATCTCCATAATGTGCCCAGGCACTTAATACATGAACAATTACTATTTCGTCATCAATGGAATAGACTAAACGATGTTTACTATTTACTCGCCTAGAATATAGTCCTGACAAACCATACTTTAATATTTCTGGTTGACCGATTCCTTTTGTTGGATGCTCTTTTAATTCTAATAATATCTTTTCTAATTTCTTCAACACCGCTCTATCTCCTGCCTTTTTATGCTTGGATATATCACTTAACGCTATCTCTGTAAATTCTAGCTCGTAACTCATAAACCCAATAATTCCGAGATCTCTTTATCTGTTTTTATGCGCTTCGTTTTTCCTTCTTTTACTTGTTGCACACTTTCCTTTATTCTGGATAGCATTTCCGTATTAAAGTAAACATCATCTTCACTTACTGGACGCAAAACATACGCTTTATCTTTTCCTCGTTGAACGATTATTTGTTCTCCTTTATCTGCTCTTTCAAAGTATATTCTTTGATTTTGTCTAAATTCTCTACTGCTGATTACTAACATAGCTCTTTATTTTTAGTGTACCAATATGGTACAAATATACAAATTATTTATTCTTCGACTTTAACCCTCCCTAAAACGGATAGAATTCACCAATATTCGTTTTCTATAAAAAAACCACATAGATAAAAGTCATGCAGTAATTAATAAAGCATTTTATCTAAGCTTTCTGCGATTTGTTCTGGGCTTGGTAATAATCCTTTGAGTTCTTTGGGAACTGATGTACTTAATGAGTAATCTGCTACGCCCATTGGTTTGGTGGCCGTATTTAATGCGTATTCTACTACCAACCTATTCTTTGATTTACACACAATAATTCCGATGGATGGATTTTCATCTTCCATTTTTACTTTATCATCTAATACCGAAAGATAGAACTGCATTTTTCCTGCATATTCGGGTTTAAAGTCAGTCGTTTTTAATTCTATTGCCACCAAGCTTTTTAGCTTTCTATGATACAGCAATAAATCAATGTAAAAATCTTCACCATCTAAACTCAACTTGTACTGGTTTCCAATAAAGGAATATTCCCCGCCCATTTCCATTAAAAAACTACGGATGTTTTTAATCAACCCAAGCTCCAAGTCTCTTTCCTTGTAATCTTCCATCATTTCTAGAAAATCAAAACTGTAACTGTCTTTAACCGCTAGTTTCGCTTGACGCTTATATTTCTCTGTTAATGATTTATCAAAGTTGGTTTGACTCAATAAAAACTGAGCGTAGGATTTACCTTCTATTTGATGGATTAATACACTTTTTGACCAACCATACTTCTTAGTCATTTTGATATAAAACTCACGTTCTAAGTCATCTTTACATTTCTCTAAAACAACTAAATTATGACTCCATCCAATTTCTGCAACCAGTGGTTGCAGTTTTTCATTTTCTTTATAATGGTGACTAAAATTCTTCATGTACCAAAGATTTCTAGCTGAAAAACCTTTTACGCCTGGAAACTCTTTTTGTAAATCATTCGACAGATTCTCAACAACAGATTTCCCCCATCCGTGTTGTTCTTGCTTTTCAATAATAGATTCTCCTATCCCTCTGTAAAGAGATATTAATTCTGTGTTTACCGATTTTAAGGCACGGTATTGAGATTCGTAAATTCGCTCTTTAATTTCTTCTACAAAATTCTGATATGTGGTCTTGTCGATATTACTCATGTTTTTCAAAACTAATATTTGCTTTCCTTTTAATCCGTTTTTAATCGGGCGATTACCGACTTGGTTAAGCCGGTAGTTTCAACAATAACTTCTATATCTATACCTTTTCTTTTTAGACTTCTCGCGATCTCTTTACTTCGTTCCTTTTTCCCTTTCTCTTCGCCCTCTTCTTTTGCTACTTTCTCGTATCGTTTTTGTAACTCATATGCAGGAACATACTTTGTACTTAACGCCAACTCTGCCAACAAGCCACTATCTACAAAACTGAAAAACGTCTTTTCTGTAATTATCAAGTGGTCTAATACAGGAACATTCATGATTTTTCCAACTTGGATTAATCGATCCGTAATGTCTTTATCTTCTTCACTTGGTTTGATTTCTCCGCTTGGATGATTATGTATCACTATGATTTTTACAGCTCTTTTTTGCAAGGGGATGCTAAACACTTCCATCGGCTCTACCAAGGTTTGGTTTATGGTACCCATACTGACTAATTCAATATTCAATACTCGGCTTGCATTGTCTAAACTGATGGTCCAAAGATGTTCTCTGTCTCGGTCTATTTTATTTTCTCGCATCAATACTCGCTGCATAATACTGTAAATATCATCCGAGCATAAGACTTTTATTTTCTGTGATTCTGTCAACTTGATGTTCATCGTTTAATGAGTTGTAAAGTTAAAGTTTGTTTTGTTTTTAAAAGGGGTAGAACTCGTCAATGTCCGCTTGCAAGTCTTCTACCTGATTCACCAAATACCCTTCGGTACTGCTCACATACCTATGTCCTGCCATGTACTGAACTTGCCGAAGATTGAACTGTTTTAACCAATGGGTAATTACACTTGTACGTACTTGTTTGAAGTTGATAAATCCTTTGTCTTGGATTTTGATTTCTTGACTTAATCGTTTCCATATTTCTTTGATATCTGTTCTACTGCTGTAGTTTTTTCCTACAGGTGGTGAACTGATAAATAAGTTGTTTGTGTCCTCTTTACAGTATTTGAGTAATTCCGCTCTGGTGGTAAACTGGTATTCCATCAGCTCCATGATTTGGTTAGATTTCAGCTCTAGAACTCGTTCATTACTTCTTCTACTCTAAATCAGCTAATAAAGCTGACTAAAACTCAAGTTAAAAAACTGGAGGTAATCATGCTGGAGATCGTTAACTCTTCCGAGAAAATGAGAAATCAGTTTAACTTAGTCAATTCTGTAACGGGTATTGGACCTATCGTCTCTTGTTATTTTTTAATCACAACTCAGTGTTTTACAAAGTTTGAAAACAGTAGGAAATTTGCTTGTTATTGTGGATCCGCTCCTTTTACCCATCAATCAGGTACTAGTATAAATAGAAAAAGTAGGGTTAATCATTTTGCAAATAAAAAAATGAAAACTTTACTCCATTTATCCGCATGTGTAGCCATACAATATGACCCCGAAATTAGGGCGTACTACGAACGTAGAATTGCGTTAGGTAAAAGTAAATTAAGTACTATCAACATCGTTAAAAACAAGCTGATTGGGCGAGTTTTTGCGGTAATAAAAAGCAAAAAACCTTATGTAGTTTTAGGTAAACACGTAGCATAAACCACTAGAAAACACACCTACGTTCACCCTAAAAATTATTCTGAAATTATTCAGCCCTCACAGCTGAAAATAATTTCGGAAATAACTTTTCCTAAAATTAGAGATGATTTCAACTCTTGTTATTAGGATTTCTTTGATTGAATATATCAAAAAAATATAATTTGAGTTTTCCTTGTTTTTAGCTTAGAATACAACTTGCATTTATTCTTTATTTAAATGGTAATCTGCTTGGGGGGTATTGGACCTATTGTTTCATGCTATTTTTTAATCACCACTCAGTGTTTTACAAAATTTGAAAACAGCAGAAAATACGCCTGCTACTGTGGATCCGCTCCTTTTACCCATCAATCAGGTACTAGAATAAATAGAAAAAGTAGAGTAAATCACTTTGCCAATAAGAAGATGAAAACACTTCTCCATTTATCTGGCTGTGTAGCCATACAAAGAGATCCAGAAATTAGAGCATATTATGAACGTAGAATTGCTCTAGGAAAAAGCAAATTGAGCACCATCAACATCGTAAAAAACAAGCTCATTGGCAGAGTTTTCGCGGTTATTAAAAACCAAAAACCATACGTGGTATTAGGTAAACACGCTGCAAAATAACCTTCAACTAAAACCTTCTAGTAGCCCTAAAAGTTATTCTGAAATTATTCAGCCTTCACAGCTGAAAATAATTTTGGAAATAACTTTTCCTAAAATTAGAGATGATTTCAACTCTAGTTATTAGGATCTCTTTGCCTGAATATATCAAAAAAAATAAAATTTAGATTCCCCTTGTTTTTAGCTTAGAATACAATGTGCTGGGGTTAATCAACAAATAAAGCAACTAATAATCCATAAAAACACGTCCATTTTGAAACACGGAAAAAACTAGGTATTCCTGCGGCAAATATGGCTTACTTTTTCTTATACCAGTAGAATCTAACATGGCTTTGTATTCAGGACCTCCTTCTTCAAGTAAATCCTCATCATGAGTCCACCTATATTGAATATCTCTTTTATAATCAATTTGCAACAATGATTTATTCTTTAAATCAGAGAATCCAAACCCGCCCAATGTCGCACCGTTTACAATAACAAAAATTCTTGTAAAACTATGCCTCGATGAATAATTGTAACCAAACTTAGCAGCATAATTCCTAATACCGTTTTCAGATATTACGGAATCTACAAGAATAGTATCAAAAAAAACATAGTCATGGGTAACAATTATAGAAATAGTATCATGATAATAACCATTTCTAAAACCTAAGGTTAACTCTTTGTCTTTTGCATAGGACATAAAAGAACAATAGGTGAAGAAGAAACCAAGTAACCAATTTATTTTTAATTTCATATCAAATCCATTCTTTTTAAAATTACAAATGCCTTCCAGTTCTATGACATTCAATTACCTTATCATCTGCCCACTAGACTTTGATTTTTTTTGATTTTGTTTTATCAAGTTTACCCTTAACAAAATCACCTGACCCTTTAAGGAATTTCCCTAACTCATATTACACGTTACCAGCAAATGCCTGTGAGCTTTAGGTCTACCTTCATCCCTATCTGCATCAGGGACTAAATATTACAAAGAGATTTTTTGATCTCTATAAAACTCTGTATGTTCGTGATTAACCATAGTTATTACCCCTTTCTCATTAGTGGAAAAATAAACGACATCAAAAAAACCATTAGAGGAATGCGAAACCACTCTATCTGAGGTAACTATTTGCATTTTAAATTGTCTATTAGGCAATAATAGTTCATTAAAACTTCTCTTATTTTTATGCCTCCCATCCATTGAAGCGATAAACTCTTCATTCATAAGATAAAAATTTCTGCCATTCCCCTCCCCCATATCAAAATATTTAATCTTTCTTGGTCTTATATCCGCAAGACTATTGGAAGTACTATCCAATAGAATAGACATATTTTCTAAATTAAGCTCATAAATTGAATCTCTCATTTTAGCTTCTATATGATCTATATATAAATTCTCATCTATAAATACCTGGAAATTCTCTTTATCACTCCAACAATCACATATATCGTCAGAATATTGCTGTTCACAACGGTAGATATACACAGTTTCAATTTTACTTTTCAATGAGAAAAATTTATTCCCTTTGTATTGAATTCCCTCCCTACCCCCATTACATGAAATAAATAAAAAAATTATTATCAAATATTTTATCATAATTAAAACTATTTTCTTAATAAATGCCTAACCGTTTTATGACTGGCTTTTTTGTCCTTTTCCTTCTCTTTTAACCTATAAATTAACCACGCTTCGACCAGCGTTCACAGCAGTAGTTAAAAACCTCCTTACACTTTCACGATTCAAGGTAAAATTATAAGCTGATACCTGATCTGGATTTCCATTATCTCCCCTATTTAATTGTTGCTACCCTAACTCCCTCTGGCGTTAAGGACTAATACAAGCTATAAACCTGGTTAAATTGAGAAGTAATTTGTTCTTCCACTTGATCATGAAACGAAAAGTCATATTATAGCTGTTCTTCCAATTTTATTGGAATAGAACAGCTTTATGGCAAGCTTTCATTTCATACTTATTCTTTATGAAACAGTTGCCATAATCTTTCAAAACCAACCACCTACGGGTTTTCGTATTCTAACTCTCCACCTCCAAAGGTTTCACGGTCCAAAGGGAGTCGTACAATACCTTTATCCATACCAAGATCACCGGGAATACTTTGATCACATAGGGAATAAAATAGGTTTCTCTCAGGGAGCTAGGGTACAAATCGGTAGGGGCCAATTGTGTAAATAATACGGTAGAAATAAGCAACGCTAAATTGACCGAGCTTTTGGGTTGCGAAAAATACCAAATGGCTACTCCAGCAATAGCAATAATAAAAGTAGGTGACTCTGCTTTATGATTAAACAACACCACCCAAATAAGTAGGGAAGCCAAAATAAGCTGTCTGAAAACGGGATTAGAATATTTTTTAATTTGTGTAAAAGGCGCCAAGAACATCAATACGCCTACACCGGTTAACATGCCTCCTGATGGCAACACATTAAACCAATATTTTAACCATCCCATAACGGATAAACTATGTGCTACCGGTTTATCGGCTTGTAACATGGCCCACCAATTTTGATATTGCGCCATTAATTCTTCTCCCGGAATGGCAACCAAAGGCACGACAAAAAGCAAAATCATCCATATAGCGCTGTAGGTTATGGCTTTTACTTTATCGGGATAAAAAAGAAATAAGGCAAAAGCTACGATACCAAACAACTTTAAATAGATGGACATCACCACCATTAAGGTGGCTAAAGCTACGTTTTTTCGTTCCAAAAAAACATACGCTAAGATCATTAACCCAGCCATCAACCCATTACTCTGAGAACTTTGCACATTGGTCACAAACTCGACAATGAGGTATAACCAGATTAGAAATTTATTTTTTAATCCAGGCAGTTTCAATTGCCAAATACCATAAAACACGAGGGTATTCACCAAGTTCCAAAAGAACAACCCAAAAGCATCGGGTAGCATTCCAAACACCCCAAATCCTAGAGCAAATGTGGGACTATACTTAAATAAATCGGTCTGTACTTCTCGATAGAGAACATACAGGTTATTATGATCAATAAGGTTGAAAAAGGAGTTCTTAAAAATAAGGTAGTTATTGTAAAAAGACCTCATTTCGGTAGCATAGCCAAAATCTGACAACAATAAATTTTGTGCCGTAACTAGAGCTACAAGGACTACTGTTAACACACTTACAATGACGTGTGTTTGCCGAATATATTCTTTAAACTTCAAATTTATTTATGCTGGAGTCACATCTTCCCACAATTCCAAATAATTTCCTTCGCCATCTTCACACCAAGCAAACTTTCCTTCATCATGAACTTCCATCGGCTTTACTTCTACTCCTTTAGATTCCAATTTTTCCACTACATCTTCCAAATTAGACACCCGAAGGTTCATGGTGAAAATTTTAGGTGAATTAGCCGGTAAATTACTTTTTGCAGGCATGATAGACCACGCAAAATATCTTTTATTCTGTTCGTTATCTGTGTAGGGAAACGAGATGTAATATACGCCACTATTTCCCCATGTTTCGTGTTTCAAACCCAAATGATCTTCGTACCATTGAGCAAGTTTTTTTGAATCTTGTGCATAAATAAAAACGCCCCCAATACTTTCTACTTTTCCAGCCATCTTAAATACTATTAAAAATTTTATCTACTTTTTGAGCAATACTCTCTTCGCCATTTTTATGCTTAAACTCGTTTGACTCCGTAACGTATATGTAATCCTTACGCCACTCTTTATGATTTGCGGCTAATTCAACCATCGCATCGGCTATAAAATTCACTTCTTCATTGGTCATCGT
>MAAC01012960.1_pt1 | contig 13180 bp, 13 predicted proteins | sample 1115981 | NCBI WGS metagenome assembly MAAC01 (sample SAMN04961126, study PRJNA320927) | seawater metagenome | isolation source: sample BD02T64 sea water enriched with oil for 64 days | place: USA:Gulf of Mexico | collected 2013-07-27 | reverse complement strand
ATGGAGGCCGAGGGCCGGTCAAAATCAAAGGCAACCTCGCTGAGCTTGCCGGTGATCAGCGTGTCGCTGTCAAAAAACACAAAAGGCTCGCCCCTGGGCAGGGCCATCAACGCTTCGATCTTGTTGCCATGCGGGTAGGAACTGCCAAAGTGCCGGTTTTCAAACGGCAGGATCACGGCGCCAAGCGTTTCCAGTGCCTCTCGCACGGCCGGATTGCGCATGGTGGGGTCGGTTTCCCAATTGTTGCCGGGCTGGGGCTCGGCAACATAAAGTGTGCCGGCAAAATCCGGATCCGAGTGGCGCAGAGAGGCGGCAAAAAGAACAGCCTCATACATCAGCCGCCCCTGTTGGCCGATGATGAGGATATTAAATTTTTGGCCGGCCGGTGTCGGGCCTGGCTGTGTCTGGCTGCTCATGTGATCCGCCCGTCGAGGGTTATTTTTCGCCCAGTATAAGCAGGTTGCGGCGGCAGGTAAGTCCCTGCGTCAAAGGCGGCGATGGCAACAGGCGCCTGATGCATTTTCACAGCATTTTTTCAGTTGAGCGTCCGGCCTCCGCATGAAGCGCCGGCCCCGCTGTCTTTCCTGACCGGTGCGGCTCTTGTCCCGGCGCCGCTGTCTTTCCTGACCGGTGCGGCTCTTGTACCGGCGCCGCTGCGTTTTGAGCCTGGTCCTGTACCCGCACACGGCATATGGGCGGCGCGGGTGCCGGGCGAAATGCGTTTCCCGGCTGAGGTTCTGACAGGGGCGCTGCCACCGGGGCGGCGCCGGGCGGTTTTGAAACCGCATTAACCGGTGGCCAGTTTGTCCCAACCCTCTTCTGAAGCCGCCACAGGGCGTGGGCCTGCGGCGGCGCTGCCGTGGCGGCCTGGCACTTGTTTGCCCAGATCAAACGCCGCGATCACCTGGGCCAGGCTTTGTGTCTCAGCCTGTAATGTTTTGCTGGCGGCGGTGGACTGCTCAAACATGGCGGCGTTTTGCTGCGTGGCCTGCTCCAGCTCGTTGGTGGCGGTGTTGATCGAGGAGATCGCAGAGGATTGTTCGCGGGCGGAGGTCGAGATTTCCTCCATCCGTTCCGATATGTCCTGGACGCCCTCAGAAATGGAGTGGATGGCGGTGCCGGCCTGGCCGACCAGGCGCACGCCGCTTTCCACATGTTTGCCACTCAGATCAATAAAACCGGAAATTTCTTTAGCGGCCTTGGCGGAGCGGGCGGCCAGTTCGCGCACCTCGGCGGCAACAACAGCAAAGCCTTTGCCGGCTTCCCCCGCGCGCGCCGCCTCAACACCGGCGTTCAGCGCCAGCAGATTTGTCTGAAAGGCGATGTCATCAATCAGGCCAATGATTTTACTGATCGCTGACGAGGATTTCTGTAACTGCCGCATGGCGTCCACCGCGTCGCTGACAGTCCCGGTGCTGGCCTGGGCCTCAGCCTGAATTTTTGTCACCGCCACATTGGCCTCCACCACAGTCTTCGCTGTCAGGTTGACCGAAGTGGTCAGCTCTTCGATTGCGGTTGCGGTCTCCTCCAGGGTGGCGGCGTTCAATTCGGTTCGTTTTGCCAGATCATAGGAGGCAGAGACGATTTCACTGGTGGAACCGTTGATCGAGCCGGAGCTTTCGTCAATGCGGCTGACCATGGTGCTCAGGCTTTCAGAGGTGGCATTGACCGCGACGCGGATCTCGTCAAATACACCTTCGAAATTGTCTTCCATCCGGTGGGAGAGCCTGCCCTGACACAGGGCGGCCAGGGCGGTTTTGATCTCCTGCAGCCCGCGGTTGGTGATTTCGCTGATCTGGTTCAACCCGTCACAGAGTTCGGCAAAAATACCGTCCTTGCCCTCCGTGAGCAGGCGCCTGCTGAAATCGCCTTTGGCGCAAGCGGCAATAACGCTGGTAATTTCCGCGGCGGCCCGTTGTTCCCGCGCCCGCAAAGCCTGTTGCTGGCAGCGGTGTTCTTCAGCCTCAGATTGTTCCTTTTCCCGCGCGCGGCGCGCCGACGCGTCAGCACGCTCGCGCTCCCGCAGGTCGCGCTGCTCTGTTTCGGCCTGTTTTGACTCGATAATATGTTGGCGGAACACCTGAAACGCCTCTGATATTTTGATGATTTCACTGTAGTGGGACCGGGGTGGGGCAATGTCGGTATTGCCAGCGGCCAGCTGCTGGATCGCGGTGCTGGTTTGTTGCAGCGGCAGTGAAATTCTCCGGGCCAGAGTCCGGATGCTGTGCACAAAAATGGCGATGGTCGCAAACACCGTCAGCAGCGAAGTCACCAGGATGATCCGGCCGATGCGGGTGTTGCGCAGATGGCCCTCTTCCAGCAGGGTGCTGACCTCAGATTTGATCAGCTCAAACGTGGGTTCGGCCCGTGCAAAACTTTTGGACACCGCCGCGCGAAACGCGCGTTCTTCAAAAGTGGCGGTGGCAAAGGCGTCAAAGGCTGCTTTATAGGTGTCAAGTTGCAGAAAGACTGTTTGCCGGAGCTCAGCAGAGGCAAAATATGTGTCGGGGAAGGTGCGGAATTCGCGGATACGGGCGGCCAGCTGTTCGGCGTATTTGGGATCTGCCCGCAGCATAAAATCTTTTTCGTGCCGCCGCATCATCAGCATTGTGATCTGCGGTTCAGGCAGGTTCAGAGGCGTCAGGGTCTGCTCAATCGCGCGCGCGGCGGCGCGCAGCTGACCGTTGAGCCCTGTGTCTGCTGTGAGACCCAGCGCCTGATCTGCCTGGCTCATTCTGCGGAAATTATCCTGGTATTGCGCAATCGCCGCGCGCAAAACGTCGATTTCCTCTGTGCCGGATACGTGCCCCGCGGCGCTGGCTTCGTGCCCGGCGAGACCTGCCTCAAGCAGACCAAGATCCGCAAGCAGGGTGTCCATCGCCGCCATATGACGTTTGAGATATTTGGCGTCTTTGCGCAGTAAAAAATCCTTTTCCGCCCGGCGCGCGCGTAAAAATCCGGCTTCAATGCGATCCACGGTTGCTGTCAGTTCTATATTGGCTTCTGTCTGACTTTCCGCCCTGGCGTCGAGCCCCATTTTGACACTGAAAATTCCGGTAATGAACAACAGCGACACGGTCGCAAATATGACCAGGCCGAGCAATTCACGGCGCACAGTAATTGGTTTCAACATTGAAACACCTTTCACACAAATACACGCAACATGGTTAATGAGATTTGGTGAAGCCCCGGTGAACTTTGGCGGCGGGTCTGGCGGTGCAGCCGGTAAACCCCCCTTGTTTTATGAGCGATTTGTGAATTGAAACGTGGCGCGGGCGGGCAGCCTGCTTGCGGCTGACGGGTCAGGCGCTGGGATTTTGGTAACGAATTCAAGGACGCGGGTCGCGCGCAGACGCGGAATTCTGTCATCGGGCGAGGCGTGCCGGAAAGCGGATAATTTTAGACATCTTTTCGCGTTCAGGTTGATTCAAACGCCTTTTCCGCTGCCGGCGCGCTTGCGTCAGGCGGCAAGGTTTCAGAGGCGCCAGAGCCCGGAGCGGGACAGGAGCAGCGCCCCGCGGCCGGTGCTCCCGGGTTCAGAACTGCGCTGATAGCGGTGTGCACCGGTCAGCGGAAACGGCAGCCGCGCGCGGTCTTCACAGAACTGCGGGCGGATCAGTCCAGCACCCGGAACACTTGCCAGTGCGTTGAGCCGGACACGATCACTTCGCTCATGCGTTTGCCCCATTCCGCATGCATCCTGATGCCGGCGATCTTGTCAAAAAACTCCTGGAGCTCGCCGAGACCGCTGATCTGAAACTCGATCTGAACCTCGGATTCCCGCGCCCCGACAGAGCCGGTGAGCATGCGCGCCGTGTCCATATCCAGATCGGTCTGGGCGCCGATCTGTTCATCCCACTCTTTGCTGAGCCGGATCGCCTCGTCCTTCTGCCCAAAAACCGCTTGAAAGTGCCAACGTGCAATCATCATGTCAAAGCCCTCCATTCATCAGAAAACAGGGGGACAGGCTACACCCGCAGCAGTTTCCTGCAAAGCACGGTGGGGGGCGGAGCGGGTTTGATGCAGTGTTGTTCCGCTCTGGCCCCGTGCAAGGCGTGTCAGCCGGAGCAGCGGCGGCGGGCCAGCGATGCCGGCGCGGGTGATCCGTCGGGCAATCCTGGCGTGTTGGAGCCAGAAGGGCGGTGAGCGGCCAGGGTTGTGAAAGACATGAAAAAACCGGCGCCACAGTCAAGGGACAGCCGGTTTTTCTCAATGTTTCCACCATCATGGAGTAGATGGTGGGCGACCCTGTAATATTTTTCATAATAATTTCATATGCTTGTCCTTTTTGAATGTGAGCTTACAACAATCTTACAACATTTTTTTCCACTTTTGGTGGAAGCGTCACCTCTGGAGGAGGATCACAGTGCTTGTGAGTACTGGCGGTTTTCGAGATCCCTCAAACGCATTTTGTCTTCGATCCAGGCCTCTATTTCGGCCTCAACGAATGCCACCCTGCGTTCACTCAGCTTCAACATTTGCGGAAATTCTCCGGCATTCGTTATGTTGTAGATAGTGCGACGACTTAGGCTCGTTCTTTCGACCACATCCTCAATAGAAAGTAGCACTGTATGGCGGGTGCTGAGGCGGGTAAGTTCACTAAGTTCCATGGCATTCCTCCTAAGAAGGATTAACCAATTTTCGCGTTGAAAGGTCAATTGACTTGTTGGCTAACTATTTGACTTTTGGGTGAAATTATCAATATTCTGGTCTCTTGCAGTGGATTATTTGCATATCCATGCTTGCCCATAAGCGCGTTGCAATGCGTTCAGCGTACCGACCTGCAGCTAAGTAATTTGGACGCAAGAAAAGTTGCAATTAACTCTAGGCCCTGAGAACCCGCCTCGCGCAAGTGAACTAGGCCTGCCAACCCCGCAGAAAGTTGACCGCTACTGGGGCAAATGCTTCAAGTTTACCATGCGCTGGAGTGTCGAGACCTGTTATCAGTGATTGGATGATTTCATCGTCTTCTAGTTCTAATGTGCCGTCTGTCCGATATGCGAACAAAAGCGCATCAAACATTTGCTTACGTTCTTCGACAAGTTCTCGATTGCTCGCTTCATTGTCCCCGAGGTTTAGTACTCGAATTGTGTCAATAGCTTCAGGTGAAAGTCCTTTAACACGTCCGCTGAGTTTGAATTTCAACTCAGTTTCACACTCGTCCATTAGTGGCGTCAAAAAGAAACTTTGGTCCTGATGAGCGGAGTCGCATCTATTTAATGTCTTGCAGCTTGCTACAATATTGCTGAAGTCTAACGTCCTGTCAGGTGCACGAGACTGCGCTTCGACATGCTCATTCATAGCATCTCCGTTGCCCGCAAGCTTCTTGCAGCAATAGGCACAAAGATAATATTGTTCAGTTAAACAGGCCCGTCTGATCGCCTGTCTTTGCTGCCAGCCCAAGTCTTTGTACTCTCCAACTGGATTGTCGTTAACCCAATCGGTTAGTTCAACTGGTGGGAAGTCTTTAGAGATCTTTTTCATTTTTGAGCTTACGCTTTTTTAAGAACAATTTTGCTTTTGCAAGTTCAATATTTTTGCTGGGTAACTGTTGACTAAGTTCATTTCCCAGCCTTTCGGCCGTCGCAATGTCGTTTTCAGATATTGCGTCAAGCATGTCCCCGAGCTTGATCAAAATTTCCACATTGCGGATATCGGTGTTCATGGGGCCGGCTAGTACCGAATTTACGTCTTCCCCAAATAGTGAGTCGATTAGATTCAGTTCTCCGTCATCGAGCGAGTAAATCAAAAGGTCGTCTACATCACTTATGACCAGGGGCGAGTGAGTAGTAAGAACAAACTGACAATTGGGGAAAGTCGAGATGAGCTGAGCAACAACGGTTCTTTGCCAGCGAGGGTGCAGATGCAATTCAATTTCGTCGATCAATATGATCCCATCTCCAACGAGCGGGTTATCGAGGTCCGGATTCATCATTGCAACGCGACGCGCGATATCGCCAACCAAAGCCATCAACGACTTTTCGCCTCCAGATAGCTGGGCAACATCTAAGGTCGAACCATCTTTATCAATAGCCATGTGAAGTCGCGGTTTTCTGCGAACCCTCAAATTAGTGAAGCCAGGCATAAATGTGTAAATCGCGCTGCGTACTGCGTTCAATTGACGATCACGGGCCTTGCTAATAACTTCCTCCAACAAAACTTTTAGGTTTTGGTCAACTTTTCGATCCGCGAGAATTGTTTTCAAGTGATCACTTGAAATGGTTTGTTCGTTTTCGGAGTCTTCGCGGTCACGAAACCACTCAAAAAAGCGTCTAAAATCGACCCCCCTATTGAGAGAGTCATCGTAGCCATCCAGTTGAAGGAAAGTGTGGCGCGTGCGAACCTTTTGGGGGATATCGATAACTGTGCGCTCTACCGGATAATACGCAATTACCGGAAATGAACAATTGGCGTCGGCCTCGAAATCATGGCGAAAATTCTCAGCAAGTTTTGTCGCGTCCGAAAAATGTGACTTTTGGCTACTGGCCCGGCCTTTTTTCGTTTTGGCGATGGTCCACCGGTAGAAATCCTCATTCGCGATACTTTCAGAGGTCATATCAATTTGGGCGCCATTTGTTACGGCGATATCAATCGAAGCAAAACTCGCTGAATTTAGTATTTCATCTTCGTTCAAAGGCTCGCCATGGCCATTTTCAGCTATGATCCGAGATACAAGCCAGCTCAAGGATGTCGCCAGTGACTTCAAAATTGTGGATTTTCCGGCGCCGTTGTTACCAATGAACACTGTAACGTTCGTCGAAGTTTCTTCGTTGGGGGCAAATTCGATATCAAGCTCTTCGAAGCGGCCTATATTTTTCAAATTAATGCTTTTCACATCCATCGAAGTTTTTCTCTTTCAATTCACAATGTTTGACTTGAACCTAGAGAAACAGGTTGCGAACGCCAATAGCCTAATTTGGATGTGCGTTTTCGAAATTGCGATATTAAGCGGACAGTTTAACGCGATATCCATCGCCGTATTTTCAGCGGAACTGGTTCGGTTCAGGCGGCGACCTCTGCAAATTTCATAGTCAAATTTCTTTACAGCAATATCCTGACGAGACGCCGATCCAGGAGGCGACAGGTAGCCTGAATTGGACGGAACCTGTTGAGACTTCGGCCTCGCGAGAACTTTACAACATTTCGAAAAGCAGCTTTGTGAGACGCGCTAAAATCTTGATAATTTGCCTGAAATACACGCAGTATTTGAGTTCGATTCCGCATCAAGGAATCTTTTTATCAATGCCACCAATAACTTAGAAGTTAGTGGTGGGCGACCCTGGAATCGAACCAGGCGTGGGTCTCCCCGGCGGTGTTACAGTCCGCTGCCGCACCTTGCAGCCCGTCGCCCTTACCGTCTGACGTTGCCGTCATCTGGTGTGAGGGGGGAATACCGGGGCTTTGTGGGGGCGTCAACAGGAAAATGGCTTGCATCAAAATCTGCCCCGGCGCATTGTCCCGGCCTTGCAGGAAAACAAGGGACCCGCACCATGAAAAAACCCAAATGGGTCGTCGAAAAAGAACAAGGCAAACGCGCAGCGGCAGCGGAAACCGTCTGGTTGTTCGGTCTGCATGCGGTGCGCGACGCGCTGCGCAACCCGGACCGGGTGAAACTGCGGCTGGTGGTGACCCGCAACGCAGCCGCGCGACTGGAAGAAGACATTGCCGCCTCCGGCATGGAAGCGGAAATGAGCGAGCCGCGCAATTTTGCCGCGCCGCTGGACCCGCAGTCGGTGCATCAGGGTGCCGCGCTTGAAGTTAAGCCGCTGAACTGGGGGCCGATCGCGGAACGTTGCATCGGGTCTGGCGAGGGCCTGCCGATGGTGGTGCTGCTGGATCAGGTTACCGACCCGCACAATGTCGGCGCGGTGCTGCGCTCGGCGGAAGTGTTTGGCGCCACCGCTGTGATCGCCACCGCACGCCACGCGGCACCGGAAACCGGGGCACTGGCCAAGACCGCCTCCGGGGCGCTGGAACGTCAGCCCTATCTGCGCATCCGCAACCTCTCAGACGGGATGCGGGAATTGCAGAACATGGGGTACATCCTGCTGGGCCTTGACGGCGAGGCCGAAGAGACGCTGGAAGAGGCGCTGGTGGATCTCTCAGACCGCCCTGTCGGGCTCGTTATGGGCGCCGAAGGTCCGGGCCTGCGCGACAAGACCAAAGAGTATTGTGACAAGCTGGTGCGGATTTCCTATGCCGCCGATTTTGGCTCGCTTAATGTCTCCAATGCGGCGGCTGTCGGGCTTTATGCCGCCTCGCGCCGGGGAAAATAACGCTTTCACAAGCGTTCACATTCCGGTGGCGGGGGTTTTCAGAAATCCCCGCCACCGTCATTCTGGCTGCACCCGTGTCAAAACGACCGCAATGGAGGCTGCCATGATCACCCGACGTTCCGCCCTTTCCATGTTTATCGCCACACCTGCACTGATAGGCCTGTCGCGCCCGGCGTTTGCCGCCAGCCCGCCGGTTTACCAGGAAGACGGCATTGCCATTGATGGCTCTGACCCGGTGGCCTATTTTGCCGGCAACGGCCCGGTTGCCGGCGCGCGCGACATCACGCTGGACTGGCGCGGTGCCACATGGCGCTTTGCCAGCGATGAAAACCGCGACCGGTTCCTGGCCGACCCCATCCGCTTTGCGCCGCAATATGGCGGCTATTGCGCCTATGCCGCCGCCAAAGGCTATGTCGCCTCCACCGTGCCCAAAGCCTGGACGCTGTATGAGGACCGGCTCTATCTGAATTACAGCAAGGGTGTGCGCAGAACCTGGCAGAAAGACATTCCGGGATATATCGCCAAAGCCGAAGCCAACTGGCCGGCGGTGCTTGAAAGCTGACGGGCGGCCTGGCTAACGGCGCCTTCACAGTTTCGCGACAGGGTCTTTAATACCTGTCAGATCGGCATAGATCTTATGGTGAGGCGCAAATTTGGAACCTTTGTGCTTCTTTTCACTGTCCCTCGTTCCAGACTGCGCCCGGAAACGTCCGGGCGCTTTTTTTATCCGGGCGCTTGTGATCCCGCCGCTTGTTGTACATGTGTGGAGGATCCGGACGCTTTTTGCATCGCGCGTCGCAGACACAGGACAGACAATGACCGATTCTGAGATCAAAGCAGCTCTGCGCCAGACGCGTGTCATTGCGCTGGTGGGCTATTCCGCCAATCCGGCGCGCCCCAGCCACCGGGTGGCGGCGTTTCTGCATCGCTGCGGTTACCGGGTGATCCCGGTGAACCCGGGTCTGGCCGGGCAGGTGGCGCTGGGTGAAGAGATCCGCGCCAGTCTTGCTGATATTCCCGCCGACATTACCGTGGATATGGTGGACGTGTTCCGCCGTCCTGAGGCGCTGCCGCAGTTGGTGGACGAGGCGCTGGCACATCTGAGGGCGCCCTGGCTGCTCTGGACCCAGTTGGGGGTGGTGCATGCGGCTGCGGCAGAGCGGGTGCGTGCAGCCGGGCTGGTGGTGATTGAGAACCGCTGTCCTGCGATCGAAATTCCGCGCCTGTTTGAGCCCGGATTCAGCGTCAGTTAATCCGCGCACAGAGGGTTCAATGTGCCCGCAAGTGCAATGGCGCAGCGCGATGGATCAGTGCGACGGGACGGTGAGGCCGGCCAAGGAGCATATGCAGAGCGAAGGGCGCACAGATACAGGCTCAGAAACAAGCTCAGAAACAGCTGCAGAAAGACCGCACAGAGTGGCAGACGCAGAGTTGCAGACGCTGAGGGGCGGGCGCAGTGGCGCCGGGCCTGGGTCGCAGGCGCGGCGGCACGGACCCGCGCGGCCGGAGCAGCGGGTACGGTGAGTGGATACAGAGAGTGGATACAGTGAAGGGATACAGTAGCCGGGCCGGGGCTCAGCCTTAGCGGCTGGCTTTTTCAGCAATACCCGAGGTGCCCTGACGGCGGTCCAGCTCGGCCATTACCTCATCCAGCGCCACGTCGCGCGCCGCCAGCATGACGGTCAGGTGATACAGTACGTCGGCGGCCTCATTGACCAGGTTCTCGCGGTCATTCTTCACCGCAGCGATAATGGCTTCCACCGCTTCTTCGCCAAATTTCTCTGCACATTTCTCCGGACCCTTTGCCAGCAGGCGCGCGGTCCAGGAACTGTCGGGATCCGCCGATTTGCGGGCTTCAATGGTGCGGGCGAGTGTCTCTAACGTGTTCATGACCGACCTCAGTTCATACGCATGGGAATGCCGGCGGCCTGCATATGGGCCTTGGCCTCGGCGATGGTATAATCGCCAAAATGGAAAATCGACGCTGCCAGAACGGCAGAGGCGCCGCCCTGGGTGACACCTTCCACCAGGTGATCCAGATTGCCAACCCCGCCTGAAGCGATCACCGGCACGCGCACCGCATCCGAAATGGCGCGGGTCAGCGGCAGGTTAAATCCAGAGCGGGTGCCGTCGCGGTCCATCGAGGTCAGCAGGATTTCACCGGCGCCTTTGGCCTCGACCAGACGGGCGAATTCAACGGCGTCAATGCCGGTGGCTTTGCGGCCGCCATGGGTGAAGATCTCCCATTTGCCCGGCGCCACGGTCTTGGCGTCAATCGCCACCACGATGCACTGGCTGCCAAAACGGTCGGCGGCACGGGCCACCACGTCCGGATCGGCCACCGCTGCAGAATTGAACGACACTTTGTCGGCACCCGCCAGCAGCAGGTCGCGCACGTCTTCCGGTGTGCGCACCCCGCCACCAATGGTCAGCGGCATGAAACATTGCTCGGCGGTGCGGGTGGCGAGATCAAACATGGTGCCGCGGTTTTCGTGCGTTGCGTGAATGTCGAGGAAACACAGCTCATCTGCGCCGGCGGCATCATAGGCACGCGCCGATTCCACCGGGTCCCCCGCATCCCGCAGGCCAACAAAATTGACGCCTTTGACCACACGGCCATCGGCCACGTCCAGACAGGGAATAATGCGGGTTTTTAACATGTTTGCCTCTTTTCACCGCCCTTTTACCGGGCTTGTCCGCGTTAGACCAGAGGGCGGGTGCAATTGGCCGCCCGCTGTGTCACCGCCCGCATCACCGGCCACATTACCGGCCGTGTCAGGCCACCAGGCTGAAGGCGCCCAGAACCGCCATATAACGCACGGTTTTGGAAATGGAGACCAGCAGCAGAAAGCGCATGAAATTCATCCGCAGCGCGCCGGCGGCCACAGTGATCGGGTCACCAATGACCGGCGCCCAGGCCAGCAGCACCGACCACTGGCCCCATTTGTTAAACCAGGTCATCGATTTGTCGGTGGCGGCGCGGGACACTGGGAACCACTTGTGGTCGCGATAGCGCAGCGCCAGCCGTCCCAGCCCGTAGTTCAGCACCGAGCCCAGAATATTGCCGATGCTGGCGACGATCAGAAGTGTCATCAGCGAAAAATCAGCCAGCGCCGCCATTGCCAGAAGCGCGGCTTCAGAGCCACCCCACAACAGGGTCGCGGAAGCAAAGGCAATCACAAACAGGCCCGCCAGCGGCCAGATCAGGTCAATCATTTTATTAAATCCAGGTGGGTTTCGGTGGGTCTCAGTGCGTTTCAGGGGAGGTAGTGCGCGTCAGGGATCGCAGTGGGTATCAGAGGGCAGTGGGTGCGGTGTGGCGCAGGTCTGCCGCTGGCGGAAGCTTCGGGGCACTGCGTGCTTTGCGCAGCAGGGCGCGGAGCAGCGCTACCACGGCAAAACTCAGCAGCGCGGCAATGGCGAAGGGAAACAAGATCAGCGGCCCCCACGTGGCAAGTATGCCGGCGTTGTAGGCAGTCCCGGCCAGCTCCAGGCCCAGAACGATGCAGCCCGGGGCAGAGACCTCATTGATCTCGCAACCAAAGACCTGGCCCAGCAGCGTGACAAAACCCAATGCGGCGACCCAGATCACCGGCGGCACCAGGATCAGCGCTGCAAACAGCCCGTTGATCACGCTTTTAACACCGCCAGGGCTTCGGCCAGATCGATGGCGCCGTCATAGAGCGCGCGGCCCGAAATGGCGCCGTCAAGCTTTGCACCGCAGGACTTCAGCGCCCGCAGATCGGCCAGCGAGGACACGCCGCCGGAGGCAATCACCGGGATGGAGACCGCATTGGCCAGCGCCGCGGTGGCCTCAACATTGGGCCCCTGCATGGCGCCGTCCCGGTTGATATCGGTGTAGATGATGGCGGCGACACCGGCGTCTTCAAAGCTGCGCGCCAGATCGGTGACCATAATCTCGGTCTCAGTGGCCCAGCCGCGGGTGGCCACCCGGCCGTTGCGTGCATCCAGGCCAACAGCGACTTTGCCAGGGAATTCGCGCGCCGCTTCGCGCACCAGGTCCGGATTCTCCACCGCAACCGTGCCCAGGATCACCCGCGCCAGACCTTTGTCGATCCAGCGTTCAATGGTGGCCATATCACGGATGCCGCCGCCCAGCTGCGCCGGCACGTCGCATTGCTGCAGGATTGCCTCCACCGCGGCGCCGTTCACCGGCGCGCCGGCAAAAGCCCCGTTCAGATCCACCAGGTGCAGCCATTCACAACCGGCTTTGACGAATTCCACCGCCTGCGCGGCCGGATTGTCGGAAAACACCGTCGCTTTATCCATTTCACCCTTGTAGAGGCGCACGGCATTGCCGTCTTTCAGGTCGATTGCTGGATAGAGGATCATGGCGGGCGCCCTTGTTGCTGAGTGTCTGGCCCCGTCTTTGCCATGGCGCGGCGCGAATTGCAAAGCCCCGCAGGTGCCTCGGCGGTGTTGCGCGGGCGACCCCACGTTAATCTTGCCCAAAGCGGGCCTGCGCGGGCATGATTCAAGCTGAAATACGGGAGGATTTCGCAATGAACACATTTTCGATGAAGAGCCTTGTGCTGGCCACCGGCCTGGCTCTGCTGGCGGCACCGGTATCGGCTGCAGGCATCAGTGGCATTTTTCAGACCGCACCCAATGATGACGGCAACGTGGCCCAGGTTGAATTCACCACCTGCGGTGAGGCGTATTGCGGCGAGATGATCCGCAGCTTTAATTTCGCTGGCAAGGCGATCGCCAGCGACAATATCGGCAAAAACATTGTCTGGGATATGATGGACCAGGGTGATGGATATTTTAAAGGCGGCCGGATCTGGGATCCGGGCAAGGACAAGACCTATAAGTCGAAAATGACCCTGATGGGGGATATGTTGCAGGTCAAAGGCTGTATCGGCCCGTTCTGCAAAGCCCAG
>MAAC01000847.1_pt1 | contig 13189 bp, 7 predicted proteins | sample 1115981 | NCBI WGS metagenome assembly MAAC01 (sample SAMN04961126, study PRJNA320927) | seawater metagenome | isolation source: sample BD02T64 sea water enriched with oil for 64 days | place: USA:Gulf of Mexico | collected 2013-07-27 | reverse complement strand
TTCTTGTGAGGTCATTTGCTCCTCCAGCAACAATTCTGCTACTTTTGATGTTGCAAGCCGTCCTCTTCCTCCAAAATTTGAAATGGTTATTATTCCCAGATCTTGATCAGGATAATAGCTTAGCTGCGTTTGAAAAGCTTCGTGACCACCAGTATGTCTATAACGTTTTAATCCACGATAAGTACTATTGCCTATCCCTAATGCATATTCAGAATTTAATCCATTGTTTAATCCATTATTAAAAATAAATGGATCTAGAAATAAGTCGTTTACAGCTTTTCCTCCAACCTCTGCAGTTCGATAATTATTAATCCATTTAACTAAATCTTGAATACTAGTGTATACCTCTGCTGCACCAAAAATAGCGCGATTACTTTCTTCATTTCTGTAACCTCGCTCTTTATTGTACGAATAAGATTCTGCCGTGTTATTTATAACTTCCCCAACATAACTCTCAATTTGTGTGTCATGCATTTCAAGTGGTTGCAGAATGTTAGTTTCAACCCATTCATCGGCTGACTGCCCCATTACTTTTTCCAAAACTTCAGCCAAAATCACCCAAGCTGTACTATTGTAAGTGTGACGAGAGCCTGGTACAAATTCTAGTTGTGGTTGTTTACGAACTACTTCTAAGCATTCCTCTCTTGAGAGACGATCAACACCTATACGTCTACCTGCCAAATTTGACATGGTATATGCTTCTCGATAGCCACTAGTGTGGGTAAGAAGATGTCTTAAAGTCACTGTATGTTCAAATTCAGGCCAATCTTCCATGTACTTGTTTACTGGGTCATCAATACTTAATTTACCCTCTACATCTAACATGGCAAAAGCATAACCAAGGAATTGCTTACTAACAGAACCAATATTATAAACCATTTGAGGGTCATTTGGGATTCCATAAGACAAATTAGCAAGTCCATATCCTTTGCTGAATATTAACTCCCCTTTTTGAACAATCCCTATTACAAGACCAGGGGTGGAGTCATTTACCTGAGAAGGAATGAGCGTCTTCAAGTGCATTTTTGTCGATGACTTGACCATTTACATATGGGGAACAAATTAATCCGATACATAATAAAATGTAATAAATTGTTTTTTTCATGGTTGGTTGTTTTTAATTAATCAAAACGGATGTATATAATTACCAGTAACTATATACTTCAAATATTTAATCAGGGTAGTGCCTCAAATGTTAATAGTTCAAATGCTATTCAATTTACAGCCAAAGCATCATTAAATAGATTAGTACAACTCTTCTTTTAGTGGGGCAAGCAATTTTTAAATTAGTCAGAACTCATGTCTGGCTTTAGTTATATGGGGAATCAATACAATAGGCACATTAAATGCTGTAAAGATACGGGGTAAGTAAAAGTGATATTACACTGATAATCAAATATATGAAATTTTTTACATGAAAGCAACAGTTCTAATTACATAACTTTATACAATTCAGACAATTTATTTTTGCTAAATACTAGGTAGCCCGAATTAAGATATTAATAGGGATTCAATTTATCATTTTTTAGGTATTTTACATTAACACCTTTAACAACCAAAGTGAACACAAAACTGAACCCGTTTTGGAACACTCTTCAATTTTTTGTGTAATATTTTTGATTGAATTTTAGATGTTTCTGGTTTTGGAAATTATCAAAAATCTCTTCATAACCAGGGGGTCCCGTGTACCCCATCATTACCTTAGGCTGGCTCGAGGTAAATTAACTCAAAACGGTATGGGTTCCTCTCTGCGCCCAGAAAAAATATTTATAAAAGCTGGTCTATCTGTTGAAGTGTTTTGGAAATTAGGGCTATCATGATAAAATAACACTCAGCATTACATACCAGAAAAAACATTTCTATAAAAATTAATTAGCTTTGTAAAACAGTCTCTTATTTTATAAGCCAAAAAATTCAAATTGGAATAAATACATACAATGGTTAAAACTAAATCGGTAAAGCACAAAAAATTTGGAACTCTTCTAGGGGTCTTTATTCCAAGTGTTTTAACCATTTTGGGTTTAATAATGTATTTGCGTTTTGGTTGGGTGATTGGAAATGTAGGTCTTGGATGGACGCTTATTATTGTAATTTTAGCCAGTAGTATCACATTTATTACGGGATTAAGTGCTTCGGCGATTGCTACCAATATGAATATTGGTGTCGGTGGTGAGTACTATATGGTTTCCAGAAGCCTTGGTATTGAACTTGGCGGAGCAATTGGCATCCCTTTGTATTTTTGCCGTACTTTAAGTGTTACCTTTTATTGTTTTGGTTTGGCCGAAGCGACTCTAATGTTTTGGCCACCAGACTGGGGTCCCATACCAACATATACCGTGCAGCTAATAGCCGCCAGTATTATTATCATAATTACATTAGTATCGAGTAAAAGTGCAGATTTTGTTTTAAAATTGCAGATTCCAATATTAATACTGGTAAGCTTATCAATCATTGCTTTATTTGCAGGAGTATTTTCTGGCCCTATGAAATCTCCTTCTTTTGAGGCCTCGTATGCTACAGCTCCGGAAGGCTTTTGGTATGTGTTTGCAGTTTTTTTCCCTGCTGTAACTGGTTTTACTACTGGTATTGGTATGAGCGGGGACCTTAAAGACTCAAAAAAATCCATTCCAAAAGGAACCCTCGGAGCAATTTTAATTTGCCTCATTATTTATCTTTTAATCCCTATTGTACTTTCATTAAGCAATCAATTGGAATCAACCCAATTGTTAGACGCAGAAAGAGGTATCATTAATTGGACCTCAGTAGCCTTTTTAGGCACTGCCTTAATAGTTCCTGCCGTTTTAGGCGCCATCTTATCCTCTGCACTGGGCAGCATCCTTAATGGCCCCCGTGTTTTACAAGCACTCTCGGCAGACGGTCTGGTTCCAAAGAAATTTTCAAAATTGAGTAAATCAGGTCAGCCAACTATAGCGACTTGGGTGACCGGTGCTATTGCGCTTTTTGCAGTGTTATTGGGTGATTTAAATACCATAGCCGTATTAGTTTCGGTGCTGTTTTTAACCTTATATATCACGATAAATCTCAGTGCTGCACTTGAAGTCATAGTTGCCGAACCTCATTATAGGCCCGAGATAAAAATTCCGTGGTATATCTCTCTAACAGGTGCTATTGGTGCCATTGCTGTTATGCTTTTAATAAGTCCAATAGCTAGCGTTATTGCCCTTACTATAGAAATAGGAATCTATTTTTATTTACGCCGTAGATCATTGGAACAAAATTGGGGAGATGTAAGTTCTGGATTCTTGTTAAATATTGCTAAACGCGCTCTGTTAAATCATAATAAGCGCAAACGAAACCCGAGAAACTGGAGGCCACAAACCTTGCTTTTTGTTCGTAATATTAATGAAAGTATTCAAATCATCAAATTAGGTGCTGCCATAAGTGAAAACCACGGAGTATTAACAATTTGTCATTTAGTAACGCTAGATGAACACTCCTCTTTTGATAGTGTAGAAAACCTGCGCATAAAACTTCAGAAAGAGGTTCAAAAATATGGTTTAGACGTGTTTTGCGAAGTCAATGTCGTTCAGGATATCCGATCCGGAACCATACAAGTTGCTAAGGCTCATGGTATTGCCGGCTTAAAATCCAACACCATTATGGAAGGTGTTTCTACAACATCAAAAGGAAGAATAGGTCAGTTAATAAAGCTTAAGGAGATGGAAATGGCCGGCAAAAATATAATATATGCCCATACTAACCCAAGAATTAAAAAATATTTAAAGAATACCATTACAATTTGGTGGAGAGGCCAGGATAGTAATGCCGACTTAATGTTATTGCTTGCTTATTTAATAGAATTGAATAGGGATTATCAAGATTATAAAGTTGAAATTCTCTCTATAGTTAAAGATCATGATCAAGTAAAGGATCTAAAATTTTATATTAAAAGTCAATTAAGCCTGGGACGAATAACTGCTAAAGTTGAGGTTATTGTAAGTCAGGAACATGTGAATACCATTATTAAGGAAAGAAGTAAACGTTCTAAAATAGTTATGCTAGGCTTACCTACATTAAAATCGGGTGAAGAAAACACAAAAGCCAAATGGATTGAAGATATGTCCTTCGAATTGGCTACCGTTCTATTTGTATATAATGCAGGAATGGCTGATGCTGTTCCAAAATTATTAGAAAATGAATCATAGATCCAATTAATATTTTAGTCAATATTGAGCATATAAAAGCCTCACATCTCCGTAAGGCTTGTTTGTTTTAATTTAACTATCTTTAGATCAATTACTTAACAACTAATTACTATACCTCTAACCATGAAACTGTATTATTATCCAATCTTGATTCTCATTATATTCTCTTGTGGAAGTAATCAGTCGGCATCAAATAATAAACCAAGCAACATTTCTAAAGCCAACAATAAAAATATTGGCTGCTCATTTGAAGCTAAAACTTATGCTGAAAACAACTTTGGAAGAACTATTTCTACATATAGCACAAGTTTATCTAAGAAAAGACATGGAAGCCAAGTTGTAAGCTTTATGTCGGAAAGAAATCCCAGCCCTACTGTATTTCAGATTCAGGTTTGGATTGATGACAACTGTAAGGTTGTTAACGCTAATAAGATTAGTAATCACCCATAAAAAACAAACCCTAATTAAACACACAAAAGCCTATTACATAATATAACAGGCTTATAAACAGGGCCCACACATGGACTTGAACCATGGAGGATTATATATTGGTTTTTAGGTAAATAATTATCCTTACAATAATGTAATGTCCTTATTAACCCTTTAAAAGTTCACTTCTTGCTGACGTCTAACATTAATTTCGGGAACAACACAACTAAATTTCATAACTAGCTAGAATTACTGTTACCAAGAAGCTTCTATAATTGGCAGAATCATATCAAATGTAAATTCAAATTCAACTGAGACCATATTATCCATTCTAGTAACTTCACAGAACTGAGCTAAGCCATCAACTCCATCAACATTATCAGTGTTTGGCCCAAAAAAATCATAAAAAAACCAATTATAATTTTTATGTAAAATTTCAGAAAGGCTTGCTTCCAAATTAGCAGTAATATCTTTGGCGATTTTAATATTAGAAAACTTAAATTTCCATACTAACTTATAAGAACTATCACTCCAATATTCGGATTTACCTCCTGCTAATAATGAATTCCAATTACTTGCCGCTAAGAGACTGTCTGCAACATTTGGATTCATAGTCTTGACGACATCACTTTTGAAGTAATCTGCATATTTACCAAATGAAATCAAAAATTCTGATGCCTCAAGATCAATTAGCTCAAGTGACTCTATAAATAAAGGGTTATCGGATAGTTTTTTAGCCTCGTTTTGATTAATTGATATATTTTTATTTATTGCATTTTCATTGCCATATAAATAAGCATTATTTCTTTTTAAAAATGATTTCTTTAACCCTGTAGAATCATTATTACTAGTGAAAATCCTTATAGAATCCTTTTCATTACTTGTATAACCCTTCCAGTAACTTTTATCAGAATGGTGGTTTTTAAAATATGTCATCATGCTAATTGTATCTATTTCTGCTGGGTAAGCAACAAGCGTCATGTCAAAAGGAATTAATGTAAATGATATCAGATATAAATCATTTTTTGGCTTATTGTACAGTTTACTAAGATCATTGAAACCAAACTTATCATTAACCGACTTCCCTAAACCCCCCAGGTTTTTCATAAAATCTGAGTTTAACCTTTCTAAAGGTCTATTGCCATACATCATAAATAATTCATCAGGTACCGAGGAGGCTATATTAATAATATCAATTTTATTGTTGTGTTTTTCTTTCTGACACATAGAGAAAAAAAGAGTAGTTATTACTAGAATGATAATAATTTTAATTCTTTTCATTATAATGATTTTTGTTACTTGATTAGTAATCATCTATTATTTTATAATTTATTCCGATGATCTTTAAATATGTTTCTTTTTGATTTTCTCTACTATTAATGTTACTAAAATTACAATCAAATTAATCTTTTTTCAATCCTGAATTTAGATTACACTAATTATTGCGATCTCATGTACAAAGAGGACCTAAAAATTAAGAAGTTGCTAAATGCAAATAAAAATTTATTTTTGTAAAATCATTAGTCATAAATTGCTAAAAATCAATGATGGGTATACATTCATTTCGAGATACAAGTTTTTTCGATAGTTTTAATGGAGACTATCAAAACAAGTTGTTTCGATCTCGTGTAAAGAAATTTGAATTAACTGTCAAAAACCCATGTCTTTCTATAAAATTCTCGGTTAATAATAGAGAAACCTATTATATAAATCAAAAAAGAATTATAATTCCCCAAAGGCATTATCGCATATTTAATCCTCAAGATGAGGTTACTTTTCGTACAGATAGCGAAGAATTTTGTGAGGGAATTTCTGTTTTTCTTGGTGAAAATATTATAAAAGAGACTTTTATTGGCATGCAACGTAAGGACCCTCTTTATCAATTTGACAAGCATATTGAATATGAAACCCCTTTCTTTTACGAAAAAAACACATCTGTAAATATTGATACTCTAGGCGCTTTACTTTTAAATATTTGTCAATCAAATGATGAAGAGTTAAAATCAAAAGGTCTTTTTTATAATTTAACGGAAAAAATGATTCTGGCTCAGTTACCACATTTAAAAAGAATCGAAAGTATTTCAAGTCTAAAAATAAGTACTAGGCTTGAATTATATAATCGGATTAATATGGCCAAAGAATATATACATGATAATATTGAATTAAACTTTAAAATATCAGATGTTGCTAGAATTGTGTTTATGTCGGAATATAGTTTTATAAGACAATTTAAAGAGGTGTTCCATTTATCTCCCTATCAGTATATACTTAATCATAAAATAGAAAAGGCTAAGGTCTTACTTAAAAATAAAAACCTATTAACTAGCGAAATAGCCGTTCAAATTGGTTTCTCAGATATTTCAACTTTTGGAAAATGTTTTAGAAGGCAAACTGGTATGACTCCAACTCGGTTCCGACAAGAAGTACTGTCTATTGATTAATCTAAGTCAATATAATGTTTTGCAACTTACCGCTTTACCCTACAAAACAGATGTTTAGAATTAAGCCTCTCAATAAACGCATGGTCTCTCTAGGGCCTGAACTATAGAAATTCATATGCAGATTTGTTAATTAAAATTTGTCTATATTGATTGGGACCTTTGGTGGTAAATCTATTTCGAAAATTCTATTTATGAAACAATTGTTATTTGGTATTTCTTTTATGATTTGTCTATTCAGTTGTAAATCACCCCAGGATAATAGGCCTAATATTTTATTGATAGTTGCAGACGATTTAGCATTTACTGATCTAGGTACATTTGGTGGAGAGATCCAAACCCCTAATCTAGATGCCTTAGCTAGATCAGGTGTAAGGCTAACTCAATTTTATGTTGCTCCAACTTGTTCTCCAACGCGTGCTATGTTACTATCTGGTTCCGATAATCATTTAGTAGGTCTTGGGAATATGGCTGAAGAACTCCGAGAGAATCAACAAGATATTCTGGGATATGAAGGATATTTAAATTTTCGTCTAGCGGCCATGCCTGAATTGTTAAAGGATGCTGGCTATCATACATACATGGTTGGTAAATGGCATTTAGGATTGACAGAGGAAACAAGTCCAGCAGCTCGAGGTTTTGAAAAATCTTTTAGTTTGGTCCAAGGGGGGGCTGGTCATCTCGATGATATGCCATTACTTGGTCCAAATCCAGCAATTTATCGAGAAGATGGTAAATTGGTTAAACTTGCAGATGAATTTTATTCTACACGAACTTATAGTGAACGTCTAATTCAATATCTTGAAAATCGTCCAGACGACGGGAATCCATTTTTCGCTTATCTCGCTTATACTGCGCCACATTGGCCACTACAGGCCCCTAAAGAATCGGTGGCAAAATATACGGGTCGTTATGATGAAGGATATGATGCCTTACAGAATTCACGTTTTTCAAAGATGAAAGATCTTGGGCTAGCTACTCCCGAAATGATGATTGCTCCAAAAGATCCAGATGAAAAATCCTGGGACTCATTGAGTATTAAAGAGAAAAAAAATGAAGCTCGGAAAATGGAAATATACGCAGCAATGGTAGATGATTTAGATCGTCACTTAGGAAAGGTATTAGAATCCCTAAAGAAGAATGGTGATTTTGAAAACACTTTCATTTTTTTTATGTCGGATAATGGACCTGAGGGCGCACCTCTTGAAATTGGTTGGGATGCACTCAGTAAATGGGTTGAACAATGCTGTGATAACAGTTTGGAGAATATGGGAGAGGCAGATTCATATCTCTGGTATGGTCCAAACTGGGCGCGGGCAGGAGTAGCTCCGTTTAGAATGTTTAAGGCGTTCACTACTGAAGGAGGGATCCGAGCTCCGGCCATTGTACATTATCCTAAAGATATTCCTGGTGGTGAAATCAAAGAAACATTTACAACAGTTATGGATGTCTTACCAACGATTCTAGAACTAGCAGGGATTGAACATCCTGAAACTTTTAAAGGAAAAGAGGTTTTGCCATTGAGAGGTTCGTCAATGTTGTCAGTTCTTAAAGGAGAAAAAGATGTCGTTCATTCAGAAGATTACACTATGGGGTGGGAACTTTTTGGTCGTCGTGCAATTAGACAAGGCGATTGGAAAATTGTTTGGGAACCTTCCGATATTACATGGGGTGCTCGAGATACTAATACCTTAGGGGATAATTGGAGATTATACAACATAATAACAGACCCTGGTGAGCAGGTTGACTTATCAAAACAAGAACCTGAAAAATTGAATGCTCTAATTAAGGAGTGGGAAAGATATGTCCAAGAAACTGGGGTTGTAATTCCAGATTACGGTGTTGGTTATGCCCATTAATTGAGCACAGCAGTAAATTTAAATGCGGAACTATTTCTATTAATCCAGAAGAAGATTAATAGACAGCTGAATTTATATAAGAAATTCAGCTGTTATTGTTTATTATACTTACTTTTTTAATGAAGAATGATGTTCATGTACCATTTTCCATCCTTTCTGAGTTTTTACAAATAGTAATGTGATTTGATCATTAACTACTACTAAATCTTCTCCAAATTTTAGCTGAAAATCGGAGTGAAAAGTTAGATTAGCAACATCACCATAAACTGCAATCTGCAAATCGTTAGCAGCAAATTTCACAACTTCGGTCACTGAGCCAAAAACATTGCGTTCATGGGTTTCATTAGCATCACCACCATTACGTGGTTCGCCATTTTTGAATTCTGTAAATTTTGGACTGTAAGCATGAAAAGCAATAAGTTTATCAATATCTCCATCTTTAATACTTTGGGCAATAGCACCAAAAGTTTCCATTACTTCTTGCTTTGCTTCTGGAAACTCCTCGTTTACCAGATCAATTTTTGACATACAGCTAGTTAATAAAAAGCCAATAATCATAATTAATGTAAATGTTAATCTTGTTTTCATAATAATATATTTAAATGTTATAGCAAATACTTTAGCACTTGAATTTGCTTAGGTTACAAGATTACGCCAACCCCATTCAAACAGCATGTATTATTTATTCAATCTCTAGAAGTATTTGTGAAAAGTTAAAAAAGGGAAGGTTTAATAAATACCTGTTTTGTGATGTTTTATTTAGGTGTTTCGCTAGGAGAAAATCCAAACTCATCCTTAAAAACACGACTAAACCAAGATGGGTCGTTAAAGCCAACATCAAAGGCTGTTTCAGAAACAGTCTTGTCTGTAGTAGTTAATAGTTCTTTGGCAAATTTTAAACGAATGGAACGAATAAATACGGCAGTTGATTTTCCTGTTATCGATTTAATTTTTCTATAAAGTTGAGACTCGCTAATGAGCAACTTTTTTGCAAGATCTCCTGACCCAAAACTAGATTTACTTATATCTTCGTTAATAAGCTTTTCTACTTTTTGAAGGAACTGTAATTTTGGATTTTTGGTGCGTTTCTTTAATATGGTAGTAAATCCTTCTTTTTGAATTTTACTAATTAGTTTTTTTCGCTGAGAAACTAATTGATCTAATCGTGTAAATAATTCTTCTTTATTAAATGGTTTTGCCAGATAAGCGTCAGCACCATGAGACAATCCTGTTAACCGATCCTCTATGGTCGCTTTTGCAGTTAACATTATAATTGGTATATGGTCTGTACGTTCATCAGATTTTAGTGTTGCACAAACCTCGAAACCATCTTTACCAGGCATCATAACATCAGAGATAATAATATCTGGTATTTTTTCTAATGCTATTTCTATCCCTTCAATTCCATTTACAGCATGTAATGTTTCGTACTTATTATTAAGACAGGTTTTTAAATAATGAGCAACGTCTATATTATCTTCAACAAGAAGTACTAATGGTAATTCAGAATCTGTTTCTGGAATGTGCTTTGTATGAAAGGATGATGTATTAGATAAATGAGTATGAGGTACACTTTCAATTTGAATGTTTTTCGATAAAGGAGCATTCCTTGTGACAGGAATCTTGATGCTAAATTCACTTCCTTTATTGAGTTTGCTTTTTACTTTTATGGCTCCATGCATTAAGTCTACAAGTTCTTTTGTTAGTGCAAGACCAATTCCTGTTCCTTCATTTTTCCGAATTGTTGTTGTGTCTGTTTGATAGAACCTATTAAAAATATTGTGAAGTTCTTCAATGGGCATTCCAATGCCGTTGTCTTTTACTCTAATAAATAAATAGGTGTTCTCGTTTTTCGTAATTTGATTAATATGTACAATTATTTTACCTAATTCAGGAGTAAACTTAATAGCATTGGAAAGTAAATTTGAAATTATTGACGATAGTTTATCACCATCAAAATCCATTATTAGTGCTACTGTTTCAGCATGTATTGTTAGGCTAACTTGATTTTCTTCAGCCAAAGAATTAAAACTCTCGCATACATATTTTAGGAATGGAATAACATCTGCTTGAACCAGTTGTAGTTCCATATTGCCACTTTCTATCTTAGCCAAATCTAGCATCTCATTTACTAAATGTAACAAGCCATCACTATTACGTTCAATCATGTCAAGAGAATTTTCTAAATCATCTAATTTTTTGATTTCTAAGTTCGATTTCATTGTATCTGCCATCCCCTTAATAACTGTAAGTGGTGTTCTAAATTCATGAGTAATATTGGTGAATAAGGAGTTTTTTAGTTGGTTTACTTCCTTAAGTTTATTGCGTTCAGCAGCGGAAATTCTTCTTGAAACTAGAAAATAGGTTACAATTAATAAAAGCACTACTAACCCTAGTATTAAAAATAAATTCTTTTCTTGATTTTTTTCACGTAAACCCTCTTCATAAGTTAGGTTTAATAGTTCTTTTTCTTGAGCTTGGGCAATGCTGTCTGTGACTAATTGATTATTAAAAACAATGGATTGAATTTCTGTTCTTGCTTTATCTACTATTTCGTCATCTATAGCAAATTGATATTTTTCAAAATAATCTAGAGCTGTTGCTGGGCGATTTAATTTTTTATTGACTTCATAAAGGCTTTTTAATAGATCAGATTCGGGATTCCAATTATTAGCGTCATAAATTCTCAAACAATCTTCACACCCTATTAATGCTTTGTTATAATTTTTTAAACCAAAGTCTATTTGACATTGCCACAAATGAATGTTTAAAGGAAAACTTCTTTCGTATTTTGGAATTTCAACTTTTTTGGCAACTGCTATGTATTCATTTAAATAGGTGATTGCTTCTGAAAATTGTTTCTCGTTTATGTATATTTCAACAAGTTTGCCTGTCCCAACATTAGCATATTCTTCAAGGTTAATTTCTTTTGATAGTCTAATAGCTTTTTTCCAATGGGATATTGATTTTGGTAGATCTCCCAATTTGTAATAAACCTCTCCTAAATTACCATAAGCAGCAGATATACTTTTCTTTATTCCATGTTTTTCACTTAATTGTAAATGTTCTAAATGATATTTTTCTGACTCTTTATAATCACCCAAATCCCTAAAAATAAAGCCTTGGTGCACAATACTCCATCCTTCATTTAATGGGTCTTCTAATTTTCTGTAAAGCTTTTGAGATTTTTGTAATGTCTTAAAAGCATTGGTATAATCATGGTATTTAGAATACATATATCCCAAATCAAATAATTTTTTGGCATAAAGAAAACTATCTTTACTAGTAGTGGCTAATTCTAATCCTTTATTGTAGATTTTTTCTCCTCGCTCAAATTTTTGAAGCTCAAAATAAACTTTACCAATTAATGTGCTCGCTTCAATTTCTAATTTAATACTATTTTTATTTTGCGCTAAATCAAGCATTTGTTTACCTAAAATAAGAGCACTATCGGTTTTTTGAAATAGATAGTGATTTTGAATCAAACCTCTCATCGCATCAAATCTAGTTGAGTCTTTTAATTTTATATTATACCAAATATTATAAAGTGAATCTTTTTCTTTTTGAGCAAAAGTATTACCAAAAAAGATTAGTACAAATATGAATGTGATAAATAGTTTCATTCTTAAATTAAGTAAGGCGCCTTTTTTTACTTCTCTAATTATAAAGATGATCTTCCTTCATTTAAAGCAAAAGATACAAAAACACCAATTACCACAAGCACAATCTCGCCAATAGCATAAAGCATGTATTTATTAAACTTGTTTTGAGATACCAGTTGTTGGCGAATACGCCTAAAGAATTTAATCATAGAAAGTTAGTTAGTTAGTATTTCTAAAGATACAGAATTTCCAAAAGGTAAGTTTTGAAGCACAAAAAAAGCCCATTACATTATGTAACAGGCTTATAAACAGGGCCCACATGGACTCGAACCATGGACAGTAAAGCATTTGTTTTCAATCAATTGACAACTTACCAACTTTTATACTAACCTAATTATTACCTATACCGGTTAGTATAAGAATTGTACCAGGTGAAGACTTTAAAATTGCACTACTTCTTAAAAATCAACTGGTCTTACCTTATTAATAACTTCTGTGCTCACCCAATAAACGTTTGATTCTCCTCCTTCTTCGTTATATCTACCAAAAAATAAATACTTACCATCCGGGGTGATACTTGGGCATGTTTCAGCAAAATTAGAATTCACTTCTGTTCCAAGGTTAATTGCTTTAGACCATGTTCCGTCGTTCTTCTTAAAATAGACATATATATCGCTTTGTCTTTGGTCATCTTC
>MAAC01008118.1_pt1 | contig 13194 bp, 10 predicted proteins | sample 1115981 | NCBI WGS metagenome assembly MAAC01 (sample SAMN04961126, study PRJNA320927) | seawater metagenome | isolation source: sample BD02T64 sea water enriched with oil for 64 days | place: USA:Gulf of Mexico | collected 2013-07-27 | reverse complement strand
AGGGATGGGCAGGGGTCGAAAAGACTTTTTCGGTGTCACCCATTTCCACAAAACGACCCAGGTACATAACCGCTGTGCGGTCGGCCACGTGATGAACGACGTGCAGATTGTGGGTGATGATGACCATCGCCAGTCCCAGTTTTTCACGCAGGTCATTGAGCAGGTTCAGCACCTCGCCCTGGACCGATACGTCGAGACCTGCCGTTGGCTCGTCTGCGATGATGACGGCAGGGTCCAGCGCGATAGCCCGTGCCACGCCCACGCGACGGGCCTGACCACCCGACAACTGATGCGGGTAGCGGCCTGCGAATTCGGCCGGAAGCCCGACCAAAGACAAAAGTCGCGCGGCTTCGTCACGTAAGTTTCGGCCCTCGATTCCGTGTATGCGGAATGGTTCCGTCACCAGATTGCCTACCGTCATCCGCGGGCTCAGGGAACCAACCGGATCCTGAAACATCATCGACATGCGACGACGAACCGGCTGCATTGCGCGACGGCCCATGGTGTCTATGCGCTGCCCCTCGAACGTGATGGACCCTGCCGAGATTGCCTGCAAGCCATTCATCGCCATCGCCAACGTTGTCTTGCCCGAGCCGCTTTCTCCAACCAGCGCAAATGTTTCGCCCGGTCGCACATCAAAACTGACGCCGGCGACACCGAGGATCGCTTCGCGGTTCTTGAGCCCGCCAACAGGGAAAGCGACCTGTACGTCCCTGACAGACAGGATTGGATCCTTGCTCATGTTTGGGTCTCCTCAACGATTTCGGGTTGACTGGCCAGCATACAGCGAACCATGTGCCCGTTTCCCAGATCGCGCTCTGACTGGAGTTCTGCGCAGGCGTCGATGCGACGGTGGCAACGGGGGGCAAATATACATCCAGCCGGGCGGTCCCGCAGGTCCGGGATCTCACCCGGAATTGTGGGCAGGCGGCGCGTGCGTTCGCTCTGACGTGCGGGGTCGCATTCCAGAAGGCGCACCGTGTAGGGGTGACGCGGGTCGTTGAAGACCTGTCTCACCGAGCCACGCTCGACTACTTCACCGGCGTACATTACCACCACTTCGTCGCAGAGTTCGGCAATTACACCTAGGTGGTGCGAGATGAACAGGACTGAGCAGCCAACCTTATGTTGTAGATCGCGCAACAACTCAATCGTGGCTACTTCGAGCGTGGCATCCAGCGCGGTCGTCGGTTCATCTGCGATCAGCAGGGAAGGTTCCATCATCAGTGCCATCGCAATGGCGATCCGCTGCTTCATCCCGCCTGAAAACTGGTGCGGATAGCGCTTCAGCGCCGATTGGGCGTCTGGGATGCGCACAAGTTTCAACATCTCAACCGCACGCGCCTCTTTTTCGGTGCGGCTCAGCCTTGAACGGTATTGGATATTCACCATCTGCCGTCCAACGGACAGGACTGGGTTCAGGGCGCCCATCGGGTCCTGGAATATGGTCGATATGCGCGGCCCCCTGAGTGCCCGCATCTGCTCGCCGGACAGGCCCACCAGATCGGTATCGCCTTCAAAGCGGATATCGCCTTCAGTAATACGCCCATTGTCGGCCAGCAGGCCGAGGATCGCGTTGATGAGCGTGGACTTGCCGCAACCGGACTCGCCTACAAGGCCGATGATGCGGTTTTCTAGCACTTCGAAGCCCACATTTTTGAGCGCGTGCAGCGGTCCGTCTTCTGTCGAGAAGACCACGTTGAGACCGGATATGGAAAGAGTAGTCATCAGCGTCCTTTCAGGCGTGGATCGAGCACGTCGCGCAGCGTTTCGCCGAGGAAAGTGAAGCCCAGTGTGGTGATGATGATTGGCAAACCACCAGCAATGGCAATCCATGCGGTGTCGCGGATATTGGAGAAACCGTCATTCAGGATTGATCCCCAGCTGGGTGTGGGCGGGCGGACTCCCAAGCCAAGAAAGCTCATCCCGGCCTCGATTGCGATCACTACGGGAATGTCCATTGACGCTAGGATCACCAGAGGTCCGATCACATTGGGCAGGATGTGAACCCGCAGAATTCGTGTGTTTGAGGCACCCATACTTTTGGCGGCCGTCACGAATTCGGATGTTTTGATCGCGATTGTCTGCGTCCGGATGATCCGCGCATAGCCGGGCACGTTTACTAGAATAATAACAATCATCACCGCCGTCAGTGACGGTCCGGCGATTGTGACAAGCGCCAGCGCCAGCATGACAGTTGGAAAGCTTTTCACGGCGTCGAAGATCAGGATCATCAGGTTGTCAAGCCACCGCGGACCATAGCCCGCAATCAACCCCAGGCAAATGCCGATGGCTAGTGAAATCGTGGTTGTAACCAATGCCACGTAAAGAGCGATGCGGCCACCGTGTAGAACCCGGGAAAAGAGATCGCGGCCCAGATGGTCTGTGCCGATCAGGTGAGCCGCACTGGTGCCCTGAAACCGGTCACGCGGGTTGATCCGCGTTGGGTCATACGTGGCCAGAAAATCGGCAAATACGGCACCGAAAATCACCAACAACACTAGCGTCAGGCCAAATACGCCAAGTGGCTCGCGGAGCAATCGCCGTAGAGGTCGCCACAGGCCGGGCTTTGCGGGGGGGGGATTAGAAACTGCTTCTGACACGGGGATCCAGAGCTCCTACAATTAGATCAGCGATAAGATTGAGAAGGACAAACAGAACGGTAGTGACCAGTACTGCCCCGGTCACCACGGGGAAATTGCGGGTCAGGATGGCGTCGTAAACTAGTTTGCCAATTCCGGGACGGGCAAAAACGATTTCGGCGAATACCGCCGACGAAAGCATCTGGCCAATGCCAACGCCCAGCAAAGTAATTGTCGGCAGGATCGCAATCGAGAGGGCGTAGCGATAGGTGATCATATTATTCGGCAATCCAAACGCGCGTGCAGTGCGGATATGGCTGGCTTCCATTACTTCGAGCATCGAAGCAGGACCATCCGGGCGATATAGCCAATCCAGCCAAGTCCAACCGCCAGTGAAGGAAGGATCAGATGCATCAGCTGGTCACTCATATTGCCGGGCTCGCCCGCACCGATCGCCGGTAACCAACGTAATGTCACGGCAAAGATCAGTAGCGCGTAAATCGCGACAACAAAGGAAGGCACAGCGATCACTGCCACTGAAAGGACGCCCACCATCCGGTCAACTAGGCTGCCTCGGTTCACCGCGGCCCAGCATCCCAGCGGAATACCCAATGCGACCGACCAGCTGATCCCACCGAGGATCAGGGCCAGTGTGAATGGCAATTGTTCCAGAGCCACATCCAGAACGGGGCGGCCGGAAAGCACCTCTTCTCCGAGATCACCTGTCCAGGCGCCGACGAAGAAATTCCAGAACTGAACCCAGACGGGCTGATCCAGCCCCATTTTTATCCTCAGCGACTCACGCATCGCCTCAGTCGCGCGTGGCCCGAGCGCCACCGACGCCGGATCTCCCGGAATCAGGTAGATCATGCAGAATAGCAGCAGCATCGCCAGCGAGACGATGGCCACGGCAAGCCCCAGACGTTTTATTGCGTAAATCAGCATCGGATATTTCTTTCCAATTGAGATGGGTGGGCCTTGTCACGCCCACCCTGCCATGCATCAGGCTGGTTTGAAGTCAGCCAGCAGCGATTCACCGTTAGGTTTGAGCCCGGGATCAACGCTATCCTTATGGATTGCACCAACGACTTCGTGTGTCAGGAAGACATAGCTGCCGCTTTCATCCATCAACGCCTGCATTTTCTTGTAAATCTCGTCACGCTTGGCCGTATCGCTTTCAACAAGTCCCTGCTCGTGCAGCGCCTTATATTCGGCATCGTCAAAGCGTTCCCAGTTCCAGACTCCAACCTGTTCCGGAGTGAACCAGACGGTGGCCCAAGACGGATCAGGCTGCATCGAAAAACGTTGCAACAACAGCTGGAGGTTCATGAAATATTCACCGTCTTTTGAACCCAGTGTCCAGAAAGTTCCGGAGTCATTCTGCTTGATCTCGCAGTTGATGCCGACGTCGGCCAGATTGGCTTGGATCACCTGTGCAGCTGTCAGACGCTCGGACTGGTTCAGGATGTCCAGAGTCACGGTCAGGTTGGTCACACCTGCTTCGGCCAATAAGGCACGTGCTTTGTCGGGGTCGTAATCATAGGTCACGCTGTCACGCGCACCCGGCAGACCCGGCGCAATGATGCCATTGCCGACGCTGGCAGCCCCGAAATATGCGGCGTCAACCACAGTCGGACGGTCAATCGCGTGCTGAATTGCGCGGCGAACGCGTACGTCGGTCAGGTCCTCGTTGTCCTGGTTGATGCCCAGCCAGACATAAGCGAGCGACGGTTTTTCAACCACCGTGCTGCCTTCGGGCGGGTTTTCCTTGAGCCGCGGCAGAGAAGAAACCGAAGTCCAAGTGTAGTCCAGATCACCGGCTTCAAAGCCCAATTCGGCAGTGGATGGGTCTTCGATTGGCAGGATGTGGATTTCCTCATAGCCGCCGGGTTCGTAGTTCCAATCCGGGTTGCGCTTGAGAATGGTGCGTTGTTTTGGCACCCATTCATGCAGCAGGTACTGGCCCGACTGCGCGACCGGCTCGGTGGTGATCTTACCGCCCAGCTCTTCCACTGCCCTTTTCGACAGGATGCACGACGCCGGCGTCGGCAACGTGGTCGTCCAGAGCGGCACGAATTTGTTCTTCAGATGGATCAGACCCGACAGCGTGTCTTTTACTTCCACATTGTTCAGCGCCGACCAGTCCCCGGCATAGGGGCTTTCATTGGCCGGATCGGCAATGCGTTCGATCGAAAACTTGACGTCTTCGGCGGTCATCTGGCCGAAACCGTCCGTAAAGCCGATATTGTCGCGGAGTTTAAATGCAATGGTCAGATCGTCGAGCTGCTCGATTGTCTCTACAGCCACCGGCTTCCAGTCCCAGACATTGCCGGGAATTGGCACAACCATCGGCGCAAAGATCGACCGGATGATGTCGTCCTCAGGCAGGGACAGGCGGAAGGCCGGATCAAGGATTTGCAGGTCGCTGTAAGACCGGACAGTCAGAACGGTTCCGTCCTGGCTGAGCGCCATACGCGGCAGCGCAAAGCTTGCGGCCCCGAAAGCGCCGGCACTGGCAAGAAGAGATCGCCGTGTCAGGTGTGGTTTCGAGAATGAATTCATGTGTTTACTCCCTTTGGTCTGTTCAGGTGGCGCGGTGGCCGGGGTCCGGGTCTGCGACTGGCGAAACCCGGGGGATCATTTTTCGCCAGATTCTGACGGCTTAATTTTGTTAGCTATTTGTAGTTGGTCGGCCGGTTCTAATTCCGATAATTTTGGAATGATGACGGGCGAGTTTACCCAGATCAGCCGTGCCGGCTTGTCACTTGCATTGCGTGCGCTGTGCGGAACCTGGCCCGGGAAACTGAAACTGTCACCGGCGCGGACCGTGATTGTTTCATCTTCCAGCAAAAGCTCCATCTCTCCCTCGATCACAAAACCGTGCATTTCGCCGTCACGTGCATAGATATGATTTACGACCTGTTCGGAATGAGCCGGGTATTCAGATATTCCCATGTAAAATCCGCCGCCGATTGAGCTGGACAGCAATGCATCCGAATAGCCCGCGCGTTCGACTGTTTCGTGATAAAGTTGGTTCAGACTGCGCCGGTTCTGCTCACGCACCACGTAGCGGCGTTCCAGCGGGCCCGCTCCGGGGCGATGAGTGAAGAACCATTCTTCCGGTACGCCAAGAGCCTCCGCGATGCTCGCTACTTTTCCTAAAGAGGCGCTGACAGTGCCGCGTTCGATTGCGCTGAGATGGCTGAGTGAAACACCGCTTGATTCTGCCAGTTCGGAAAGCGTCATCTGCCGCGCTTTACGCAATGCCCGCACTTCTGCGCCGAATGCCGCGAGGTTCTCGGTGGCTTTTGTCTTAATCGCTTCAGAGTTTCCAACCTTGTCCACGAATCCCTCCCAAGAGCGTCAATACCGAAACATTAGCCTAATTTTTCTTTTTGAGAAGAAAAAACTTTAAAAATTCTTGTATTGATGATTTCTCATATTAATGTGATCTCCAACAAAGTGGTGCATTGGCCGATTGGAAAGCCCGAAAAAGCGAGAGGCAACCGACAGCAGTGACATCAACCGGTGGTCTCGTGCCGCCCTCAATGAAACATGGCTGAGCGCGAAACCTGCGATGGAAAGCGCCTAGCGATACCTAGCCGGAAAGGCAGACCGCAGATGAACACCCAACCAGACATACTGAGTGAAATTGAAGTCACTGATCACCTCTGGATTTCCATGCCGGACGGTGTGCGCTTGGCTGCCCGCTTGTGGCTGCCAAAAGATTGCGGGCCGGTGCCGGCCATTCTTGAATATATTCCCTACCGCAAGACGGACATGGTCCGGGCGCGTGATGAAAGAAACCATCCATGGTTTGCCGCGAACGGATATGCCTGCATCCGCGTCGATATGCGTGGCTCGGGCGACAGTGAAGGTCATATGCCTGATATGTATGCTGAACATGAGTTGTCCGATGCCCGATACGTCATCAACTGGCTGGCGCAGCAATCCTGGTGCAACGGTCGGGTCGGGATGTTCGGCACATCCTGGGGAGGCACGGCCTCACTGCAGGCCAGTGTGAATGCGCCGGAGGCGCTGAAAGCTGTGATAGCGGTTTGTGCGACCCATGATCGGTACGAGGACGACATCCACCATATGGGCGGGAACCTACTGACGGACTCAATCGAATGGGGGGCAACATTGCCGAGCATTCTGGGATCTCCCCCGACCACAAATGTAGGGACAGATTGGCAGAACATCTGGCGTGATAGGATCGATAAACTTGCATTTCCGCTGGAGGCCTGGCTGCGGGAGGAATCGCGGGGAAGCTACTGGCGGCACGGCTCGGTCAAACATGATGCCGCGCACTTGACCGTTCCGATCCTGGGTGTGGGTGGATGGTCTGACAGATATTCCAATTCGGTTATGTCTCTTGTCGATGCCTGCCCCGATCTGGTCTGGGGTGTGGTTGGCCCTTGGGGGCATCACTACCCTGATACGGGTCATCCCGGGCCGGCTCTCGGATTCCAGCAACTGGCGCTGGATTGGTGGGACACATGGCTGAAAGCAGAAACGCCGGACGCAACGGACTGGCCACGTCTCCGGGTCTGGCAGCGCGAATTTGAAACCCCGGCCGACGCCATCGATACGCGGGCGGGGCACTGGGTGGAGAGCGGCCCGGCAACCCAGCATTCCGAAAGCCGAACATGGTATCTGGCGGAACAGGGGCTTGCGGCGGAACCCAGCGTTGGGTCTTGGCAGGTTCCGGACGACCTGCGGATCGGACGGGCCTCAGGAGATACCGGATATTTCGGGCGGTTCGGAGGTCTCCCTCTTGAACAAAGCGCTGACGATGCACGATCCCTCGCCTTTGAATCTGAGCCCCTCGTAGAGGATCAAATCCTCTACGGTGCGGCATTTGCAGGACTAACGGTCAGGACAAGCCAACCCGCGGGGCAACTGATACTCCGGATCAATGATATCGGGCCTGACGGTACATCGTCGCGCGTGACCTATGCCGTCTGTAATCTTGCCCTAGATGATAATCTGGACACACCAAAACACCCACATCTGCCCGGTGAAACTGAGGTTGGCATTCCGTTTCACACGACCGCCTACCGCGTGCGCAGCGGGCACCGGCTTCGCCTGTCCATTTCATCTTCTTACTGGCCGTTGATCTGGCCGTCTCCTGAGGCCGGAAACATTCAGATAAGTTCTGGACGGATAGAACTCCCACTGCTTCAGGGGAGCTTGGACGCGCCTGCAGGACAGCTTCCCATCGCCTTGGATCTGCCAGCGGAAAAGACTCACACCGTTAATTCATCTCCTAGGCTGTCACGCTGGCAGCGCGAAGAAAATGGCAAGCTGGACTCAGGATGGTATCAGCCGACAACCGCAGTTCATTATTTAGAAACTGGTACGACCTTCAGCTATGAAACACGGGTCTCCCAAAGCGTGACGCTAAGTGATCCCACGTCGGCTGAATATCATATTGTCCACCGCATGATTTATGACCGCCCGGACGGGAAGGCTGATGTGCAATGCTCTGTTACGGTCCGCAGCGATCTGGAAACCTATCAAGTTGAGGCTCAGTTCACGGCGCTTTGGCAGGATGAGGAGTTTGGTGACAAACGCTGGAGTTTCCAAGTGCCGCGATAATTGGTCGGATATTTCGCGCACTAATTAGCTATGGACAAAGCTGTCCAATAGTGATTTTACGAATGGACATAGATGTCTAATAGGCCGGCGCTGATTCCAATCCATGAGATAGCCCAGCTGAAATTCGGGGGAGAAAACACATGAAATCTCACTACAGAGCTGTTGTAATCGGCGGTGGCGTTGTTGGCGCTTCTGTCTTGTACCACCTTGCAAAATTTGGCTGGAAAGATGTGTGTCTGATTGAACGGTCAGTTTTGACCGCTGGGTCCAGCTGGCATGCGGCTGGCGGTTTTCACGCGTTGAATGCAGACCCCAATATTGCGTCACTGCAGGCCTATACCATTGATCTGTTGTCTGAGATCGAGAAAGAATCCGGTCAGTCGGTTGGTATGCACATGACTGGCGGCATGACGCTGGCGGGCACACCGGACCGTTGGGAGTGGCTGCAGTCAGCATATCGGACGTTCCAGTCAATTGGCATTGACGACGTGCGCCTGATCTCTCCGAAGGAGGCCGGGGAATTGAATCCGTTGATGTCCACAGAAGGTATTATTGGTGGCATGTATGCCGACCGCGAGGGGTACGTTGATACAACCGGTACTGTGCAGGCTTATGCCGGAGCAGCCAAAAAGAACGGTGCAGAGGTTATTGAACATAACCGGGTATTGGAGTTGATCCAGACGAAAGACGGCTGGGATGTGGTTACTGAAAAGGGCACCATACACACCGAGCATGTGGTCAACGCCGGCGGGCTTTGGGCGAAGCAGCTGGGGCGTATGGCTGGGATCGAACTGCCGGTTTCGCCGTTGAACCACCACTACCTGATTTCTGACACCATTCCTGAGGTCGCGGCCCTAGACAAGGAAATGCCTTTGACGGTGGATCTGGAAGGCTTCACCTATATGCGGCAGGACCAGAATGGCATGCTGCTTGGTATTTACGAGATCGATCACGAACACTGGATGATGGACGGCGCGCCTTGGGAGTATGGGTTTGAGCTGCAGCAGGAAGATCCGGACCGGATTGAAAAAGAGCTGATCTTGGGATTTGAGCGTTATCCTGCGTTGCAGAATGTTGGTATTAAAACCTGGGTGAATGGTGCCTTTACCTTTGCACCTGACGGCAACCCTCTGGTCGGCCCTGTGCGTGGAAAACCTGGTTACTGGTGTGCCTGCGGTGTTATGGCAGGGTTCCTGCAAGGCGGCGGCGTTGGCAAATCACTGGCCGAGTGGATGATCCACGGAGAGCCCGAGGCCGACGTATTTGGCATGGATGTTGCACGTTTTGGCCCCTATGCCGAAAATAAACAATACATCAAAGAAACTACCGGACAGTTTTACACGCGTCGCTTCGTAATGACCTATCCAAACGAACAACTGCCTGCGGGGCGGTCTCTGAAAAAGGCCCCGGCCTATTCCGACATGACAGCCGCGGGTTGTCGTTGGGGCTCAAGCTGGGGCCTAGAAACTCCACTTTACTTTGCCCCGGCTGAAGACTTTGCAGAAACGCCAACGCTCAAACGTTCTAACGCGTTTGATATCGTCGCTCAGGAATGCAAAGTGGTGCGCGAGGCTGTGGGACTGCTCGATATCTCTGGCTTCTCTCGTTTTGAGGTGTCGGGAGATGGGGCCGAGGCTTGGCTCAATACAATCATGGCGTCGAAGCTGCCTGCTCCGGGCCGGGCGCGTCTTGCTCCGATGCTGTCTGCAGAAGGCAAGCTGAAGGGCGACCTGACTGTCTTTAACTGGGGCGATGGCACTTGGTGGATTATGGGCAGCTATTACCTGCGTGAATGGCATATGCGCTGGTATCAGGACCACATGGGTGATGATGTGGTCCTGCGTGACGTTTCTGACGCCACGGTTGGTTTCAGTCTATCGGGTCCCAACAGCCGTAAAGTCTTGGAAAAACTGACAGACGGGCCGATTGGGGAACTGCCGTTCATGGGATGCGGCACATTTGACATCGGGCTGATCCGCGCCAAGGTCGGGCGGCTTTCGGTCACAGGCGAGTTAGGGTACGAAATCCACTGTTCGGCGGTTGAGCACATCACGTTGCGTGAAATTCTGTTGGAGGCCGGTGCAGATCTTGACATTAAAGAGATCGGTTTTAACGCGCTTCTCAGCATGCGGCTGGAGAAAAGCTTTGGCATCTGGAACGCCGAATTCACCCAGGGTTACACTGCTGCGCAAACCGGTATGGATCGCTGGATCGACTGGGACAAAGGTGATTTTTCCGGGCGCGAGGCGGCGATCAGGGAACGCGATTCCGGCGGGCCGGAACAAATTATTGTCACGATTGAAATTGAGACTTCAGACGCTGATGCCAGTGGTTATGAACCGATCTGGAAGGACGGCAAACTCGTCGGCTTTGTGACATCAGGTGGCTATGGCCATACTGTAGGTGCATCGCTGGCTATGGCCATGCTTGATCGGGACGTCGCGGCGATTGGAACTGATTTGAATGTTCATATTGTTGGTGTTGAACGTGCCGCTAGGGTAATCGTTGCATCGCCCTATGATCCCAACGGTAAAGCGATGAGGGGCTGAATTATGACCGTAGAAAACCAGGGGAATTCCCGGCGCCGTCGCGGGCGCGGGCAAGCAACCACACCCGAAAGAAAGGTGAACTACCGCCAACTGAAAAACCCGTTCCCCACCATGGACGTGTTTTCGGCGGACCACATTTCGAATATGCATGAAACTGCTCTGCGCATGCTCGAAGAGCTGGGCATGAAGGTGCTGCTACCCGAGGCCCGCAAGATCTATGCTAGGGCTGGTGCGCGTGTCGATGATGGCACAGAGATGGTCTATATTGGCCGTGATATTATCGAAGCAGCCTTGGAAACGGCCCCAAGGTCGATCGAATGCCGGGCTGGCGCGCGGGACCGGGACGTGGTTATGGAGCTGGGAAATCTGGTGTTTCAGGCTGGTGCAGGGGCCCCCAATGCCACCGACCTGGAACGCGGCCGGCGTCCGGGCTCGGGTCAGGACTATATCGAATACCTAAAACTGACCCACCATTTTGATGTGTTCCAGATGATTTCGCCTCAGGTTGAGCCACAAGATATTCCAACCCATCTCCGTCACTATTTTACCACCGAGGCGCAGATGACGCTGACGGATAAGTTTCCGTTTATCTTTGCCCGTGGCACACCGCAGGTGATGGACAGTTTCGAGATGATCCACGATTTTCGTGGCTTGTCTGATGAAGCGTTCCGGGCAAATCCGCATTGTTACACCATCATCAACACCAATAGTCCGCGTACGCTGGATATCCCCATGGCGCAGGGACTGATCGACTTTGCCCGACACGGGCAGATGTCGATTGTTACCCCGTTTACCCTGATGGGGGCCATGGCGCCGATCACAGTGGCCGGCGCGATCACGCTGAGCCACGCTGAAGTTCTGGCTGCCGTCACCCTCACGCAACTGGTGAACCCGGGTGCTCCGGTTTGCTATGGCACTTTTACTTCGAACGTAGATATGAAATCCGGTGCACCGGCCTTTGGTACGCCTTCCCACTTTCAGGCCTCGCTGGCTGCAGGTCAGATGGCGCGGTTCCTTGGTCTGCCGTGGCGCTCGGCTGCCGGGTCAGCATCAAACACTAATGATGTGCAGGCGGCCAATGAAAATCAGATGGGTCTTTGGGGTTGCCTCATGGCTGGTGCGACAGTAGTCATCCACTCGGCTGGCTGGCTTGAAGGTGGCCTGAGCGTGTCCTATGAAAAACTGGTCACCGACGCTGAGGTGTTGAACATGGTGGCCGAGCTTTGTGCAGGCAACAGCGCCGGGGCGGACGAGATCGGCTATGATAACGCCATCAGTCAAGTTGATCCAAGTGGTCACTTTTTCGCCACCGACCAGACAATGGCGCGTTACAATACCGAGTTCTATGAACCGGTGGTGCATGACTATGCGAATTTTGGTACCTGGACTGAACGGGGTGCCGAGGACGCCAACCAGCGTGCGACAAAGGTATGGAAGAATATATTGGCAGCTGACAACCGCCCCAAAATCGATGGAACCCGGGTAGAAGCCTTGCGAAGTTATATAAAGAAACGCACTGCAGAAGGTGGTGCACCGCCGGAGAGTTGACATGGTAAAACGCGCAAGCCCTCTGCTGCATCGGGATGATCCTGACAAGGATCCCCTGATTGGCCACGTGAAAGTCACCCGTGAAGACTGGCTGAATGTCGCACGCGATCTTTTGGTCAGCGACGGTGTAGCCGAGGTGAAAGTGTTGGAACTGGGCGCGCGACTGGGTGTGTCGCGTTCCAGTTTCTACGGGTACTTTAAAAACCGCAAACACTTGCTTGAATCCCTGCTGGACGACTGGGAGGAGCGCAGTACTAGGTCGATTGTCATAAATTGCGGTCTGCCGGCCAAAAATATAACCGAAGCAGTCTGTAATTTTTTCAGGTGTTTCCTTGACCAGGAACTTTTCGACCAAGGCCTGGATTTCGCGGTGCGGGAATGGTCGCGAAGGGATGGCAATATACGCAAACGGATCGACGATGCAGATGCCGAACGGTTGCAAGCGATAATGACGATGTTCGAACGCCATGGCTACGCCGTCTGTGATGCAGATGCCCGGGCGCGGATCCTGTATTTTATGCAACTGGGTTATCACGCCCTAGAAGTCCGCGAGCCAATGATAGACCGTATCGACCGGCTGGAGGGGTATCTGCGTGGCTTCACGGGCCAAGAGCCTGATCCGGATTTAGTAAAGGCTCAAAAAGATTATGCGCTGTCGCTCGTGAGAAGTTGATAGGCCGATCACTTCTTGAACGCTCATTGACGGCCTGCTCATTAGAGGGTCCTGTCAGAGGAAATTCTGTTGAGAAGGGCAGGTTGGTCCCTTAGCGTCCAGCCATGACAAAACTCAACCCGTCCCGATATCATCCGCCTGGCGGGCCATTTCGGGACAGCTTGGCTGCTTAAGTTAGTAGATCATTTGGCCATGCTTTTATCTGTTTTTCGGTCGGGTGGCGTGTCTATCAGACGCCCTC
>MAAC01013363.1_pt1 | contig 13200 bp, 8 predicted proteins | sample 1115981 | NCBI WGS metagenome assembly MAAC01 (sample SAMN04961126, study PRJNA320927) | seawater metagenome | isolation source: sample BD02T64 sea water enriched with oil for 64 days | place: USA:Gulf of Mexico | collected 2013-07-27 | reverse complement strand
TCTAACCTGAATTCTGGGCTAAATTTTGGTCTAGTACGTTTCTTCATTGGTCACCTATTGCTGCTTAGGAAGTGATCATATCACCTCTAATTAGGTGGCCAAATTACTTTGCCACAACATAGTAATCTCGATCTGGCTAACAGTAAAATGAGGAGTGGTAATATTGGGGAACTTATAGATGCCTGCGCTCTACTCAGCGGAACTAGAGAAATTCAGCGAAGATCGCTAGGCGAGCGCCACCGCGAGACCATGAGAACATTAAAGGCGCTTTCTCTGACTCTGCAACGCGTAGCGGTTCGCATCTTATCACCAGAGGAAGAGACCAACCTTCTTAATTGTAAGACAATTGGCGAGATATACAGAAAAAATAGACTGAAGATATCTAGATCGAAAAAATCTCAATGGAGCCAACTCAGGAAAACGCTATTGTTAGAAAAATCTCTGGAGCTTATGGAGATGGTAGTCAGTTTCCAATCGAATCAGAGTGGTTATACTAGTATGGAAACTCTATCTAGCAAGATGCATTACGCAGTGATATTGGGGGGGCTAGGGGAAAATAGTCAGTCAATCTCGATTCTCACATCCATTCTCAATAGCGAACTACCCCTTAAAGAAAGGCTTGATGATTTTTCAACGGGAAGATTTGGTCCTTTTGTAGGTAGTCTAGAAAGGATACTAAGAAAAGACTTCGACGAGAATAGCAGGGAACATATTATCACCCAAACAGGTGTTTTTATGCTGTCGAATGCATTAGCTAATCTAGGAAAACATGACAAATCAAGAGAACTTTCAAGAGAACTTTCAAGAGAACTTGATAGGATAATCTTGGAAAGATACCTTCGCGCAAAGGGGACAAGCCACCCTGAAACTATCATCGCGATGTATCAATATTCAATATCATTATTCAATCTTGGAGAATATCAGAGCGCCAAAGAGTATCTGGAATTGGTATTGGAAGAACAGACTTCGCTTTACGGGAAAGAACATGACTATTCGATTCAGACCAAGAGGGTTTTAGGAAGTGTCCTGTTTGAGTTAGAATACTATCAAGAAGCCAGCGAAATTCAAGAAGAGGTTATGAAGTTGAATATTGGTAAAAGAGGGGTGGAGAGTCAGACGACGTTGATTTCCATAGCTGATCTTTATGAAACATATTTTTCAATGGGTCAATGCGATAAGGCTGAGAAATTGTTGGCCACTATTTTTGACGCTAACGGTGAAATGTACTCGGAGACTCGTTCTTGTCCAGACGAAATCGATGAAAATTAGTAGTGGATATAATTTCGTTTAATTTAACCCGGTAGAAAAGGCGTTTGCGATATGACCAATATATTGGCGCATTAAGTATCCAATACTCTAACCAAAACAAATAACAGGGGATATCATACAGTGAATAAACCGCTTTATTACAACCACTCTGGAAATGTTTCAAAAATTGGGGCGATACTACTTCCGTTTATTGGAGTATTACCTGCATTAATACTAGGAGGCCTCTACTCTTTCCTAGGCATTGAGCTTAACGAATTTTATCGAAAGGAGCTGTGGAGTTGGAATGACGGACCACTCTACTTATACGCGTTTAAAGGTGGTCATATGTTGGCGCACCTAGCACTTCTGTCATTTTTCGCAAGCCTGATGGGTCACTGGATTGGGCTTATAGCGATACCACTGAAAATACGAAACATCAGATTCCTACGTGTGACCGGATTCATCGTAGCTATTCTTGGTATTTACTGGAGTTGGGCAGTATGGCTAGAGCTAAAATTGGGTAGCAGTGATTCAGCCTGGATTGATAGCCTCTGGTGGTCGCTCTATCGTCTTCCACCCGAAGCTCTGTTCTTGAACATGGATTTGATTGCGGCACGGGACAGTATTCCTCCTTTTTCAGTAGGCGCTTTTACTAGTTATAGTTTGTGGATTCTGGAAGCTATATGCATAGCAAGCATCAGCACATTATTTGCAACAGGATATATAATCGACAGACCTTTCTGTGAAGAGGGAAATTCATGGAGCAAGAAAGAAATCTTGAAGCAGAAGTTCATTAAAATATCTGACGTAGGACTGTTAGTTGCGGGGGTAGAACGCGATTTCAAATCGATTTCTGAGTTCCTTTTCCCTGAAGGAGAAAGTACTCAGCTATTTACAAGAGCAACATTTCATGTGGAGCAAAATTCTAATAGTTACTTCATAACTTTGGATGCAATAAATGTCGTGGAAGTTGATGGTAAGCATAAGGAGAAAACTCAAAGAATATTTTCCAATTTGATTATAAACAAAGCTGTATATGAAAAAATTAAATCAGTAGGTGGATAGCCTATTAAGCTGGCGACTACAGATCGTACCTCGACATCTAACACCAAAGATACTTTCAAGAAGGATTTGTTGCTGATTCTATAGAAATATTGTTGCTTGGTGGCGGCGTTGCCATTGTCAGATTAAGTGCTATCTCGCCAGGGCAGAAGGCCCAAGAAGTCCGTGCATAGTGATAATTTCATATATATCAATGATACATATATATATATCTATTAATAGGGCTTTGGCCCGAGCGTGTAGTTACCCTTACTAAATTTCTCGAAAAAAACATCAAAATAGGGGGCCTAAATATTTTATAAACCCTGATTGATCTCGATATACCTCACATAGTCGTCAAAGAACCCAGCCATTTGGCCCTATGAGCCACTCCATCCAATGCTGTCGGTTGGTGGAGTAGGCACAATTAATCGGTTATGAAGGGATATAATATGTATACAGTTCTAAAGACAGACACGTCTAACCAAATTCTAGACTCGTCCATCGATAAGACGGGGTTGCTTTCCTGCGTTGAGTTTCTGGCACTCAAAAAAAAGGTTGCAATAGCAAGCAGAGTATTTGCGTTCATTTTTTTTATTGGTGTAACCCTCTACTTCCTCTTTTGGCCTTTTAGCATCGGCTTCTGGAGTGCTGGATTTTCGTTTGTCGCCTTATTGTTGCTAGGTCAGGTTGTTGAAGGTCTCCTGTTAGTGATTACCTGTCCAGAGCTTAAGCGCTATTACCTAGGCTACAATCTAAGCATAGAAGGCTCTTATTGGGTTGAGCAGCGGTATTATAGAAAGACAGGGCAGACTGGGATTGACCGAGCTAGCAACATACATCGAGCTTCAAGTGAAAGCTTGTTTAAGGCAGCACTATTCACGGTAGTGGGTATCGTGACCACAATAGGCGTACTAATTTCCGAAATGTAATTTCTTTGGCTAAATCAACATACACGTATACTATTATACCGATATTGTGCAATATCGGAATTGTGCATAATATCGAATATATGCGTATAATTAGGTAAATCCTACTGGTAAGAGACCTGAATGAATCCTAAGCGCAGTCCACCAATACCGATATTCGACAATTTGGATCATACGGGTAATCCGTTTAAGCGTAAACATTTCGATGTCGAAACGGTTGCGCCAAAGGCCGGTAAAATTGTGGGGGCTTCAATAGATTATGAGTATGCGCTCAAATTTCTCTATAGTTACAATGGGAGCTCGGCTACATTTAATTCTTATCGGCGTGAACTCGAAAGACTTCTTCAGTGGTCCTGGCTTGTTCAGGAATGTGCTGTCGTATCACTAAAGCGAGAAGATATTGAAGAGTTTATTCGTTTTTGCATAAGCCCTCCGTTAGCGTGGATTGGAACCAAAAATGTGGCCCGTTTTAAAGTGAAGGACGGTGATCGAGTTACCAATGAAGAATGGAGACCATTTGTATCAAGTGTTTCAAAGACAGAATATCGTGCAGGTAAGGTTTCAACAGAAAAGGATTTCGTATTTTCACAAAGTGCTATCAAGGCCATTTTTACTGCGCTTTCGTCCTTTTATGGGTACCTTTACGAGGAGTGTTTAACCGAGTCGAACCCAGTTTCTTTGATTCGACAAAAAAGTAAGTTTGTTCGTAAAGATCAGAATAGAGCTGTAGTGAGGCGTATAAGTAATTTTGAATGGGACTATGTCCTGGAAACAGCCGAACTGATGGCTTCTGAGCATCCGGATGCACATGAGCGATCGCTATTTATAATGAACTGTCTCTACGCTATGTATTTGCGTATCTCAGAGCTGGTATCAGATGAACGATCTTCGCCGATTATGGGTGACTTTAAAAAGGATGACGATGGAAATTGGTGGTTCAATGTCACAGGAAAGGGAAACAAGGATAGAACAATTACCGTCTGCGAAGATATGAAAAAATCTCTCAAAAGATATCGCCGACATTTAGGGTTACCTGGCTTACCGTCTCCAGATGACAGCACCCCTTTGATAAGCAAAAACTTAGGTAAAGGTCCGATAACAAGTACAAGAATGGTAAGAAAAATCGTGCAGGATTGTTTTGATAACGCTTTCTCCAGAATGAGAGAAGACGGTCTCGAAGATGACGCGATTGCACTGAAAGCGGCAACTGTTCATTGGCTTCGCCATACCGGCATCTCGGAAGATGTAAAAGTACGTCCTCGAGAACATGTTCGTGACGATGCTGGTCATGGCTCTATGCAGACTACCGACCGGTATATTGAAAGCGATGCTAGAGAGCGGCACGAATCTGGTAAGTATAAGACTGTTAGAGATATAGAATAACTAAAACGAAGACCTCACAAAAAGGAGCTGACAAACCAAATAATATCAATGAGTTACAACGAACTATGGGGATTCTAGTCTGTTTATGTATTTATACCCCAATAAGCAGAAAACACGTATCTACGACAAGATTCTTAGTCTGCAAAACTTTGAAGCATGGGATGCAAGGCAACATCAGGAACCTCTCATTACCAATTTACAACAGGTGGCAAAATTCTGGATTGAACCACGCTTTTTGTTTGATGCTTGCACCGAATACCTTGCTCGAAATCATATAGCCATCCCTAAATATACCGTACTTCAGCGAATTATTAGCCAGGTAATCAAGCAGGAACGTAAGCGACTTTCTGACACATTAAAAACAACAATATCTGCTGATTTGGCTGCTAAGCTGGCGGATTTAGTTGATGGAGAAAGTACACTAACGGTCAAAGAACTTAAGCAGGCTGCGAAAAGTTTTAATGCCCCTGAATTGGAGAAAGAGTTGAACGTGAACAAGCTGATTCAGCCCTGGATGAATGAAGTGAATCAGGTGGTCTCTGCTCTATCACTATCGCAACAAAACCAACTGCATTATGCGGCGATGGTTGATTACTACTCTATTACCAAGCTTAAACGTTTTGACCGTGTCACGCAGCAGCTCTATTTACTCTGTTATATTCAGGAACGGGCACAAATAAACATTGAGCGACTGGCTGATGGGTTTATTTACCATGTCCGAAAGTTACGTGAAAAAGCCAAAGCGTATGCCAAGGAAATGGCCTATAAAGATTGGGAAGGTGCGGTAGCCAATATCAGTAAAGCCGCTGAATTATTATACTTTTTTATTGACGATACTATTGATGACCAGGTGTCATTTCGACAAATAAAACAACAGGTAGGAGGCTTGCTTGGAGCGCGGGAAATTGAATCACTATGCTTATATCTGAAAAAACAAAAACGCACGAAAAATGATTACATCTGGGAATTTTACGATAAGCAGCGTGAACTGATCAAACACTTAATACGGCCCATATTTTTATGTCTGACATTTGAAGGATCAGATAATACACAGGGATTAGCCGCACAGCTAAATACAATAAGAGAGCAGTTGTTAGAGTCTGGAGAAATAGATTCGACAGACCAGCGGTTAATTTCGCCTAAGCATCAATTGTATGTGATCGATGCGGATAACAACGTACTCTCTGAGCGTTACGAAATTATGCTGTATTTGTCAGCTCAAAATAAACTAGATGGCCAGCTATTTATACCAACGGCCATTAAATATCGTGCATTACACGACGACCTTGTTGGAGATATCCCTTGGGCACAGAAAGACAAGCTACTTAAAGGCTCCATGCTAGACAGCATGAATACCGAACCTGCCCAGCTTGTGAACGCAATGGAGCAGAAGATAAATGATAAGTTGGAACGAGTTTGCCAGCGCATTGATGACGGCGACAATCAAAACGTGATATTGCGAAATCGCTCAGGAAAAACCCAATGGCGCCTGCCATATTCAGGCACAAAATCGGCTTTAAACAATCCCTTTTTTGATCGCATGAAACCGATTAACATTGCCGATGTATTACGCTTCGTTCATCAGGAGACAGGCTTCTTAAAGCACTTTGAGCATGTTCGTCAGGTACAGTCTGGACAGAGCGATCATTTGAATGATTTGCTGGCAGCAGTCATTGGCAATGGAACTTATTACGGCTTGCATGGCATGGCCAGTATCTCTGACCGATCATATGATCATCTGCGCACAGTACAGGCCAATTATTTGCGACCTGAAACGCTAAACCTTGGCAATGATGCAATTAACGATGCGACAGCGAAATTATCAATCTTCAAGCATTATAATATCCAGGAAGGACTCATTCATGCCAGTGCTGACGGGCAAAAATTCGAATCACGGTTAGAGACTTTTAAAACCCGCTATTCATCTAAATATTTTGGCACGAACAAAGGACTGACATCGATGAACCTGATAGCCAATCATGTAGCCTTGAATGCCCAGATTATTGGCGCCAATGAACATGAATCACACTTTATTTTAGACCTGCTTCATAACAATACTTCTGAAATTAAGCCGGATATATTATCAACGGATACGCACGGGGTTAATCATGTGAACTTTGCGTTGCTGGACCTGTTTGGCTATACCTTTGCGCCGCGTTATGCGCAGTTTGGGACGGTGATCTCAGACCTTTTTGATGTGAGTGAGGGAGAAGATAATAAGGCGACGCTCTCATTAAAAAAACCTATCAATACAGCACTGATCATCGGTGAATGGGATACGATTCAACGCATTGTAATCTCGCTACAGCAAAAGACGATAACGCAAGCAACACTCGTTAGAAAGCTTTCTGGTTACAGTCAAAACCATCCCTTACTGAAAGCTTTAACTGAATATAATCGCATGCTCAAAGCTATGTATTTACTGGACTATATTGATGATGCTAGTTTAAGAACTTATGTGCAGCGAGCTTTGAATCGTGGGGAAGCTTATCATCAATTACGTCGTGCCATTGCTCATGTGAATGGTAATCGTTTCCAAGGAAAATCAGACGATGAGATCGTCTTGTGGAATGAATGCGCGAGGCTGTTAACCAACGCCATCATCTATTTCAACTCTCTGATACTGACGCGATTACTCGAGCATTTTGAGGCGGTAGGTGACGAGAAGAAGCTGGAAATTATCAAGCAGGTGTCGCCCGTAGCCTGGCACAATATCAATTTGAACGGGACCTACAGCTTCAGCTTTGAACAAAACCTGCTCGATTTGGATGAGATTATGCAATCAATAGTACAAAATGAAAATTAAGGCACCTCTGTAGGGCCTGTGAGGCAGGGGCTGTAGCAATAAGTGTCACTTTAGGCGGCTATGTCCCCAGACCCCCAAATTGGCGAATTTTACCGGTAATTAGAGTCTTTTTACGCATGGCTATACCTAGTCCGGAACTGTACATAAAGCCGCTTATGCCCAGCTGAGCATAAGCGGCTTTCTGGGTTTAACCCCTATTGGTTCTATTTAGAGCCATTCGGCCTTTTGGAACCTGAGAAGAAGGGTTTGGCCCGAAGAGAACATAAAATAACAGAAAAATGGAACCAAGGTATGTATTATATCCACACTCGTCGGCACTACTTAGTCTATTTGGAGGTCAATATGATACGGGCAATCCCATCAATCTTATTAACATTTTTACTGGTCGCATGCGGTGGAAGTGGTGGCAGTAGCGACTCTGGCAATAATGGTGGTAGCACTGAAAGTGGCTCCGAAGAAGTAAAAACTGGAACCTTTCTTGACAGTGCCGTAGCCGGGCTTAGTTACAGCACCGAGACTCTAAGCGGTGTTACTGATGACGCAGGGAATTTTAACTATATAAGTGGAGAAACGATAACCTTCACTTTGGCCGACGTGATTTTTCCTTCCACGGTGGCCGACGAACTATTAACGCCTCTATCGCTAGCGAGTACATCGGATGTTGAGGAAGCTGTAGTTGTAAGAATGTTACGCTTTCTACAGTCTATTGATAGCGACAATAACCCTAGCAACGGGATTACTATTGCTGAATCCCTGAGAACTATAGATACTGGGTTGGATTTTTCTGTAACAGATTCTGAATTTGAAACGCAATTAATCTCTGCTATAGCTACTCTTCGACCTGATCGACCTGCCCCAGTGTCAGCACAAGATGCGTTAGATCACTTCAAAGAAACCATAGCCGCCCACGAACTCAATGGGGCCTTCACCGCGAATACGGACAACGCTGGTGAAGGTCTGTCCTTATTTTACGATGATCCATTTAAGGCTGGTGAACTTCTTCAGGGCAGTTATGAAATTACAGCACCGGGATCGAGTGATGCAACCGTGGGATTTTATGACTTCCGATTCATGTTCATGCGTACAGGTGGCGCTCTGATCTCCACAAGTATTCGATATGGAGAAGACGGCTTGCCTATATCTGTCTCAGCACAAATAGACGATATATCGTGGCAAGTTAACCTAAGCGGCGTTTTAAGGGTACTGTATGCTGATGGCAGTGTTATAGAAATCACCGCCATCGATCATTCGATTTACGATATTATAATTGTGGCGAAGAACTCAGGCGGCGGGACTGAACGAAGCGTGCTAGGCAACTTAAACCGTGTTCATTGTCCTTCGAGAAACCTGCCTGCATCTATGCTCGCTAGTTTAACTGAAGGTATTGATAGTTGCACCGGTAGCGAAGTATTTGAAGGTAAGCTATCGGAGTATGTATTCGTTAATGGCTTTCGGGACATATTACGCAAAAATTACCGAGCAGATGGTCTATTGAGCAGTGAAATGCACGATATTAACTATTTCGAGAATATGGACGCCCGCGACATTGCATCTCAAGATGGCATAACCATTCCGCCAAGCGCCAGCTTCACTGCCCCTTTCGAAAACCCTGATGAATCGATAACGACAAACTATTATTATTTCCATTTGGACACTCTCCCAGGGCTGATTGCGTCCTATGAGAATGATACCATTCCTCTCAGCGATTACATTTCTGAAGAGGAGTTCTACGCGTCAGGTCTAGACGCGCAGTTTACGTATGCTGAGTTTCTGTCACTTAGCCTAAGCTCTTTCTTAACTCTCGACGAATATATAAGCGAAATTGACCCGGATGGTCAAAAGAGTCAAGTGATAACCCATGCATTTAAGGGTGGCGCTACAATAACGACAACCTATGATGTAAATGGCAACATCATACATAATTAGATGGTGTAATGCGGCTTTAGACCTATGTGGCTTACCTAAGTGTTTTGTCTGCACTTACTTGAGGTTCAGGCCCTCAGGCCGCGGTTTCGTCGCATCCAGTGATGCCAGAGAGCCGTATGGTACAATGATCTTTCCATATCGCACCAAACTGATCAATTAATAATCACCCTCAAAGGCCGTCACACACCAAAATCAATCATCCTTCAATGCGTTCGCTGGTACTGTTCTTACGCGCGAAGCTATCGTAACATTGAAGAAATGGTGACGGAGCGTGGCCTTAGCATCGATCATAACACTCTGAATCGATGGGTTGTTCCCTATGCACCGAAGTTGGAAAACGCTTTCCATAAAAAGAAGAGGAAACCCGGAAATCGCTGGCGAATGGATGATACGTACTTAAAGGGGTTTGAGGTCCACTAGACCGATAACGTGCTTTAGCTTTAAAATCAACAAGTTGCGGTCATTGTTAAATCAAACTTTTGAAGTGATAAGCATGGTTTTACGTACGTAAATCAAGATTGTTGGCTGTTAAATATCGTTAGCGTACGTTCTAGCCCCTGCGGACATCAGCCCCCTATAATTAGGTGAATCTAACTGGTAAGAGACTTTAATGAACCCTAAGCGCAGCTCACCAATACCGATATTCGATAATTTGGATCACATGGGGAATCCGTTTAAGCGTAAACAGTTCGATATCGAAACCGTTGCACCAAAGGCCTGTAGAATTATAGGTGCTTCGATAGATTATGAGTATGCACTCAAATTTCTTTATAGTTACAATGGAAGCTCGGCTACATTTAATTCTTATAGGCGAGAACTCGAAAGACTTCTTCAATGGTCCTGGCTTGTTCAGGAATGTGCAGCCATATCACTAAAGCGAGAAGATATTGAGGAGTTTATTCGTTTTTGCATAAGCCCACCGTTAGCATGGATAGGTACCAAAAATGTAGCTCGCTTTAAAATGAACAACGGGGAACGGATTGTTAATATTGAGTGGCGGCCATTTGTATCCAGTGTTTCAAAGACTGAATATCGCGCAGGGAAGGCTTCGACAGAAAAGGATTTCTTATTTTCACAAAGTGCTATCAAGGCTATTTTTACCGCACTATCGTCCTTTTATGGGTATATTTACGAGGAAGGTTTAACCGAGTCGAACCCTGTTTCTTTGATCCGTCAAAAGAGTAAGTTTGTTCGTAAAGATCAGAATAGAGCTATAGTGAGGCGTATAAGTAACTTCGAATGGGACTATGTCTTGGAGACAGCCGAACTGATGGCTTCTGAAAATCCAGACGCCCATGAACGAACCCTATTTATAATGAATTGTCTCTACGCAATGTATTTGCGTATTTCTGAACTCGTATCGGATGAACGCTCTTCACCTGTAATGGGTGACTTTAAGAAAGATGACGATGGAAATTGGTGGTTCAACGTTACTGGAAAGGGAAATAAGGATAGAACAATAACAGTCTGTGAAGATATGAAAAAGTCTCTCAAGAGATATCGTCGTCATCTCGGACTGCCAGGCCTACCGGCTCCAGACGACAGTACCCCCTTGATAACCAAAAACTTAGGTAAAGGCCCGTTAACAAGTACACGAATGGTAAGAAAAATCGTGCAAGATTGTTTTGATAACGCCTTTTCTAGAATGAAAGAAGACGGTCTCGAAGATGACGCGATAGCATTGAAGGCGGCAACAGTTCATTGGCTTCGCCATACCGGTATCTCGGAAGATGTAAAAGTTCGTCCCCGAGAACATGTTCGTGACGATGCTGGCCATGGATCTATGCAGACTACAGACCGGTATATTGAAAGCGACGCCAGAGAACGGCACGAGTCAGGTAAGCATAAGACTGTTAGAGATATAGAATAACAAGTAAGCCTTAAACCCATTATAAACCACTCAAAAAAACATCAATAAATATAATAATATCATTATGTTGCAATGATCTGTGGGGGTTTTATTCCGTTTATGTAGTTATACCCAATGTTGTTGCCGTAACCAGGGTAATGCGGATTTGTAGTGCGTGAGTGCGGCTTCTATGTCCTCTCCGCAGGACGTTACGAGTATAAGATCCGCATTTTTTATGTCAAAAATGGAGGCGTCTGGTTGAATGACCAAGCCTGTTCGGGTCTTGATGGGCTCTCCATGGAGGCTGGCAACAGTCACCTGAAATTGAAGATCGAGGGGCTTGCCAGCCAGGTAATTCCACATGAGTCCAGTGCGGGAACAAAACCAGGGGCAATTAACTAGAGCAGAGCGGAGTTTGTATGCGCTCTCTGCGGTGAAAGCAAAATTAACTTTTTATTATCGCTCTCTAAATTTTGGAAAGAGACGAGCTTTTAATAAAATTGATTTCGATAAAATTATTTATCCTGATTCCGTATTTGCTAGGACAGCTATGGAAAAGATGGAGTCAGACTCATCCATAGCGTTGGTTAATCACTGCCATCGATCGTATATCTGGGCATCGTTATTGGGACAGCTGGATGGTAGTCGCTGGGACCCAGAAATACTATATGTAAGTATGATGCTGCACGATTTAGGCCTGACGGAGAAACATCATGGAGGCTGCGTGCACGCCAAGTGTTTTACGTTTGATGGTGTCCAGGGTGCTGAAGATGTGCTGGGGCTTACCAATGAAAAGAATGCGAAAAAGATCAGTGATGCCATTCTCATTCATCTTAATATGGATATTCCAGGGGCAGAATGTGGCTGGGAGGCTCATTACCTGCAAGCTGGTAGCTCGCTAGATGTTGTTGGAAATCGCTTTATCGATATGCCTATAGGATGTGTGAATTCAACGTTGGAAAGATACCCAAGGCTAAACCTAAAAGAGGAGCTTACGGATTGGGTAGATAAAGAATCAAAGCTACGGCCTGAATCGCGATTTTCTACCCTTCGAACGCTAGGCATAAATAGAATGATTCATAATAACCCAGTAGGAGAATAGATATGAATAAGCGGATGATTGTTGTAAAAAAGAGCGGTAAGAAAGTACTGGGGTTATTAGAAGAGAAGCTAACTGCTCCAGCCGGGGGGGAGGTGAAGATCCGAGTAAAGGCCGCCGGGGTATCTTTCGCCGACTTGATGGTGCGTGAGGGGCTTTATCCTGGTATACGCGGGCCTCAAGTTACTCCAGGCTATGAGGTGGCAGGTATCGTGGAAGAGGTGGGTTCCGCAGTCACGGGTATTCGGGAAGGGGATGCTGTTGTGGCACTGACACAAGTTGGTGGTTATTCTACGCACCTCAATGTGCCTCAGAAAAGAGTAGTGAAACAGCCTTCTGGTTTGGATCAGGCCGACGCGGTTTCTATGGTACTTAATTACTTGACGGCGTATCAACTGTTACATCGCGTCGCTAGGGTAATTGAGGGTGAGAAAATTCTAATACACGGCGCCGCTGGTGGTGTAGGGACCGCATTATTGCAGTTAGGGAAATTACACAACTTAGAAATGTGGGGCACCGCATCAAAGGGGAAGCATGATTTGGTTCGGTCCCTAGGTGGCGTGCCTATAGATTACAATACTGAGGACTTTGTTAACGTAGTCACCGCCAATGAAGGGAGTGGTGTAGACGCCATTTTTGATCCTATTGGAGGTAGCAATTGGCGACGTTCCTACAAAGCACTGCGACTTGGTGGCAAAGTGGTTGGGTATGGTTTTTCCGAGGCAACAACATCGGGGCGTCTGGCTTTGTTGAAGGCTGTACCTGCGCTGTTAGCGACTCCTCGATTTAGTTTTTATAATATGTATCAAGAAAATAAAGGCATGTTAGGTTACTTTATTTGGAATCTTAATAATGAACGGCCAAGTATTTATCAGGAGGACATGGGCAAGTTACTCTCGTTGTTAGAGGCAGGGAAAAT
>MAAC01017952.1_pt1 | contig 13209 bp, 10 predicted proteins | sample 1115981 | NCBI WGS metagenome assembly MAAC01 (sample SAMN04961126, study PRJNA320927) | seawater metagenome | isolation source: sample BD02T64 sea water enriched with oil for 64 days | place: USA:Gulf of Mexico | collected 2013-07-27 | reverse complement strand
TTGCCTTATGATAAACGCGTTATCGCGGATAAATTAGGTATGTCACCTGAAACACTGTCACGCACTTTTGCCAAATTAAAAAAAGTCGGTGTACGTACTGTTCCTGGAAATAAAGTCAACATCGATAGCGTCGAAAAATTAGCTGTTTATTGTGGATATACACAAAGCTAGGCGAGATAAAGGGTATAAAGATGAAACATTTTACTCTTGGAAATGATGAGTTTCAGGCTTTATCAAGAGTGGCCATTTTTTCCCAATTACCCAAGGAACTCCTGGAAGACCTCTTTGAGAATGTCTCGGCAATAATTTACGAAGAATGTACCGATTTATTTATGGCCGGGGACCCTGCCGACGGGTTTTATGTTCTTCTTGAGGGAGAAGTACATCTTTCTGTCTTAACAGCGGAGGGCGCTGAAAGCCTGCTGCGAATAGTTGAACCTGGTGAAAGTTTTGCCGAGGCGGCGATGTTGGGGTTGGGTGTATTTCCAATCAATGGCACTGCAATGCCGAGCTCAATGATTATAAAATTGTCCAAGCCGATATTTGAAAAGAAAATTTCAAGTAATCCTGAGGCTTCTCTACATCTATTGAGCGCTCTTATTCAAAGACAGCAGTTTTTGGTTAGCGAAATTAAGGTCTTGAAAAGTCTTTCTCCCTGTCAGCGTGTGGCTTCGAAATTGCTTGCCCTATACGAAAGTCATGATTGGAAAGGGTTTGGAAATCTTCCCCGCTGTAAACAGACGATTGCCAGTAACATTGGTATAGATCCGGCTAGTTTTTCCAGAGTTCTCCGGCGTTTGGAAGATGCTGGTATTGTCTGTGAGGGACAGGAAGTCGTTATTACTGATCCAGAAAAGTTGAGACGCTATTGCGCTGGTTTTGGTTATGTTTTTGCCGAGAATAAGTTGTTGATGTCTGCTTGATGAATTTTTCGTCAACCAAAAGCCGAAGTAAAAGTTTGAAATGAGGGCTTCCTGCAATGCAAAAGCAATCTGATACTGAGTGTACCTGTTGCGAGTTGTGTGTTGAAACCCTTCTTGCAGAGGGGCTCATCCCGGTTGATGTCGTATTGGATGCCATTTTTGGTGAAAATTCTTACGCTGAAGTAACGTTGCGATCAAACTTTGACCCTATTCCACTTCGGTTAAAACTTAAACAGCTTGGTTGTAACATTGGTCGGGAAAAATCTGCAGATGGCTGGCTCTTTTCTATTACACGCAATGCCCAACAGAGCCCAACTCCGGTAAAGAAAACATCAGATAACAAGGCCAGATTTCACTTTGATAGCGAAATCCTGACCATGGATGTTCTGGGGATAGAATACCCTAATAACTTCCTTGAGGTTTTACGCTTTATGGAAACGTCATTCGATGATGATAGATTGCGTGTACACATAAAGACCTTTCCTCCAAAATTTCAAACACTGTTGTCGGAACGTGGCTGGACATCACTGATCGAGAACAAGCAGGATAATTGCGTTGTTCTTTTGCTAGAGGCGACAATAGCTACTTGATCCTAATGAAGTATTTGAAAGTTGTGCCAGTGTATTTCTTTAGGGAACAGCATCCATTACGAGACGAAATCCAATGTTATTAGGCGGCGATCCGACAGAGCAACCGCCGATTTTTGGATCTCGAATGAGTTCTGACTGATAAGATCTGTGTTCACCTTGCATAATCCTCACACCACCACAGGTTTTCGTTTTCTCTGGGGATGTTTGCAAGGTACTGTAATCCGTATTCCAGCAAGTCTGGGTCCATTCCCAAACATTGCCTCGTAGATCGACGAGCCCGTATTTATTGATGCCGTGTCCGCCAATCTCTTTGGTTTTATTGGTGGTTGGGCGCTCAAGAAATGTTACGTAATCTGCAGCCCATGCCAGTCGGGGATCATCGAACAGCTTTTTTGGAGGACTAATGACATCTTGTGAAATGTAGTTCCATTCTGATTCCAGTGGTAATCTAAATTGCTGACCTGTTTTCCCGGACAACCAGGCAATGAACTCCTCGACGTCGAAGTAACTGACTTTTGTAACGGGATGGTGCGGGGTTTCATTGGAGCGCATCTTTGGTTTGTAACCACACCCGCCATCTTCGTAACAACTTTGCCATTGGGCTATCGATACCTCTGAATAGGCAACATATATCACCCTTGGTTGCGAGGTTGGTTGTGTACTGCTTGGCTCTAGTTCTATTCTGATTAGTCTGGGGTGGTACTGAGGGGTATCAGCCAGAACGGCATCCATCCGAGAGGTTTTCTCAGAATAATGCGATACAAGAAGAGCACCGCCTCCAAGTAATATCCCTGTAAAAACGATGAATGATAAGTTCAGGTATTTTATCATTTTAACATCCCGTTTTAATCAGACAAAAATAGAGCCAAGTTATTCAATACGCGAGCTAACTCCAATGGCTAGGAAACATCACCTTTTTTGATTTGCTTCATGAGTTCGTCATTCCATTCGCCCTCAACAATGATATGCCCAACGGCCCCTAGTTCAGTTGCCTCGATCAGGTTGTGATTGACATAGGCATAGACGCCGGGCTGCAAGAATTCATAAAGGAATGCACCGGCAGATCCACCACGGATAAGGGCTGTTTCATGTCCCCGACCCGGAATGTCATCAAAGGAACCTGCTTCCCAGGAATAATTCCAGTGCCCACCAATTAAATGGGGACGGCAATCCCGGTTGGCCTGAGAGTGAATAAACAGGACAGTTTCACCCACATTTGCTTTAAGGGCGCTATCACCGGTCAAGGCACCAACTCTGCCGTTAAATACTTCATGGGTCGGGATTAATCCGCGGGCGAGTTCCATCACTTCGTTAAAGTCTTCACCGGCCTCGGTGAACTTCATGTAGTCGCCGTTTACATCCTTCGGCACGTAGAAATCCTGCTCTCCGACATAGTACATTTTGTCATAGCTAAGAGCATTTCCCCGACCATCGGTTAGTCCGGCGCGTGGGAGTACAACAACCGCACCGCTCATTCCTTTTATCACGTGATAGGGGATCATGGACCCGCCAGGAGCGCAGTGATAAATAAATGTTCCGGGTTTGGTGGCTTTCCACCGTAATACCGCTGTTTCTCCCGGCAGAACGTGTGTCAGTCCGCCGCCGCCCAGGGCACCGGTTGCAGAATGAAAGTCGATGTTATGTTCCATGGAGTTTGATTCAGGGTTTACCAACGTCAATTCAACATAGTCACCTTCGTGCGCAATGATCAGGGGACCTGGTACACTGCCATGGAAGGTCATGGCGATGGTTTCGGCTTCATCATCAATTGCCCAGGGCTTTTCTTCGATGACAAACTCGACCTCAATAACCTTTGGTCCGCCTTTGGCGTGCTGTTCGTGTTCGGGGACAAACGGGGGCAAAACCATTTTCTGTTTTACACGAGGCAGTTTGGCAATTTCATCTTCGGTTAACGTTGTTTGGATTTTGGCAGAAGTACTGGCAATTTGATCAAAACCTAACTGTGTCAAATTATTCTGGCTTGATGCCTCGGCCGTTCCGGCCATTGAAAGTGCACCAATCGCAGCACCAGTGGATGCCAGAGTTGTGTTTCTCAGAAAACTGCGTCGGTCCATGTTTTTTTCGTTATTGTTTTCCATAATTTATTTACTCCTCTTTAAGGTTCCAGGCGATGCCTGGAACGCTTTCTCAACCTCATGGTATCATGGCAAGAGGTGACCCCTCTTTAGTGGGCTGACTTAAAATCAGCTCATGTAAAATATTAAGGTTGAGGGCTATTTGAGATATTTGACTTTGAGCAAGGAAGTGACTTCCGCCAAATTTTCAACTTGGTTTAATTTTGTAATCTATTGAATTGTAATAATAATATGTAAATTGATACATTTTGTCACACTCGGCTTGAAAATAATGAAGCGGCACTTGGGATGTGTTTTTTGTTGAAGAAAGTTTAGGTAAAGTTAGCCCTGATCACCTGTAAATAAACGAAGTTCCATAAGAAGCTCCAAGAACCGAGATTAATTTTTTAACAATAGTTGTTATTTCGAGCGGCTCTTGACCATCGTCAAGTTTAAAGATGTGGCGATGATGTATCTATTGGGTGATGGAGAGGTCTTTTGCGCTGTGCTTAGCCTTCTCGCATCCGTCTAGCAGTGGGGAGATCCATTATGAATGAGCGCTTATCAATCAGCGCCGCCCGAAATATCTTCTACGGAGGAACTATCTTCTTTGCCGTGATCTTTATTGGTCTGGTTGTTCATTCGGTGAACTATGCAACTGATGCCAAAACATCAAATGCAGATCAACTCAATGAAAAAGTTGCGTTGGGTAAAGAAGTTTGGGAACGGCATTCCTGTATTAATTGTCACACTCTTCTTGGAGAGGGGGCTTATTTCGCGCCTGAACTTGGGAACGTATGGGCCCGTCGCGGCGGTGAAGATGATGCAGAAGGGGCCAGTGATTACATCAAGGAATGGATGAAATCACAGCCTTCCGGCATAGAAGGTCGTCGCCAAATGCCTCAGTTTAACCTTAGTGAGGAGGAATTGAACGGTCTTGTTGAATTCTTCAAGTGGACCAATGGGATCAACACCCAGAATTGGCCACCAAATGAAGAAGGCTAGGCCGAAAGGAGACATCGAATGAAATATCAAACTCAAAATGTTGCACTCTATTATTTTGTGGGTGCGCTTGTCTTGTTCCTTGCTCAGGTGACTTTTGGTGCCTTGGCGGGAGCTATATATGTATGGCCTAATCTATTGGCTGAAAGCTTACCCTTTAATGTCATCCGGATGATACATACCAACAGTCTTATTGTATGGTTGTTGATGGGCTTCATGGGGGCAGCTTACTACTTGGTTCCGGAAGAAGCTGAGACTGAAATTTATAGCCCTCTTATTGCAAAAATCCAGTTTTGGTTATTCTTGTTCGGGGGGGCTGCGGCAATTGTTGGTTACCTTATGGGAATTCACGGAGGACGAGAATTCCTGGAACAGCCTCTCTGGATCAAGCTTGCCATTGTTGTTGTGATGCTGATGTTCCTCTTTAATTTGAGCATGACAGTTCTCAAGGGGCGGAAAACCGCGGTATCGATGATAATGATTGTCGGCCTGTGGATGGTTGCTCTGCTGTTCCTCTTTGCTTTCTATAATCCCGTCAACCTTGTTCTGGATAAAGTATTCTGGTGGTTTGTTGTTCACCTCTGGGTCGAAGGTGTCTGGGAATTGATTATGGCTTCCATTCTGGCCTTCTTGATGATCAAGTTGACCGGTGTGGACCGTGAGATCGTTGAAAAATGGCTTTACCTTATTGTCAGCCTGGCCTTGTTTACGGGGCTGTTGGGAACCGGACACCACTACTATTGGATCGGTACACCGGGCTATTGGCAGTGGATTGGCTCCGTGTTCTCCACCCTTGAAGTGGCACCGTTCTTTGCGATGGTTCTCTTTACCTTCTACATGGTTTGGAAAGGTGGTCGGAAACATCCAAACAGTGCCGCGATCCTCTGGGCACTTGGCTGTTCAGTATTTGCCTTCTTTGGTGCAGGAGTATGGGGTTTCTTGCATACACTTGCGAGCGTCAACTATTACACTCATGGAACACAGGTAACAGCCGCGCACGGTCACCTTGCGTTCTATGGCGCCTATGTGATGGTTAATCTCGCGATAATGACTTACGCATTACCCAAACTGCTCGGGCGTGAACCTTATCGTCAAACCCTGAACATGTGGGGGTTCTGGGTAACATCATCCGGGGTCGCTTTTATGACCTTTACGCTGACATTTGCCGGGGTGATCCAAGCTCATGTACAGCGGTTCCTGGGTGAGTCCTATATGGATGTACAAGATCAGATGGTGTTCTTCTACCAGCTCCGTTTAGGCTCAGGCATAGTCGTGGTAATCGGCGCGTTCATTGTTGTTTATTCTCTTCTCGTTCCTGAACGTGAAACACAGCGTGTGAAGGTGCCTGGTCAACAACAGCCGGCTGAGTAGGCATTAAACGGGTTATCTCTGATTGTCTGTGGATTATCTGCGGACTGTTTGTCGGGGCTTCGATTTAGGAAGCCTCGACATCCCCGATCAAGATCATCTTTCAATAGATTGTTGCTGTTCTCATTCGTTATTTCATTAATATAAATTGGTATTTGTTATGGCCCAATCACAACCTTATTACGAACCAACAGCAAATGAATGCCGGCTTTTTGAATTGGCATTCGAGAATAAACTGCCATTGTTATTAAAAGGTCCCACAGGCTGTGGGAAGACCCGATTTGTCAGTCATATGGCCCATGAAATCGGTATTCCGTTACATACGGTATCCTGTCATGACGATTTATCCGCATCAGACCTGACTGGTCGCTTTCTCTTAAAAGGCGGTGATACGGTATGGACAGATGGCCCCCTGACCAAGGCTGTACGTGAGGGTGGAATTTGTTATCTTGATGAAGTGGTTGAGGCCAGAAAAGACGTAGCTGTCGTACTCCACCCCTTAACGGATGACCGCAGAATTTTACCGCTCGAACGCACGGGAGAGCTTTTGGAGGCGCCGGACAACTTCATGTTGGTGGTCTCTTATAATCCCGGGTACCAAAACATGATGAAAAGTCTAAAGCCAAGTACGCGTCAGCGTTTTGTCGCTGCTGAGTTTGACTTTCCAGATGCCAAGACAGAAGCCCGCATTGTTGCGACGGAAAGCGGACTTGATCCCGATCGCACCATGGGGCTTGTCCGGCTCGCCCATAAATTGAGAGAAATGAAGGGGCAGGATTTGGAAGAGGGGGTTTCCACCCGTCTGCTGGTCTATTGCGCAACGTTAATTAATGCTGGCCTCGGTTTTGACGAAGCAATTCGCCACGCGATGATCGAACCACTTACGGATGAATACGACGTCAAGCAAGGGCTGGAAGAAGTCGTCCGTGTGAGTTTTGGGTAAACCCCGGACCCTAAGCCCCAATCGAGATCAATTTTTCATATTCAGCGTTTAAGCAGAGTTTAAGATAAGCCAGGAGAACTCATCATGGGTATTATGGAGCTCATTGAAGTCGAAGAGTTCGTGGGACGTCAATGGCACAAACTGATATCCGGTGTCGAAAGCTATTCCTCCTTTGACGAGCAAAGGGTTTCTCTGGAAGAAGTTCGCGCTGTCTTGAGTGTTTTCTTTCGCGGTCTTGGCGGTGTAAATGGGGTTGAGATTGCGGGTGCTGGGCAGGAAAAATCAGAGCATCGGCTTTCTTTTCGCCAAAAACTTGGTATTGACGTTGAAAAGCTCGAACGTCCGACCTTTGATGGCAGAACCTTGATGTTACCGGATCGGATTGCCCTTTTCCCAACGGCCGCTCTCAACAGAGATCTCTATTTCTGGCTGGCAGCTTTCTTTATCCAAGATCCAGAAAATGCATCAAGGCATGTAAGTGACCCCTTGTTACATGACCTGACCTTTATCAGGCATTCACATAAAAGGTCCGAGGCCGCCCTTGCGCAGCTGCCGGGGCTTCGATCAATCAAGGAAAATCTGACATCATTCCTTCTCGTTTTGCGCCCAAAACGCGATCACCTTCCAGAGCAGGAACACGCCATTGAAGATGTTGTTCTTCATTTGTTAGGGCAAAAGGACGCGCTTTCTTCTCTGGCAAAAAGATATCTTGAATTTGTTACCTCTTCAGATCCAGAAATCATGCATTTGGACAAGATTGAAAAAGCGAGCATGAAGTATCGTCCTTTTTTACCTGTTCCCTTGTGGGGCGAAGTCATAGAGACGACTTACGCAACAGATTCTGCCGGGACCGAAGCGGGAGGCGGAGGTGCGAAGCAATCCGAAGAGCGAAAAAAACATCGGGCAGAACGTAAAAGCCTGGATGAAACCAAGAAAGATGACGGTTTTTTTGTCAGCGTTTATGACAAGCTCATGGCGGTATCTGACATTATTAATCTGAACCGCAACATCAAAGAAGATGACGAAGATGATGCCTTGGAAACGGTCGATGACATTGATCGGATAACCTTAAGCGATCATGATGAAAAAGTAGCGACCAAGATCAAAATAGATCTCGACCTTCCAGCCAATGAATTGGATGAAAGTCGGATAGAAGCCAAAAGAACGGTGCATGAGTGGCACTATCGCAAGAAAGCATTTTTGCCTGCGTACTGTGCTATTACCATGCGGCAAGCTTCGGAAGAAGGCGACGGCTGGGAGCTGGATGATAAAGCTGTACGGCGGATACGTTTGGTTAGACGACAATTTGAAGCCTTTAAAAACGATCGTAAGCAACTGCGCGCTCAATCCGATGGTGCAGAGTTGGATATTGAGGCACTGGTTCGAGCACAGGCTGATCTAAAAGGGAACGGTGTTTGTTCCGACCGAATTTATGTGAACACCCGCAAGGTGGAGAGAGACATCGCGGTGTCCATATTAATGGATGTCTCCCTTTCGACTGACAGTTGGCTGGATGACAGAAGGGTAATCGACGTTGAAAAAGAATCACTGGCTATACTTGCCAATGGTCTTGATGCATCCGGTGATGATCTTTCCATCCATACCTTCACATCGCGAAAACGCGATTACATACGTATTGACCGGGTCAAAGGCTTTGACGAACCGCTTAATGATCAGGTCATGCGCCGGATCAAAGCTTTAAAACCTGGGTATTACACAAGAATTGGTGCCGCAATCCGGGTCATGGCCGAAGAGTTGGAGAAACGTCCCAACAAACAAAAATTACTCCTTATTCTAACCGACGGTAAACCAAACGATGTCGATCATTACGAGGGACGCTATGGGATCGAAGATGCTCGAAAATCAGTCCGGGAATGTCGGAATAGAGGCATTACCGTTTTTGGCGTAACCATAGATAAAGAAGCAAAAGATTACTTTCCAACCATCTTTGGTCGCGGGGCCTATCATATCGTCGGGAATGCTGACCGTTTATCTCAGGCTTTGCCCAAAATTTATAGGCAACTCCTCAAGTGTTGAAAATACGGCTAAAAGTTCATTATTCTCATGATCTCTTAGAGTAAGTAAATCGTATTAGGCTGTCTCAGCTTTGATGACAGGTTCTCTGGGATAGCTCCTCATAAAAAAAGACCACAGCATTCAAAATGAGTGGCCTTTTATAAAGAGATGTGAAAGAAACAGTTAATTAATAATACATGTTAGCTATTAATATCAATAAGATAATTTGTTTTGTTAACCTGTTTTATTAATTGAACTTCGTTGCCCACTCATTCACCTTTTCAACTATGGCGGCGTTAACAGCCACTCCATCATTGTTTGCACGTTCACGGGCAGAAAACCGTTCTGTACCATGCAGGTGAGTTCCGTCTTGTCCGGTAATCGCTTCGATCAGGTGATCAACCCGATCAGAGAATGCTCCCCCGGAAGAGATTTCCGGGTCAATGGCGATAAAGAATTGGCCCGTTTTCGGAGGACCGCCAACGGGTCCTGAAAAGGGACTGGAATGAATACCCAAAGTAGCGCCAGTTAAAGCTGCTGCCATTAGTTCCACCATTAAAGCGGCGCCAAATCCTTTGTAACTACCACTGGGGATCATGGTGCCTTTCAGGGCAACATCAGGATCTGTTGTTGGTTGCCCATCAGGTCCAAGCGCCCATCCTTCTGGGATTGCCCGGCCTTCACGGGCATACTTCATGACTTCACTTTTCGCGATTACTGATGCGCTCTGATCAATGAGAATACGCGTTTCGCCGTTTGAGCCAGGAACCGCAACGGAGAAAGGATTGGTACCAAGGACTGCTTTTTTTCCACCTACTGGTGCAACAGAGGCTGGTGCGTTGGTAAATCCAATGCCAAGCAAACCTTTAGATGCAAGACAGTCTGTGTGATATCCGAGAATACCGCAGTTATATGAATTGCGTAATCCTAATGCAGCTATTCCCTGTTCACGGGCTGTTTTTGCCAACCACTCAAAACCGAGATCTATTGCAGGGTGAGCAAACCCGGTTTTAGCATCGGCAATAGCCAGGCCCGGACGGACAATATCAAGCGCAGGTATTGCGTTGCCATAAGCCAGAGCAGGAGCGATTTTCCATGTGGCTGTCGCTGTTGGGAAGTTCCAAGGTGATATAATAGCAACAACACCAACGGCTTCGCGGCGGACATCAATTTCAATACCATCGCGTACGGAATCAGCGGTATCCCCCATCTGGCGAAGAACTTCTGCGGCGTAATAGGTAAAGAACTGGCCTGCGCGGAAAATTTCACCTTTACCTTCGGCCGTTGGTTTGCCTTCTTCACGCGAAAGAAGCTCACCGAGCTCCGCGGAGCGGGCTTTCATTTCTTCGCCAATAGACATCAAGACTGTGTAACGTTTTTCCAACCCGGTTGCCGCCCAAATTTTTTGGGCCTGTTGTGCTGATTCAATCGCCCGGTCAAGCTGAGACTTGTTTGCCTGGGCATAATTACCAATGATGTCTGAAAGATCGGAAGGGTTCCGGTTTTCAGTGAATTTTTCCGAAGAAACCCATTCGCCCGCGATGTAATTTGAAAAATTCTGCATACCAACCTTCTTACGATCATTGTAGAATGCGCTTGTTAAAACCAGCGCAGGAAATTTGATGTTTATTTCTGCAGATTATTCAATTATCGTCAAATTCAAATTATTTACACATATTACAATTAAATTGAAGTATTGGATATGCTATGACCATTACTCTTGCCATGATGCGAACGTTTGTATCTGTCGCAGAAAACGGTTCAATTATGTTGGCGTCTGAACAGTTGGGACGAACTCCATCCGCTGTATCCATGGCGTTAAAGCAGTTGGAAATTGAAATAGGAAGCCCTTTGTTTCAGGGGGAGCGTAAGGGAAATTTAACCCCAACGGGTTTGTTTGCACTGGAGCAGACCCGTAATCTGGTCGATCATTGTGATGAGATTTTTACATCGATAAAATCTTTCGCGAGAAACGAGATCGGATATCTGTCTCTGGCCTGCGTACCTTCTGTTGCCGAGCAAATCTTGCCATCTGTTATAAAGACATTTCACAAGCGTTCACCAAAGGTCGAAATTGAAATTCGTGATGCAGATTCAAGATCTGTTATCAATGCGGTTCACAGCGGGCGTGTACAGTTTGGCATATCCAGTTGGGCTAAATCTTTGCCTGGTTTGGAATTTATCCCTCTTTTTGAAGATAGTCTTGGATTGGTTTGCTCCAGTGAAGACGTAACATCACTAAAGGGAAAAAACATCTCCAACAAATTACTTCGAAAAAAGAAACTGTTGGCCAACAGCATTACACAATCCTTAAATATCCAAGACTTACTGGGTCAAATTGGAACAAGTAACATTACCGTGCATAACGTGACTTCGGTCCTTGCCCTTGTAAAAGCTGGAACAGGGGTAACAATTTTACCTAGATTGTCTGTGCCCAATACCGATCAGCTCCTGCAATTCTTTCCTTTGGATGTTCCGAAAATGCGGCAAGTTGGACTTGTTAAACTTAAAAACAATACTCTATCGCCCGCAGCCACAGCCTTGATCAAACTTATGAAAGGTCGAATTTCAGAGATCGAGCAAAATATGGATGGTGATTTTAAAAAGCTTACATAAAAGTCTCAGTAGGGGGGCATGCTCGACGACTTTTTTGCTGTGGATTTAATTAAATCCTACGGAGATTAGCTAATTTGCGTTATCCAGGACAGTCGCTTAGAAAATAATATGCATACTAAATGCATGATATTGTTGAAACTACATGGTTAATATCAATTTTTCACGATTTAATCACACATAATGTTGTATAATTTCAAGTATAAGTAGTTGTAAAAATAGCTATTATAGGTAGTATTTCGGCCTTAGGATTCAAAAGAATTCTGAACAACACTTTGAATTTTTTTATACAATAATCTCGCAACCGTTAAATATAAAATCTATCGGTTGGCGGAGTGATTTGGCACCTGGGGGGGACCACAATGACTGATAATACTGCTGACTTAGATGGCGAAATTTCGCGTAATATCACCCAAGAGAACTCTTCCGCAGATTACAGTTCCGGTTCATCTATTACAGGGCAAGTTGTTAGCACACCTAAAAGTATTAAAATAAAATTTCCAAACTCAGGTGAGGAAAAGCAGGTAGAGTACAAGACCGGACAGGTTATACAGCTTTTGGATAGTCGAAACGCTGATAATGTCTCTATCGATATCGAAGGCAAGAATGTTGTTCTGACCCGTGGCTCAGGCGAGGATGCCAGTCGGTTGGTTTTTCTTAACCTGGTAACAGCCGCTGAAAATGATGGTAGCACGCCCTTCCTTGATATTGGTCCCGCCACACTTACCCTTGGGCAATTTGTCCAGGTTATTGACCCGGAAACCCCTTTGGATACCGCAGGTGGGTGGTTTGGTCGCCAGTCAGGTGGCGGGAGCAGTTATTCCGATGCTATCGGCTCCTTAATAGATTTACTCCAGTCCTATTCATCCTCAGACAGCGGTATTGCCACCAGCTTCGGGTTCCGGCTTTTTGTCCGCATTGCTACCAGGTTTCTTGAGAACCTAATCGAGAACGATCCCATTGTTCTAGAAGGTACGGCCATTGATGGTTATATCTCTGGCGCTACTGTTTTTGCGGATGCCAATGAAGATGGTGAACTCAACAATGGAGAGGTATCCACCACCACGGATGTAAATGGTAATTACACGCTCGTCGGCGGTAGTGGCTCGATCATTTTGTCAGGTGGTACGGATGTTTCTACCGGTAAAGATTTTACCGGTGTTCTTAAGGCACCAGAGGGATCTACGGTCGTTACGCCGCTTACAACCCTGATCTCAAATATAGCTGATAAAGACGGTGTCTCTGTAGAAAATGCGGAAACGATTGTTGCGAACGCCTTTGACATTCCAACCGATGTTGATCTTAAAAATTATGATCCGGTAGAAGCGGCCCGTGACGGGACTGATCCAACAGCTGTTGCTGCTGCATTGGCCGTTGTCGCGGCTGGTGTACTTGTCCAAAATACGGTTGCGATGATCTCTTCAGTTGTTGCGAGCGCCAATGGCGTTGATCCTTCTGATGTAACTTCTGCTGTGTTTAAGACTCTGGCTGAGAAAATTGCTGCCTTTGAGACAAGTGGCGGTAATGGAAATACTGTTCTTACTGATTTTGAAGCCTTGAAAGAGATCATTTCTGATAACCTTTCTAGTGATATCGATTCAAATGTTGCTAACGCTGCTGAATCCGCTGCGACCTCGATTGCACAAACCAATGTCTTATCAATCGCTGCTTATGAAAGG
>MAAC01017100.1_pt1 | contig 13214 bp, 11 predicted proteins | sample 1115981 | NCBI WGS metagenome assembly MAAC01 (sample SAMN04961126, study PRJNA320927) | seawater metagenome | isolation source: sample BD02T64 sea water enriched with oil for 64 days | place: USA:Gulf of Mexico | collected 2013-07-27 | reverse complement strand
TTTAATCATTTAATTGCTCTACATCTAGCAGCATCTTATCCAACTGATTTCTATCAAACCATTTACCCTTTAACATGACCCCATCTATGGTCTGGGTATTGCTTATATCATCTAAAGGATTCTTATTAAGTAATACCAAGTTGGCATTTTTACCCTCTGAGACTGTTCCTTCAAAGGCGATGGTGTTTAAGTAACGTGCGGGGGTGACCGTACTTGCTCGTAAAGCTTCATAAGGTGTTAAGCCCGCTTCGGTCAACAATTGTAATTCATCATGCAGCGAAAATCCTACGATCACCATTCCAAATGTGTCACTTCCGGTCAATAACGGAACTCCATGGTCTGACAAAATTCGGGTAAACTTCTTCATCCAGGTTAAGTAATCACGAAATAGTTTTGGAGTTGGTACCCCATCAAATTCACGGGATTTTAATTTTCGATATGGATTTTCTTCTGTCAGCCACTCAGGTCTTTCTGCAGGTGTAAGATATTTTACCAATGCACTCTTTTGTTGCATGGCAAATTTTTCGTCATCCATACTTTGAGTGATATAATCAAAAACCACTAGAGTTGGTGCTACATAAACACCGCTTATTTTGGCCTGTTCCGCTACACTATTTAATTTAATTATATCATTATTTAAATACGAATAATTTTCATCACCGTTAAATATATATATGAAATCCTCAACATGCTCAATAGATTTCATTCGAAATGAATATTCTAAAGGAAGTTTGCGCTGAGCATGTCCAATTACATCAATACCATTTATATAGGCTTCTTCTAATAATTTTAAATAAATATCTTTTGGTAAATTATCAGCAAGTTTTATAAAATCATATCCTTTTTCTTTGTGGAGTGCAATAATCTCATTAACCTTTTTGAAGGATTGAAGATCTTCTAACTTTATGTAAGGTCCGGCGGTGTAATAATTTGGTCCCATAATTTCACCTGAACTTATTTGGTTTTTTACGGCAGCGTGATCTACTTTCTGCCAACGATATGCAGCCATATTTCGAGTGGTAGTAATTCCATTGGCGATTAGTAATTTAAACTCGGATTCTATATCACGCTCCTCATTGCGATAATGATAATGCATTTCTGATAGCCCTGGGATTAAATATTTATTGGAACCATCAACAGTTAAAGTTGCTTTATATTGAGTCTTTTTAGATTGATGTGAGATGCTTACAATTTTACCGTTAGCAACAACTACACGTTGATTTTTGAGCACAATCTCTTCATTCATTGGAATCACATTGACATTCTCAATAATTGTGACATTAGCCTCTTTTTTATTTAGCCATGAGTTTCTCAAGTTTTGCTGTGACGATGTTGGGCTGTTAACTGGTTTTATGGCGTCGTCTTCCAAAACAAGACCCACCTTATCAAAATATTCTTGATAGTGTATGGGACTCGATCCTTCTACATGTGTTTTTAAAAACTTGCCAACAGATGGGTAGGTCATGGCCGTGATTTCATCAATTAATAAATCATCTTGAAAAGGAATATTTTTGCCATATTTTTCTGAAAGTTCTTTCATTAATGAGAGCATACTTCTTTGACCATCACTTTCTTCCCTCATCAAAAGATCAATACACATCGCTACTAAAGCCCCTTTTTGGTATACGTTGGGGTAGTTACTACTATAGGGAGTACCAAGTATTTTTTCGCTCATTTCGGTAAAACTCATTTGGTCGTCATAACCTTTTGAGGCTTTAACTTTATCCAAAAGAATTCCATAAAATGCTTCAGGACTTATAAGCTCTTGATCTACTTGAAATAATCTGGCAAAGTATTCGGTGACCCCTTCATACATCCATAGGTGTTTAGAGAATGTGGGCTGATTATAATCAAAATAATGCACATCTTGTGAGTGTACATTCAGAGGAGTTACAATATGAAAAAACTCATGAGCGACCATATCAAACATGACCCTGTCTAGTTTTTCTTTAGACCAAGTTTCAGGCATTACTACCATAGTTGATGTGTGATGTTCCAAGGCGCCATATCCTCCTGGAGAGTCTTCTTTATTGTTAGATAAATACAGGTAGATATCATATCTAGATGTGCTGGTCATGTCTCCGAGGTAGGCTTTCTGAGCTTGCATCATTTTAACCATTGTTTCCTTAATATCTTTGGCCGTATATTTCTTGCTTTGTGAATAAACGCTCAAAACAATTTTAATGCCGTCAACATCAAATTCTTCAATGTCCAAATTGCCATACATCATTGGATTATCGGTAATATCAAAATACCGTTTGGCAACATAGCTATTCACGATTTTTGTACCATCTCCACTTAATTTTGAGTCAACCATTTCGAGGGCAGAGGAATGCTTAAAATTACTTGGAGCGGTTACACTTAATTGATATTCATTAGTTTTAAGTGTGTCGAAATACCCAATAAAGCCATGAAGGTTTAGTACATAATTTTCTGGCTCGATGTTGGTGCCATGTGGGGATAGCGGTACCTCAAAATCACTTGTTTTTTCTATATCGTAGGTGTCATTTACCAAATAGGTAATACGATCTAAGTTTTGAGCATTACTGATTGTCCAAGAATTGATGTCTTGTTTTGATACCTGCATTTCTTTACCCTTATAATCGAAGGCCTTAAAGTCCTCCACATAACGACCAAAGTCACTCACCGAATAAGTGCCTTGCACAATTCTTGGCAACCTATAGGTAACTGTTTCTGTAGTAATTCTGCCTGTGTTTATAACAATTGGCAGTTTATCATCAACGACCTTTGTTAAATCTAATGACGTTTTAATTGGGGAGTCCACTGCTAGTGACACAACAGTCCTTGAGGATGTACAGCTTACTATTAAAAGTGCAATGACAAATAAACCAATAATTTTTTTGTGAATGTTTCTCTGGAAATTAGCTGAGTGTTTTTTTGATTTACTCATGATTTTAATATTTAATATTTTTATTACTGATACAAATTTGCGGCAATTTTCGAGCTTAAAAGTTGTCATATATCAACGCTTTAAGTTTTTTTGAAATTCATGAACATCTGAATTTGTTGATGTGTTCCATAGATCGTATCGATGAATCTATTGGCCTGCACAAAGATTATGCTTAATTCTCCAATTATATGATTTATACCTCCGTTTTGAGTCTCAATGCACGCAATGACACTAATTAATAGCTGTTTTCTTGTATACGGATGGGGAGATCCCGGTTTCATTTTTAAATATTCTGTAAAAACTGCTTTTTGAGTTAAAACCACAATTAAAGCCAATTCCTGCTACCGAATATTTATCAAATATACTTGAGGTTAATTTGTCTTTGGCCTCAATAATTCTATACCTGTTTATAAAATCGTAAAATGAAGTATGCATATTTTCATTTAACAACATAGAAAGTTTTCTTTCAGAAATATCCATCTTCTCACTCAAATGTCTTAAGGTCAATTCAGGAAATAAATATGGTTTATCTTCCTTCATGAGCAATTCCAATTTCATCTTTAAATTATCGAATTCTTGTTGTGCTTTGACGCTAATGTTTTGTTTTGTTTTGTTTTCAGTAACTAAAAAATCGGGTAGGAATATGGTAGACTGAGTCAAACCATAATAACCCAGATATACCATGGCTACTATCAAAAAAATCACGGTTATAAACCCGTCCCAACTGGCAATATATCCAAATATTATTTTGCTGAATACCAAAACAAGGTCAACTAGTACTACCATTAGAAAACTCCATAAAAATTTCTTGAGCCAAGTAAAATCCTTCTCACTCATAAAGGAGTACTGATGCTTCAACGTTTCATTGATGCGATAAAATAACCTTAGTGACACATACATATAACATATACTATATGCATCATGTACTAATCCTTGATTAAAGTAAAGATCAACGTAAGTTATATAACCAAAGATATTGGGTTCACTAAAATAATTGGCAATTACAGGTAGGATGTAAAGCACTAGGTATATAACAAAAGGAATAAAGTGAAATAGCTGTTTTTTTATAAAATTTTTGTTCGTTAAAAAAATGGATTTTATATAAATGTAGATTAACGGAGCCAACAACAACCTTGCGCCATTTTGGAAAATATAGGTGAATATATTCAGCAACTCTAAATCATGGAGTTTGGCATAAAAATGAATAATTGTAATTAAAATAAAGGCCCAAAACACAATAAGAATTTTTTGTGGAAGGGCTTTGTTTTTCACCCTTATCAATCCTAGTATTACAATGATGTTCAATACCAATCCTGTTATTATAATAAAGTCGACTGCTAATTTCATAAAAGATTAATATAACTTAAATCCTGGTAAAAATACACTTTTTACAATCGAATTGTTTTTATATGCTATTGCAAATTTGAATGACGATATCACAAAATAAGTCCATAGTAGTAGAGACTTATAATACGTGTGGTCCCAAACTTTGATAAACACCATACATCGCTTCTTTGTCAAAAAATTGTAATCAAGGAATGCCGTAAATAGGCTCTTTTTATTGTGTAAATTACATATATTTAACTGTGTTTTATAATTGAGAGAAGCACGATTGGGGGTATACAACATTGTTGTAGGTACTGACGGCGGTAAGATGACGGCAAGATGACGGCATTAGTGAGGAATAGATGTATGTATTTTTGCTGAGAACAATAAATTTAATTAAAATGAACCCAAAAAATTTAGCAAAAAAGTTAAAAGAATTAAGAGCTCTCAGGGGTATGTCTCAGGAGTTTTTGGCTGAGGAATCACGTGTTGGTTTAAGAACGATTCAAAGAATTGAAAATGAAGAATCAGAACCCACAGGAGAAACTATTAAAAGGTTAGCGACTGCCTTAGGTGTTGAAATTATCGAATTAGTCGACTCAAATTTGATAAATAAGACCAATGATTTAAGCGCCGCTCTTATATTTTTTAAAAGAAAACTTTCAAAAACTATTGAAAAATCCGAATCACGAACTTTTAATAAGTTTATTACTGTTCTTACTAATCTAAAAAACAAGGATTTAACACCAGAGCAGTTAAATGCAATTGAAAGTTATATTCAGTACTTAGAACTTGAAAAAATACCCTCCTACAGTAATGATCTATTTAAACAAAAATTAAGAAGATTCAAAAAGTTCCTAAAAACCAAATTACGCTTTGTGCCAAATAACCATTACACTGGTTTAGGGTTGTATTTCGCAATTCCCTTTGCGATTGGCTTTATTGTATCTACAAATAAAATAGACATAAGTATCAAAATCGCCGTCACCTTAGCTGCAATTTCCCTAATAGCTATCTGTGTAATTCTGGATTTAAGAATTAAAAGATCAGGGCGTTCATTAGGTTTCTAAAGAAAGACTAACTCCAACAATACATATAACAAATTACTTAAATGAGTGCTAAATTAACAGTTGGCATTATTTTGCCTGCTTAATTTTACTCTCGAAAATTTCTTGTGTTCATAACGCGCTATTCCTATCCAAACGGTTATGCTTCATTAGTACTAAAACTTAAAAATTATGAAAAAATATCTATTCCTCTTATTTGGTCTCTTCCTAATTCCAAATGAATCCGTTTCCCAATCTAATCAAACAGAGCGTAGGTTTGATTTTAAAGAAATAAAAAAAACACTCACGGCTGAAATCAGCAAAGTGCTCAAGGAAACTGGTATACCCTCCATTTCATTAGCTTTAATTAAAGGAGATACCATTGTTTGGTCAGAGGCCTTTGGATATGTAAATGTAAAGAAACAAGTTCCTGCAACCAAAGCGACAATCTATAACACAGGTTCAAATTTTAAATTTGTTACCGCAACAGCCATAATGCAATTAGCAGAGGCTGGCAAATTGGACATCGATGATCCTATAAACGGGTATCTAGGAGAATTCGCTATTAATGATCTTTCAAGTGATGGAACACCGGTTACTTTTCGTCATTTGTTAAGTCACCATTCGGGATTGAAAGGACCATTTGAAATTATTCCAATTTGGGAAAGAAAACTGCCTAGAACATTGGAAGAACTAACTTTTGAAATAACCAGTGAAGAACCTCCTGGGAAAAATTTCAAATATTGCAATCATTGTTATGGTCTCGCAGGTCTGTTAATTGAAAAAGTGTCCAAAATGTCCTATCAAGACTATATTGTTAAGCGCATCCTAAAACCACTTAAAATTGAATCTGAAGGTCCTGTTGATCCTAGTCCAAGAATGGTAGAAGAACTAGCATTGCCATATAAATTAGAAAACAATAAATCTTTGCCTGAGTATCAATCTCGCTTTGATTTATTTCCTGCTGGCGATATATATTTAACACCTACTGAGATGGCTCATTTTTATATAGCACAATTAAATCAAGGTGTTTATGAAGGTCAATCTATTTTGAATTCCACATCGATAGATGAGATGCAGGAAGCACAATTTGGAAGTTCCTATGGGCTTGGAATAGGCGTCATTAATAATGGTAATGAAAATTATTTACAACATGCTGGCGAGGTGCCAGGCTTCTCAACATTTTTTGTGTCAGAAAAAAACTCAAAGAGGGGGGTATACATTGCCGCAAACGCTGGAGGTACTCATAAAGTTTTAGGTATAATTGCAAACCTTGCTTTGAAACTCTTAAACGGTGATAAGCAAATTAAGCCCTTGGCTTCATTATCCAAAAAGGAATATAAAGAAATCCAACTCAGCGCAGAAGTGCTTAAAAAATATATAGGCAAATACCAAATAGCCCCTGAGTTTTTCATTAATATAACACAAGATGGTGAACAGTTATATGGTCAAGCCACAGGACAAAATAAGTTTGAATTATTTGCCTACGGAAAAGATAAATTTTTCCTTAAAGCAGTTTATGCTCAAGTACATTTCAATGCTGAAAACAGTAATATAACTGGCCTAACTTTTTTTCAAAATGGTAAAACAGAAGGCATAAAAATTGAATGACAATATTACAAAAGAAGTCAATAGTAGAGGGTTTCCTCCTTTACTTACAGTATTAAATAAACGCTATCAATTTTTTATTAATGGCCATCTTTCCTTCTCAAATAAACTGGCTACAAATTCAGTGAAAGTGAACTATAAAAAAGGGCTACAAAAAAGAATTAAACTTGTTTATAATATTAAATGTTTTCGATTTGTATCTAACCAATAAAGAATCAAAAATGAAATGGAAGGAACAAGAAATAAAGCGGAAATCCCTGTCGCTAAAACACTGGACCCTTCAAAGACATCACGATATGAAAATGTTGCAATCAGAACCGCAAGAAGATATATTCCTTGAGCAACTGTGTAAATATAAAGCCCCATAATCTTTTTGTTTATCATGAAGATAGCCGCTATTAATGTCCCAATATTAGTAAGGATATAAATCCACCCTCTAATATAATTGTTATTCCCGTCAAAGCTCGAAACCATTTCGTATAACCATCCTCGAGCGACCCCAAATAAGGAACCGACTATTGTAAATGCACATAATATGAGCAAAAAATAAGCCGTCCCATTAGATTTTACTTCAGGTATTACAATTCTTTGGTCTGTACCACAAACTTGACAAAAATTACTACCGGCTTCAACTTCTACATTACAATTATTACATTTCATATTATATATTTTGATTTTAAATATATGAAGAATTTAATCATAGCGTTTTAGTTAGTGTTTTTAAAGATACAGAATTACTAACTAAGTTGATTTTGAACACAAAACATTAAACCAGTATTTTAAAATTACTGGTTTAATGTTTTACAAATTAATGAATACAAGCGATTGCATTATTAGTATGCATCCCTTTGTATGGGTTAAAATTATTAGGTAAATAATCATTCGTGTCAAAATTAAATTCTACTTCTTCATCAAGTTCTATTAATTCAATTGTACTCCAATCCAAATCGTGCATTCCTTTTAAAGGATTAAAATTTGCGGGCAAGTATGCTTGGGTGTCAAAATTTATAATAGCGTCTTCTTCAAGTTCTATCAATTCAATTGTATTCCAATCCAAATCATGCATACCTTTTAAGGGATTAAATCCCTCTGGAAGATATTTTTTTGTGTCAAAATTAATATCAATCTCTTCTTCAGGTTCTATTAACTCAAGAAAATTAATATCAAATGCTTCTGATGTTATAACATAAGTACTTTCAAAAATGATGTTTTCTAATTCTAGTTCTTCTAAAGTTTTGAAATAACCATCCGGTGTTTTTTCAATCATGGCTGAAGCATTAAATGCTATCAACAGGCTAAATAATAAAGTTAAACGGTTCATAATATTGTTTTTATATGTTCTAAAGGTTTTCATAATTACCTTATTAGTTTTTATTTGATTTATTTTTCAAAAGTATGTTCAATTCTTGTGTTCTCTTTTTTTTAATTCCTGAATTGTAATAGTTTTAGGATGAGTTGTTAATTGTTTTTAGATTTAATACTTATTCTACTATAAACATAAATTAAAAGTGAAGTCCCTTGAAATTCGTTACTATCCTTATGCTAACGGTTAGCAAGCAATAAAAACAAATATTAAAATTTATTTAGTTGTTCTTTTTTGCGCATAGCGCACACCATGTTATTTCTTAAAGCGTAGTATCTTTCTTTAAAAAGCATCACTGGTATTCGCAGCTCATCAAAATATTGACATTCCCTCCTTCCAAAACCAATCAAAAAGCGCCATTGAAGGCACGAAATGTTAAATTTTTATTAAAATAGTACCTTTTTATGCACAGTACCGCAACAGAATAATTTTCTCGTCGTCTATAGAATAAAGAAAACAAACCAATGTATCATTTGTCAATCCTTATTATAACAAAAGCGATCAAAGTACTCGGAATTAGCTCTGCGGTCTATGATGTTTACTTTAGCTTGTTTGGTACCATGGGGATTAATCTCAGTCTTCTATTTTATACCTTAGCAATTGAGTCTCTTTTTATCTATATGAAATCCACTCCAATAAAAATTCCAATATGGCTGGAGGCTATTGAAGATTTAATATAAAATCATTCCCCAACACTAACAATACCTGTTGAATATTGTAATGCTTCTCGTAGAGTTTATGGCATTAAAAAACCATCTAATTTCTTAGATGGTTTAGTAGAGTTGTTTCCTCTCTCTTTTTTATGTTTTAATTCATCATTCCAGTAGACATCTCAGGTACTAATACTAGTGTTTCTACTCGTTCTCCCCAATATTCTAAAGAAGCATCAAAATTCTGTGAATCTTCTTCTAAAGAGCCCCACCCAAATAATTCATCATAATCTTCTCTAAAAGTATTTTCATTTTTTTGTCCTTCTCCTCTTTTATAAGTGTCAAAAGTGCTAGCCACAACAAACTGATTTCTATTGCCACCACTAATTAATCTAAACAATATTCTTGATCCAGTTCGTCCTCTTTTTTCATTCACCTTAGCTAATCTATTCATAAACCTTCTAAAATGTAAAATCTTATCAGCCTTGACATCAAAAGTGGTTCTTTGCACGAACTTAGCTGGAGAGGAAGTTTCAGGGTTATAATTATAAGAGCCATTGTTTAGTCTTTGCCATCTTACTTGCCCACCGTTTTTAGCAATAAATTTCGCTACATTTTCATTCCAATACTTGCCTTCTGCAGACCTATCAAGGTCATAATCCTCAGGAGATTTTTGAGATTCTACTCTAACGTAAGTTCCACTGTTGGACCCAGTAGTAATCCTATATGTTATAATGGCGGTCTCATCTGTTGTATTAAACATCGCAGTTTTTTTAGCAGCTGCAGCCTCAAAGTCCGTTACCTTTCCTTCTTTTGCAGTGTACTCCCATGTATTCCAGTACTCTGAATTATTGTTTCTTTGACTGAAAATTGTGGTACTAATTAGAAGGGACAGCGTTAATAAAAATAATTTTTTCATTTTAATTGGTTTTAAATTGGTTAATATTTATTCCCTGAATATCAGGTGTAAATTCAATATTAAAACGCTTCGAGGACTAGTAAAAATTATTTGGGTATAACTAACAGTGAAGAAAAGTTCTTTTGGTAGGGGAGAATAATATGACCTAAATATACAAAAAAAAAATACAACTAGCTGTATTAAAGGTTCTTAGGTTTTCTGATGGTTGAATTATACGCTAACAATATATTGATATAAAAGTTGACTACGTATTTTCCTAAAGAAGTTAATCATGTTTCTGTAATGTTTTGAGAATAGCTACAGCTAGACCATCCAATTCCTGATAATGTTTCAGCATTATAGCATGCCATACCATATGGTTTACCATTAGATTTTCGAATCGAAAATCGTTTAGAATAGCATGAAAATAATCTTCTATAAGTATCGATTTGGTTGTGGTAACTCCATAAATACCTTCTAGATCATAATTCCTTGCAGAAACATTATCATGAAGATATGGTGCTAAATGTTGATTAGCAGTTAAATCTTGGTTCTTAAAATCTTCATTGGTGTCCTGAAGTATCTCAAGCCAGTCATTAAGCTGATTCTTTAGAGTATCATTCTTAATTAATTTGAGTTTTCCAGACTGCAATATTTCAATTATTGAACTATTTGATGGGTTAAAATTGCCATAGTATAAGGTATGGACCAGAATACTATCTAAGTTATGCTGGTTAATCGTGTCTTTAGATTTCCCCATAAACGCCATTAAGGAATTGGCATGCTCTAAAGAGGTTTCTATTAGTTTGATACGTTGTTTTAAAACGCTTCTATTTTGAATGAACTCAGTTGATAGATTAGTTTTAAATATAGCGATATCATCTCTATCTTTTCTATTCTCATTCCAGTTGTTTACCTGTAATGCTATAAGTATTCCAATAACAACTAGGAGGACCTCCCCTATAGCATATTTAAAGTATTTGCCTGTTTTGTTCTCCATAATTAGATTCTGTCTTATTTTCCTAAAGAATTTAATCATTGCTTTTATCACATTTTCGTTTGAATAATGTAGTTATACTCGTTGAAAAGTCCTTAATAATGTTGTATAGTTCTAATTGTCTTGTATTAGCGGATGTATAACGTAGCGCTTCGTTGTACAGTCTTTTTTGCATTGCTTTAGAGAGTATGGCCATAGTATCGATTGTAATTGCTTCTCGGACATCTGGTTCCATACCTTGTTTAAATCTTCCATGGAGAATGGACGAGGGCGTCTTTCCATTAGCAAAACTATCGTTATGTGCGTAATAGATATCAACCGCGTTCTCACCATTTATCTTGATGACACTTTTAAGGCTTTCTATGTTATTGAAATATGTATTTAGTGCTTTTATTATATTTTTGTCTTTAATAATACTCAAGTTGGCTCCAGATTTAAGATCTTCAAAAGCAGAATTGTTAGGCCTGAAATCTGTATATATTGCTTTTATAGCTAGTGCAATTTGTCTTCCAACTTCAATCGTGTTAGGATTGTCTTTTTGAAGCAATCTTACGGCTTGATTAGATGCTTTTAAACGACTTTCCGTAAGATTTATTAAAGCGTCAATTTGATTACCATCCTGTATCAAATCTTCAAGAAGTCTGCAGTAGTATTCGGCTTCTAAATTATTGGCTTTGCTCTGTTCATTCCAATTATTTATGCTCAAGGCAATCAAAATTCCAATAACCACCAATACAATCTCTCCAACAGCATATTTAAAGTACTTGCCTGTTTTGTTTTGTTCCATAAGGTCGTAGCGTATTCTCCTAAAGAATTTAAGCATAGCGTGTTAGTTAGTAGAACTAAAGATACAGAATATTAATTTTAGCAAATTTTGAGTATGAAAAAGCCCATTACAAATTGTAACAGGCGATACAAATATAAGAAGCTTATCCTTTGGTTTTGTTCAAGACATGCATGGACTGCCTCCTACGTTCACTTAATTGAACTTCATTCCCGTCAATTTACAAGAAAGTTGAAGCGACTACAGACTCTGAAATTACCGCTACTTTTTAAATTCAGCGGGTCTTACCTCTGCACTCACCCAATAAAAGTTTGATAGGCCCCCTTCTTCATTATATCTACCAAAGAATAAATATTTACCATCTGGAGTAATACTTGGGCATGTTTCAGCAAAATTAGAATTTACTTCATTTCCAAGGTTTATTGGATTTGACCAAGTGCCGTCTTGCTTCTTGAAATAGACATAAATATCGCTTTTTCTTTGATCATCTTCTTTGTTTCTAGCATTTACCACTAAAAAATCTTGAGATGGGGAAATAAAACCGTGAAAACCAGATTCAATTCCAACTTCATGTACTTCGGGAAATTTGCCGTTTTTGTTAGGGGCATAATACATTTTTCGTTTTGACACATTGGTATAAAAAAGATCTCCGTTTTTCGCTTCATTCGAATAAAAAACAAAATCATCATTTATAGGTGAATCAAGTTGTATTGCATCACTCCATGAATTCTCTAAACGGTTTACATACCACGATTTAACTGACTCTGCATGGTGAGGTGATGTAAATGAGTCATGAGCTGCAAAATGAAGCGTTTTACCATTAGGACTGACAAATGGATGCATTTCTCCAACTTTTTTACCATTAGTAAAATTTGCTTTTTTAGGAGTAGTCCATTTTTCGTCTTTGAGTTTTGAGTAATATATACTTGGATCTTCGTCTTTTTTATTAGCTGAAAAGTATACTTCATCTAAATCAGGTGCAAACGAAATACCATGTTCATATCTTCCATTTATTGAAATAATTCCAGGTGCAAAAATTTCAGGAATTAAGCCTGGTGGTTTTTGCCCAAAATAAGTTCCTTCTGTAGTTAGTGAATCATTATCTTAGTTAGTGAATCATTATCTTTTGACTCCTGTTTTTTCGTGTTGCAAGCATTTAAAAACACTGCAGATACCAGGATTGCAACTATAAAATAGTAATTTTTCATCGTTTAAATTTTTATAATGTTTGCCAACGTTTAGTATAAGAATACAGAAACAAAATCCAATCCTTCTCCGGTAGCTGGCTCAAGTACTTTTTCAAAAACTTCGTTCTGACTTGTTTTTTAATTGATGACGCAAAACTCGGCAATCAATATCTTCTTTACAAAAGAAATTTTGCCTACTGCTCTATAATCTATTGAACTGCTCTATACGCATTTCAAATTGTAACTGGCTTTTCTAAGAAGTGGCCACAATCTCTATAACCCCTGCTCCTTTTTAAATTCAGCGGGTCTTACCTTATTAATAACGTCTGCACTCACCCAATAAAAGTTTGATAGGCCCCCTTCTTCATTATATCTACCAAAGAATAAATATTTACCATCTGGAGTAATACTTGGGCATGTTTCAGCAAAATTAGAATTTACTTC
>MAAC01015802.1_pt1 | contig 13215 bp, 10 predicted proteins | sample 1115981 | NCBI WGS metagenome assembly MAAC01 (sample SAMN04961126, study PRJNA320927) | seawater metagenome | isolation source: sample BD02T64 sea water enriched with oil for 64 days | place: USA:Gulf of Mexico | collected 2013-07-27 | reverse complement strand
TTAACTCAAAACACAGGGTATTAATCCTTTAAAATATAAAAGATGAAAAACATACAAAAAATATCAGTACTTATAGCCTTGGCTTTTGGACTATTTCTTTTTAATTCCTGTGATGACAATGCAGATTTGTTTGAGATAAGTTCTCCAACAGCACCTGTATTATCAGAACTTTTAATTACACAGATTGAGTTAGACCCTGTAAATACTTCTAACCCAATTATGACTTTAAATTGGCAAGATGCAGATTACGGGCAACAAGCATCAGTCAATTATACGATTCAATTTTCTAGCGATGTAGATTTTACTACCCCAGTAGTTGCATCAAACATCAATGGTAAAAATTCCATTACTTTTTCTGTGAATGAGTTAAACACTTCTGCAGGAACAGCTGGTTTACCTCCTTTTAAATGGAATACCATGTATGCAAGAATCATTGCTTCTATAGGCACACAAGCGAGCAATGAAAGTTTCTCTAATGTGATTCAATTTAATGTGAATCCATATTTCAACTACCCTTTTAAAGACTATTATTTAGTTGGAGATGCAACTGCTCCAGGTTGGAATCCAGACAATACGAATCCTGCTTTGTTTAGAGACGGAGACAATAGTAAAAAATACACCTATACAGGTTATTTTGCAGATGGACATGTAAAGGTTCTAGAAATACTGGGACAATGGCAACCACAATGGGGAACTAATGATGGAACATCATTGGCCGTAAATGATGGTACAGGATCAGACCCTGGAACATTCGCGATACCTAATGGAGCTGGCTTCTATACTTTTGAAATGGATTTTGGAGCAAATACATTTAGTTATACATCTTATGACGCAAGTGCAGCAACAGATTACACAAGTATGTCAGTACAAGGATCTGCGACACCAAGTGGAGCGACTCCAACGGCAATCAATCAATTGGCCCACGACGGTCATATCTGGTATGCTAGAAGCATTCATTTAGTCCCTGGAGATTTACAATTTATTACAAACACAAGTGCTGTTTGGGCAGGCAACACTTCTTTTTCTGGAAAAGCAACAGAGAACGGAGGAAACATTCCTGTTGTTGTAGAAGATGATTATGATGTTTGGTATAATGATTTAACAGGGAGTTACATTTTAATTCCTCTTAATCTATAATTTAATAAAAGATACAATGAAAACATATATAAACAAATTAAGTTTCTTATTGATTTTACTCGTTTTTAGTGCTTGTGAACAAGAAGATAACTTAACAATCATTAGTCCAGAACCTGCTTTTACTTTAGAAGCACCGGGAATTAGTAATGTCTTTTTAAACTACGGACTGGCAGACAACCCTGCGTTCACAATTGTTTGGAAGGATAACCTATCAGGCGGTACAACATATGATGTGGAAATGTCTACAGATTTAGAATTCACAGCACCTGTTTCAGTAGGAAACTCAACAACGAGTTCATTTTCAATGACTGTTAGTGAATTTAATACAGCTATCAAAAATGCAGGAGTAAATACGTTTAAAGACATCGCTATTTACTTAAGAGTTAGGTCTGGATCATTTACATCAAATCCTATTCTATTATTAGTTACTGCATACCCAACCAATCCACCAGTAATAACTGATCCTATCGCTGGAGATAGTTATACCTTATTAATTACAGCACAAGACGATACTGCAATGACAGTTAATTGGACAGATGCTGTATTAGAATCTACGTTAGGTGTAGCTGTTAATTATAGTTTAGAAATTGCAGAAGACGGAACTAGCTTTGCTGCTCCAATTGCAATAAAAAACGTAACCAATCTCGACAATTTAAGCATTACTCATAAAGAATTTAACAATGCCGTATTAACAGCTAATTTAGCTCCAGATGCAACAGCAAACATTGATATGAGAGTAAAAGCAACGATGACAAATACTGCTGGAAATGTATTGGAAAGGATTTCTGATGTTATTTCTATCACAGTAACTGCTTTTGGAATTGTTGCTCCTGATAATTTATTTATGGTAGGTTCTCATAATAACTGGAACAATGCAGATGCTTCTCAACAATTTAAACATGATGGGAATGGAGTCTTTACTAAAGTTCAAACTTTTGGAGCCAATTCAGAATTTAAACTATTACCAACTTCAGGTTCTTGGGATGGTGATTGGGGTGAAGACAAAACAAACCCTGGTAAAATTGTTCAAGATGATGAGCAAAATATAAAAATTACCGATGCGGGTAGCTATTTAGTTACTATTGATTATAATACCTTATCATATACATTAACCAATGTAACAACATTGTTTGCCGTAGGGTCACATAACAACTGGAATAATACTGATGCATCACAAGAGTTTAACACTTCTGGAAATGGGGTCTTTACAAAACTTATTACGTTTGATGCCGGTTCTGAATTTAAATTATTACCAAACTCAGGTTCTTGGGATGGTGATTGGGGAGAAGATCCAGCGAAAGCAGGTGGAATTGTACAAGAAGGTGAATCTAACATAACAGTAGCTGATGCCGGTACCTATGTGGTAACAGTAGATTTTACCAATTTAAGCTTTAATCTTAAAGAAGTTCCTACAGATTTATTTTTAGTAGGATCACCAAACTCTTGGGACAACGGAACTGCACCAGCTTTCACAAAATTATCAGAAGGATTATTTGAATTGACAATTACACTCTCTGATTCAGATGAATTTAAATTCTTACCTGTTCAAGGTTCTTGGGACAATGACTGGGGAGAAAGTAAGGAACATGCAGGAATGCTTGTAAGAGATGATGAGAACAATGTAAAATCCCCCGGAAATGGAACGTATACCATTACGGTAGATTTTAACAAAGGAACAGTCACAGTACTGTAATTATTTGAAAACTATCAGAGGCTGCATAACAAAATTATGTAGCCTTTGTTTTTTTAAAGCGATATTCCATGAAAAAAATTACTTTATTATTTATTTTGATAACCACGATGGGTTATAGTCAAGTAACAATTACTCCAAATCCTTTTGGTGTAGATCAATCCATTACTATTACTATAGACGCCAACAGTACAGCTACAGATTCTAATGGGTTCGCAAACCCAACCAAAGTGTATATGCATTCTGGTGTCGGGCCAAGTACAAATCCATGGACCTATACAGTTGGAAATTGGGGTACTGATGACGGAGTTGGTGAAATGACAAATAATAATGATGGAACTTGGAGTATTACACTTACACCAGAAACGTATTACAGTTTAACCACTGCACAAGCAAGTACAATAACAAAAATGGGCCTTGTTTTTAGAAATGAAAATGGATCTCAAGAATTAAAAGATAACGGAAACACCGATTTCTTTTTTAATGTTGGGCTTTTTCAAGTAGAATTAACTGCTCCAACTCAAGATATTACGACCCTAACCTCAGGGCAAAATTTAGCTATTACAGCAACAGCTTCACAAGCAGCAAATTTTGTATTAAAAGCAAATGGTACAACTATAAACACATCAAACAACACTACTTCATACAGTTTTTCCCATACTGTAAATGAAAATACTGATTACATTTTAGAGGTAACTAAAGGAAGTGATGTTATTACGAAGACTTTTCACGCTATTGTTTCTATCACAGAACAATCAGTACCAGCAAACATGCAAGACGGAATTAATTTAAATGCGAATGACGCCACAAAAGCAACGTTAGTTCTCTATGCGCCAACTAAAAATACTGTTCATTTAATTGGTGATTTCAACAATTGGCAAGTAGACAATGCTTATTTACTAAAAAAAGACAGTGCAAAAGATCGATTCTGGATAGAACTTACTGGTTTAACTGCACAAACAAATCACATGTATCAATATGTAGTAGATGGCAATATGAGCATAGCCGATCCATATTCTACTATTATTTTATCAGAAAGCAACGATCAATATATTAACAATACTACCTATCCTGATCTACCTCAATATCCAACAGGAAAAACAAATCACGCAGTAACTTTATTAAGAACTGGTGATACACCCTATGCTTGGCAAACTACAAATTTTCAAAAACCTGCAAAAACTGATTTAGTAATTTACGAAATGCTCATACGAGATTTTGACGATTTACATAGTTATGATGCCGTAAAAGCAAGATTAGACTATCTACAAAATTTAGGTATCAATGCCATAGAATTTATGCCCGTTATGGAATTTGATGGAAATGAGTCTTGGGGATACAATCCTTCTTTTCACATGGCATTAGACAAATATTACGGCAATACTACTTCTTTTAAACAATTAATTGACGAATGTCATGCCAGAGGTATCGCGGTACTAATTGATGTCGCTTTTAATCATGCTAGTGGTCAAAACCCATATTACAGAATGTGGAATACAGACAACGGTGGTTATGGCGGTCAGGCAAGTGCAGACAGTCCGTTTTTTAATCAGACAGCAACACATTCTTATAGTGTGTTTAACGACTTTAACCATAGTAAACAAGCAGTTAAAGATTATGTGAAAAGAGTTTCTCAATATTGGATTGATGAATATAAAATAGATGGATTTCGATGGGATTTAACCAAGGGGTTTACTCAAAATTGCTCGGCTTCTAACGAAGGATGTACAGGAAGCTACCAGGCAGACAGAGTTGCTGTTTTAAAAGAATATGCGGATTATCAATGGGAAATAGACCCTAATTTCTATGTCATATTCGAACATTTAGGAGGAAATACAGAAGAAAAAGAATGGTCAGAATACCGTTTAGGAGAAGGAAAAGGAATTTTGCTTTGGGGCAACCATAACCATCAATATAATCAAAATACGATGGGCTTTAGTTCGGATTCAGATTTCTCTTGGATTTCTTATAAAAACAGGGGTTGGTCTGTACCTGCAAATGTTAGCTATATGGAAAGTCATGATGAACAACGATTGATGTATAAAAACGTACAATTCGGAAATTCTAATGGAAGCTACAATATAAAAACCCTAACAACAGCTTTAGACAGACAAAAAATAGCCGGTGCATTTTATTTCACTATTCCTGGCCCAAAAATGATTTGGCAATTTGGAGAGTTAGGATACGACATTGATATAGATCACCAAGGAAGAACTGGCAACAAACCTATTTTATGGAATTATTTTGATGAACCTAGCAGAAAAGGGCTTTACAATACTTGGTCTAAACTGATTCAATTAAAACTTAAATATGACATTTTTAAAACCTCAAATTTCACATTAGATGTAGCGAATTCTAACGGTTTAAAAAAGATTCATTTATCAGCCCCTACTGCAACAGACATCCAATCTGTAGTAATTATTGGTAATTTTGGAGTAAGCACACAAAGTATCACACCGAATTTTCAGCAAATAGGAACTTGGTATAATTTATTAGATGACAATGCAACGATTACTGTTTCAAGCACTGCAGCTTTAATTTCTTTAGCTCCAGGTGAGTTTAAGGTATATGGCAACCATCCTGCTGTTTTAGCTACTGATGATTTTCTTTTAGAAGATGCTCATTCTATGAAATTGTTCCCAAACCCTAGTTCTGACACTTTCTTTATCAATACAGAAGTACAAAACGTTCAAGTATTTGATGCGACAGGAAAACTAGTAAAAAAATTCGTTGGTAATTTCACGAAAAATCATGCTTTTAACATTCAACAATTAAACAATGGCATTTATTTTGTCAAAATAAAAAATTCAGAGACGAGCTTTACAAAAAGGTTCATAAAGAAATAATAGAATGCGTCCCTATTTTGAGATAACGAGAGCCTCCAAACCCTATATGGAGCTATCGTTCAATCAATTTAATAATTGTATTCAAAATGGGGTTTCTATTTTCTTTATTCCAAACCACAGATAAGAGTGTTTTTTGTGGAATATCTTTCAGTTCAATAAATTGGATTCCGATATGATTTTCAAACTGCAATGATTTTGGCACAATAGAAATGCCAAAATTATTTTCTACCAATTTATAAATAGAACTGGCATGAATTGTACTGTGTGAAACAATAGGAGCAAAACCACTGTCGTCAAAAATCTGCATTACTTTTTCGTAATAAGAAGCACTATACTTAGGGTCAAACAAAATAAATGACTCATCTTTTAATTGAGAAATATTTTTAAAATTATTGGAATTGATTGGATGGTTTTCTGGCAACACCAAACAAAAATTCTCTTTTACAATTGGCGTAAACTCTAATCCTCTTGGCACTCTCTCTAAGCGTACAAAGCCCATATCAATATCATGCCCAAGCAAACCTTCTATCTGCTTTTCATTATCCATTTCTTTCAAACTAAAAACAACATCTGGATGCTCTTCTCTAAATTTTACTAATAAATTTGGGATAATCTCTTGCATTGCAGAACCTACATAGCCAAACTTTAAATCGCCTCCTACTCCATCATTCAACAACTTAGCATGATTAAAAATATGTTCTAGATTTTTAAAGTTTTTAGTCAATTCCTTTTGCAGGTATTTTCCAGATTTGGTCAACGCTACTTTTCGATTGTGACGTTCAAACAATAGAATTCCTAAATCATTTTCCATTTGTTTAATTTGTCTACTTAATCCTGGCTGTGAAATAAATAAGCGCTCAGCTGCTTTTCTGAAGTGCAAATCTTCAGCAACCGCTAAAAAATATTTAATATGACGAAATTCTATTTGATTACTCATAGGCATCAATAACTAGCAAACTTAATCTTGTTAGGCATCAAAAATACCAATAACTTTGTTACAAACATCAGATACCTCAATAAAATGACATTTAGATACGGAATAGATCAATTAACAGTAGACAAAGTAATTGCAATTGCACAAGGAGAACTACAGGCTGAATTAACAGTTGAAACCATTGAAATAGTAAAAAACTGTAGAGCCAAAGTAGAAAAAATGGCTAGTGGAGACAAAGCGGTATATGGAATAAACACTGGTTTCGGGCCTTTATGTGATGTTCAAATTACACCTGAACAAACGAGTAAACTACAAGAAAACTTATTGATTACACACGCCGTTGGTGTTGGTAATCCAATTGATAAAGAGTTTTCTAAAATCATGATGATTTGTAAAGTACATGCCTTGTGTCAAGGTTTTTCTGGTGTTCGTTTAGAATTGATAGAACGTATTTTATATTTTATTGAGAAAGATTTATTACCAATTGTTCCAGAGCAAGGTTCTGTGGGTGCCTCTGGTGATTTAGCACCGCTATCACATTTGTTTTTACCCTTATTAGGTGAAGGTGATTTTTGGATTGGTGATGAAATCATTCACGCAAAAGAAGTATTGGCTAAGCATAACTTAACACCATTAACCTTAGAAGCAAAAGAAGGATTGGGTTTAATAAACGGAACGCAATTTATTTTAGCACACGCCATCAAAGGATTGCAAAAAATGGAGTATTTACTAGACCTAGCTGATGTTTCTGGAGCAATGAGTTTAGAAGGTTTCCAAGGAAGTGCTTCTCCATTTAAAGAAGCTTTACACAGCATAAGACCTTTTAAAGGAAATTTAAAAGTTGCCGAACGAATGCGTATGTTATTGGATGGATCGCATAATGTAGAAAACCATTTAGAATGCGAACGTGTTCAAGATCCGTATTCTATGCGATGTATGCCACAAGTACATGGCGCTTCTAGAAATGCGTATTACCATTTAAAAGAATTGGCAGAAATAGAAATGAACTCAGTTACAGACAATCCAATTGTACTGAGTGACACAGAAGCAATTTCTGGAGGGAACTTTCACGGACAACCTTTAGCAATGGCTTTAGATTATGGTTCTATTGCTGCTTCTGAGTTGGGAAACATCTCAGACAGACGTTGTTATTTATTACTAGAAGGAAAATATGGATTGCCTAGATTATTAACTGAAGCTGGTGGATTAAATTCAGGATTTATGATTCCTCAATACACCACTGCTGCCTTGGTTACAGAAAACAAATCGTTGTGTTTCCCTCCTTCTGCGGATAGCATTCCAACATCATTAGGCCAAGAAGATCATGTTTCTATGGGAAGTATTTCTGGTCGTCAGTTCAATCAAATTTTAGGAAATATTGAAAAAATATTGGCAATCGAATTGATGTATGCTGCACAAGCAATGGAATTTAGAAGACCTAATACCTTCTCTACTATTATTGAAGAAAACTTCAAAATCATCAGAGAAAAAGTAGATAAATTAGAAGATGATCGCATCTTAAAAGACGACATCTACGCAATGATCGCATTGGTAAAAAACAAATCATTCATCGTTAAATAGAAACAACATGAATTTTAAAGAACAAATAGCACAAGGAATTCCAACCGAAATTCCAGCAAAAAGAACATATCCTGCGGATGCAAATAGAGCTCCTAAGAGAAAAGATATTTTATCCATAGAAGAAAAACAATTAGCCATTAGAAATGCATTGCGCTATTTCCCTTCAGACTGGCATGAAGAATTGGCTTCTGAATTTGCAGAAGAATTGAAAGAGTTTGGTCGAATCTACATGTATAGATTCAAACCAGAATCTAAAATACATGCGAGATCTATTTCTGAATATCCAGCTAAAACAGCCCAAGCTGCTGCGTTGATGCTCATGATTCAAAACAACTTAGATCCTGCAGTTGCACAACATCCCGAAGAATTAATCACCTATGGTGGTAACGGAGCAGTTTTTCAGAATTGGGCACAATACCTATTGGTAATGCACTATTTATCAATAATGACAGATGAGCAAACATTGCATTTGTATTCTGGACATCCAATGGGGTTATTCCCATCTTCAAAAAATGCACCTAGAGTTATTGTCACCAACGGAATGATGATTCCTAATTATTCTCAACCAGATGATTGGGAGAAATTCAATGCATTAGGAGTTACCCAATATGGACAAATGACAGCAGGTTCATTTATGTACATTGGACCGCAAGGAATTGTACACGGAACAACGATTACTGTAATGAATGCCTTCCGTAAAATTTTGTCAAAAGGAGAAACTCCTGCTGGGAAAATATTTTTAACTGCAGGTTTAGGTGGCATGAGTGGTGCGCAACCAAAAGCAGGAAATATTGCTGGTTGTATAACCATTGCTGCTGAAGTAAACTCAAAAGCAGCAACCAAAAGACACGAACAGGGTTGGGTTGATGTATTGATTGACAATATGGACAACCTGCTATCTAGAGTTAGACAAGCACAAGCAACTAATGAAGTAGTTTCTATTGCCTATATTGGAAATATAGTAGAAATATGGGAACGTTTTGACACAGAAAACATCCACATTCATGTAGGATCTGATCAAACATCATTGCATATTCCTTGGACAGGAGGTTACTATCCGATTGATATTTCTTACGAAGAATCGAATAGATTGATTCGTGAAGAACCATCTATTTTTAAGGAAAAAGTTCAAGAAACGCTAAGAAGACATGCGGCTGCCATTAACAATCACACTGCAAAGGGAACCTATTTCTTTGATTACGGAAATGCTTTTTTATTAGAAGCTTCAAGAGCTGGTGCAGATGTAATGGCCGATAATAATATTGATTTTAGATACGCTTCTTATGTGCAAGACATTCTTGGGCCTATGTGTTTCGATTATGGTTTTGGGCCTTTCCGTTGGGTTTGTGCTTCAGGGAAACCAGAAGATTTAGATGCAACAGATGATATTGCTGCAACAGTTTTACAAGAGATTATGGAAAACTCTCCAGAAGAAATTCAGTTGCAAATGCAAGACAATATTACCTGGATTAAAGATGCTAAAAAGAATAAAATGGTGGTAGGTTCTCAAGCACGTATATTATATGCTGATGCAGAAGGACGTACTAAAATAGCAGAAGCATTTAACAATGCCATAGCAGCTGGTAAAATTGGTCCAGTTGTTTTAGGAAGGGATCATCATGATGTAAGTGGAACTGATTCTCCTTATAGAGAAACGTCTAATATTTATGACGGAAGTAAATTCACCGCAGACATGGCGATACATAATGTAATTGGAGATAGTTTTAGAGGAGCCACTTGGGTTTCTATTCACAATGGTGGTGGCGTTGGTTGGGGAGAAGTAATGAATGGTGGTTTTGGCATGTTATTAGACGGGACTAAAGAAGCAGAAGTTCGTTTAAAAAGCATGTTGTTTTATGATGTAAATAACGGAATTGCACGTAGAAGCTGGGCTAGAAATGATGAAGCCATTTTCGCAATCAAACGTGAAATGGAAAGATCTCCAAATTTAAAAGTAACTTTACCAAATCTTGTAAAAGACGAATTGTTAAACGACTTATTTTAATGGCAACACTATTTAAAAATATTAAAGAATTGATTCAGGTTAGAACTGAAGCTGTCTCGTTTCTTTCTGGGAAAGAAATGAGCGAATTACCAACTATTAAAAACGCTTTTTTAGTTGTTGCAAACGGGTTAATTGCTGATTTTGGATCTATGGATAATTGCCCAAACAATAGCTTCTCCAAGGAAATTGATGCGACAGGAAAAATGATCTTACCTTCTTGGTGCGATTCTCATACACACATTGTATATGCAGGAAACAGAGAAGGAGAATTTGTTGACAGGATTAACGGTTTATCCTACGAAGAAATTGCCAATAATGGTGGTGGTATTTTAAACTCTGCGAAGAAACTGCAAGCAACTTCTGAAGAAGATGTATACCAACAAAGTAAAGCGAGATTAGAAGAAGTAATATCGTTAGGAACTGGAGCAGTAGAAATTAAATCTGGTTACGGTTTAACGGTAGCTGCAGAATTAAAAATGTTGCGCGTTATTAAACGATTAAAAGAAAACTACTCCATCCCAATTAAAGCTACTTTTTTAGGTGCACATGCAGTCCCAAAAGAATACAAAAACAATAAAGATGGCTATTTAAAAATGCTCATCAATGACGTTTTACCAAAAGTAGCTGAAGAGAATTTAGCAGAATTTATAGACATCTTTTGCGAAACAGGGTATTTCACTGTTGCTGATACAGAATTGATTTTAGAAGCAGGTAAAAAATATGGATTGACACCAAAGATTCACGTCAATCAATTTACTGCAATTGGTGGCGTTCAAGCAGGAATTAAATACAATGCGTTGTCTGTAGATCATTTAGAAGAAATGCGTGATGAAGATATCGCTGCGCTCCAAAATACCACAACTATGCCTGTTGCTTTACCTAGTTGTTCGTATTTTTTAAGCATTCCATATACACCAGCTCGTAAAATGATTGATGCAGGTTTACCTTTGGCATTGGCTACAGATTTCAATCCAGGTTCTACACCATCTGGAAACATGAATTTTGTAGTTTCTACTGCATGTATCAAAATGAAAATGACACCAGAAGAGGCGATCAATGCAGCAACAATAAACGGCGCATATGCAATGGGTTTAGAAAATGAAGTTGGATCAATCACAAAAGGAAAACAAGCGAATTTAATTCTAACAAAACCGATCAATTCTTATGGGTTCATTCCATATTCTTTTGGTGTGAATCAAATAGAAAAAGTCTTTTTGAAAGGAGTTGAATCATGAAAATGAATCATAAAAAACTTTTTATATTTTCTTTATTATGTTTTCTTTCTGTTAGCATTTATGCACACGGAGTTGATGATGCTACTCAAGCGTTTTTATTAGGAAATAAAGGTATTGCATTTGGGCCATTTCTATATATTGGAGCCAAACACATGATAACTGGATATGATCATTTACTATTTCTAGTTGGGGTTGTATTTTTTCTTTACAAAAAGAAAGAGATACTAATTTATATCAGTTTTTTCACCTTAGGACATAGTGCTACATTATTGTTTGGTGTTTTATCTGACATACAAATGAACGCCTATATAATTGATGCAATTATAGCTGCATCAATTATCTATAAAGGATTTGACAACCTTGGTGGATTTAAACAAATCTTTGGGAAACAACCCAATACCAAAGTCGCGGTGGATTTAAACAAATCTTTGGGAAACAACCCAATACCAAAGTCGCTGTTTTAATTTTCGGATTGTTTCATGGTTTTGGGTTGGCAACCAAACTACAAGAATTTAAATTTGATAAAGATGGGTTATTGGTAAATCTTTTAGGGTTTAATCTTGGCGTTGAGATAGGACAATTTTTAGCCTTAGGACTTGTACTCATCCTATTTGACTTTTGGAGAAGACATAAAAATTTTATTAAATTCTCAAAAATCACCAATACAGTATTAATGGCTGCAGGTTTTTTACTGTTGGCTTTTCAATTAACCGGATATTTTTTAAACTAGATCTATGGAGAAAAAAAATCAACTCATCGTTCCCAAAAAACAATTAATAAAATCTGTTTGTATTGCTTTTCTAATTGGTGTACTTGTATTTATTGTTGCTGTTTTACCAGCTGAATATGGCAAAGATCCTCTTGGAACTGGTACCCTTTTTGATTTTAGTAAATTATATATCAAAGAGAACACTAATCAATTAAACTTCAAGAAAATCGAATTAAAAAATGTTGGTTCTCCTTCACATATTACAAAACCTTTAGAAGCTAACAATCCTGCTCCAGAAAAACAGTTTGATCTAATTCAAGACAGCATTACTGTAAAAATCCCTGCTAAAAAAGGGATCGAATATAAAATAAAAATGCTAAAATACGGAAGTACTAAGTACGAATGGTACTCTCAAAACAAAGAGATTGTGTTTTTAGATTTTCATGGAGAAGTTGAAGAAAAAAACCCACCAAAAGAGGTGTTTTATGAAAGCTATACTGTTGCCTACTCGAATAATATGGGAGGTACTTTTACAGCTCCTTTTAAAGGAAAACACGGTTGGTATTTTAAAAATCTAAGCAATAAAGAAATTACAATCACTATAAAACTAAAAGGACAATATAAATTGTTCAACTAAAAATGGAGTTAAAATCATTAAATGTAGATTATCAATCTGCACAAAAAATATATTGGACAGGGAGAAAATCCAATCCAGATATTGGCAAACAATATTGGTACCAAGAAGTAGAATTATTTGACATCAAAGACATTGGCACAAAAAACACAGACATTGCCCTAATAGGCTATGTATGTGATGAAGGTGTTCGAAGAAACTTAGGGAGAGTTGGCGCCAAACAAGGACCAACAGCGCTAAGAGAGCGTTTGGCAAAACTCCCCATACATTTTGACAAAAAAAAAGTGGCTGATTTTGGAAATATCATTTGTATCGATGAGGATATGGAAAGCTGCCAAAACGGGCTTACTAACACCATTGAAACTTTCATTTCTAACAGTATTTTCCCAATAGCTATTGGTGGTGGACATGATATGTCTTACGGTCATTTTAAAGGAATTCACA
>MAAC01018104.1_pt1 | contig 13229 bp, 9 predicted proteins | sample 1115981 | NCBI WGS metagenome assembly MAAC01 (sample SAMN04961126, study PRJNA320927) | seawater metagenome | isolation source: sample BD02T64 sea water enriched with oil for 64 days | place: USA:Gulf of Mexico | collected 2013-07-27 | reverse complement strand
ATGTCTTTTTGCACTTCCTTATCAGTAAAGTTACGACCAATAAGACGCTTAATTGCGTATAGAGTGTTTGTTGGGTTTGTCACTGCCTGACGCTTTGCAGACTGACCTACCAATGTTTCTCCGTCATCACTAAATGCAATAATGGAAGGAGTGGTGCGATCGCCCTCGCTATTCTCTAGAACCTTCGGCTTATCACCTTCAAGTACTGCGACACAAGAGTTGGTTGTACCTAAATCGATACCAATTATCTTACCCATAATCATTCACCTTTTTTCTAAAGCCCTGACAGACTTTGTGCTGAGTTAATGCCAGTGTCTGCCAGACAGGTCACCGGATTTTTGCTAAATAAACATATTTAACAATGCTGCGTTTGCAACACTGTTTTTTGAATACTGTTATTCAATTCTTTCGCTTGACTCTATTTATGGGGGGCTACCCAAGCTTTTCAACCCTAAGGAAGCAATGAATCCCCCACAAAAACCAAGCATTTCCACTTTTTATGCTTGAGACACAACAACCATCGCAGGTCTTACCAAGCGACCGCCTAATGTATAGCCTTTTTGCAAAACAGCCATCACCGTATTGGGCTCCATATCCGGATTAGGCTGCATGGACATCGCCTGGTGTAATTCCGGGTTAAAAGGCTCTCCAAGAGGGTCATTTTGCTCTACACCGTGCTTTTTCAACGTGTCCGTCAACATTTTTAACGTTAACTCAATGCCTTCACGAATAGCATCATCGCCATTTTCACTATCAACGGCTGATTGCAGTGCTCGCTCCAATGTATCAACCACTGGCAGTAAGTCCGACGAGAACTTTTCAAGTGCGAACTTATGGGCATTTGCCACATCCCGCTCTGTACGCCTGCGAATATTCTGCACCTCGGCCTGAGCTCTCAATACAGAGTCTTGTTGATCTTGAACCTTGGCTTGCGCCGCACTCAATTGCTCTTGCAAACCATCTATTGAAACGACAGTTTCTTCAGCACTGGCTACTTCAGCATCGCCCTGTTCTATTTCAACGCTTTGCGCATCGTCCTGCGTGTCTCTTCTTGTTCTGGGCTTGTTGCCTCATCACTAGACATAAATCAACTCCACTTTTCAGTTCATTCTTAAATCATTGGTTTTACAGACAAAACAACGCCGCACAATCATCGCCTGCAACTTTCAGGATCGACGTTTGTGCGGCGTCAGGTCATTCATTGATGGCTATATGGGGATCAATCTTCAGGGTTCAAGGCCGCACTCAATATTTTTGCTGTCATATCGACCAAAGGGATCACTTGTTGATACGCCATACGTTTTGGCCCAACAACCGCCAGCATACCTAATACGTTTTTGTTGCCATCCGTATAAGGCGCAGCAATCATACTGCACTCATCAAACACCTGAAAGCCTGATTCCTGACCAATAAAAACCTGAATCCCATCAGCTTTGGCGCAGTGATCCATTAAATGCAGCAGGTCTTTTTTCTGCTGAAAGGACTCGAATAACGGCTGAAGCAAATCAGCCCCACCTTGCTCGGCCATTTGAATAAGGTTTGACTCACCACGAACCACACACTCCTGCTGCTTACCTTCTTCATCAAAGGTTTTGGCCGCCATATCCACAGCCATTTCCATCATTTGATCCATTTCAACCTTATCGGCCCGCATATCTGTCAGTACTTGGCTTTTAATATCGTGCAACTCACTACCCGCAAAACGCTGATTGAGGTAGTTAGAAACCTGTTGCAGCTCACCCTCTTCATATTCTCGATCAGGGCAAATAATCCTATTTTGTACCTCACGCTCATTAAGCACCAAGATCACCAGCACTCGTTTTCCTGATAAGGGTAAAAACTCAACTTGCCGCAAACTGGACATTTCCTGCTTTGGAGCGACAACAATTCCCGCGAGCGAGGTCATATCAGACAAGACCTGAGAGGCTTTTTCTACTAATTCATGTGGGGTTTGATCCGAAGCCAACTGATGCTGAACTCGACCAACATTTTCCGTCGTCAGCGGTTCCATAGTGATCAATTTATCCACAAAAAAACGATAGCCCAATTCTGTGGGCACTCGTCCAGCAGATGTGTGCGGGGAGGTCAGCAGCCCTTTTTCCTCCAGCATCACCATATCATTTCGCACCGTCGCTGAACTCACTCGGCGCGTCAAATCTTGTAAGATACGCTTTGAACCCACAGGCATTCCATCATCAATATAACGCTCAACCAACGCTTTTAATACTTGAGATGCTCTGTCTTCTAGTGGGCTCATGTTTAGTCGCTGCTCTATTTTGTTGTACTTATTATTATGAAACCTATACAGAATACTATGGGGTCATTTTTTATGGTTCCAAGTCGCTGATGACGCTAGCGAATGTCCCCCGCATCGCATATCATCACAGACATGTTGGACTAACCGAATGATGCCCTATGCTTTCTCATATTAATATTTCAAATTTTGCCATTGTTGAATCTCTGGATTTAGACATCCCCAATAAATTGTGCGTAATTACTGGGGAAACAGGAGCCGGCAAATCCATCATGATTGATGCATTGGGCTTGGCGCTTGGGAATCGTGCAGATTCCGGCTCTGTTCGCCATGGCGCGGATAAAGCCGACATACTCGCCAGTTTTGATATTGAAACCAACCAGGCCGCGCAGAACTGGTTAAATCAACATGACCTTGATGAAGACGGTGAATGCATCTTACGCCGAGTAATTAATAAAGATGGCCGCTCTCGTTCATACATCAATGGCCGACCAACCCCGATGTCATCACTTAAGACATTAGGGGAAATGCTAATTTCTATACACGGCCAACATGAACACCAGGCACTGCTAAAAAAAGATACCCACCGCCACCTGCTAGATCAATTTAGCGGTCTCAACAAACAGGTAAAACAGGTTGCAGACACCTACAATCAATGGCAACAGCAGCAAAAAGCCTACGAGAGAATCAGAGATAACGCTAAAGAATTAAATGATCGAGTGGATTTATTACGCTTCCAGTTAGGTGAACTAGAAGCATTAGATTTACAGCTCAATGAATTCGCTCAGTTAGAAAAGGAGCACAAACGGCTCTCAAACTCCGAGGGCCTAATCAACCAAGGCCACCAAGCGTTACAAGCGCTATCTCTTGGAGAAAGCACGGCCCTAGATGCCGTTGCCAGCATACTTCAGCTTGTCACCGAAATGCGACAACAAGATGAAAACCTATCGGAAACTACAGACCTAATCAGCAGTGCAGAAATCCAATTACAAGAAGCTGCAAGCAACCTTCAACATTATGTGGAATCCCTAGAGATAGACCCTGAGCGTTATCAGTGGGTTGATCAACGCATCGCCAGCGCGCACCAACTTGCCCGCAAACATCATACAACCCCGAATCAGCTACCAGAGCTTCAGCAAGCTCTCGCAGAAGAGTTAATGTCCATTGAAGGGGGCGATGAAAAAATAGAGCAACTATTGGCTCAAGCAACCACTAGCCAAGCTGCTTTTATGGAAAAGGCCCAAACCCTCAGCAAAAAGCGCCAACAACAAGGTAAAAAACTCAGCAAAATCATCACCCAACAAATCCAAACACTGGGTATGCCGGGCGCGGTGGTTAATGTCATTGTAGACGCCCTAACTATAGAGCAGGCAAACGCCAACGGCATCGACTCCGTTGAGTTTCACGTGCAAACAAACCCAGGACAACCGAGCAAACCCTTATACAAAGTTGCCTCCGGAGGCGAGCTATCACGTATAAGCTTATCCATTCAGGTTGCATGCGCCGCAAAAAGCAACGTTGCCACGTTGATTTTTGATGAAGTAGATGTCGGTATCGGCGGGGCCGTCGCTCAAGTTGTTGGGGAGCTATTGAAGCAACTGGGCAATGAGAATCAGGTCATCTGTGTAACACACTTGCCACAAGTAGCAGCACAAGGGCACCATCACCTACACGTCAACAAACAGACCAGTAAAGACACAACACACACTGATATTAACTCATTATCACAAGATGAAAAAATCACCGAAATAGCCAGAATGCTAGGAGGGTTATCAATTACTGAACAAACCCTGGCTCATGCAAAGGAATTGATCAGCGAGTCACAATGTTAATTAGGCGAACCTTCCTGAAGAGCGGTATAGCTTGAGGGCTAGCCTATTAATTTAGGGTTTGGCCTTCACATACAAAACAAGGCTATGATCAACCAATTCATAGCCACGCTCTTCTACCAATTTTTTCTGTAACCGCTCAATTTCATCATCATGGAACTCTATGATCTCTCCAGAGTCCATTACTACCATATGATCATGATGTTCATCAGTGGCCATTTCGAACACTGAATGGCCATTATCAAAATTATGGCGAACTACCAAACCAGCTGTCTCAAACTGTGTTAATACACGATAAACAGTTGCCAAGCCAACGTCTTCATTTTTATCAAGCAACGCCTTATAAACATCTTCAGCACTCAAATGTTTAACGTCTTTTGCTTCCAAAATCTGAAGGATTTTTACTCGCGGCAACGTCACTTTGAGGCCAGCGTTACGAAGTTCTTGGTTGTCCATAATAGTAAAACCTAACAGTAGTAAAACGTAGTAATAATATGTAGTAGCATAACCTGGCAGAAAAACTTAAATTCAATTTGAGATATCGAATTGTGTTGTGATCACCAGATAAAGTATGATGCTTGTTGACCGGAACCTTAGAGGAATTCTACACCATATGCAAAAGTTGATTCGAATTTGTTTAATCGCCAGTGTATTGGCCCTTACAGCGTCGATTAGTGCCTGTAGTACCCTACGATTCCCAGGGGTATTCCGTATCGATATTGGCCAGGGAAACATTATTAGCGAGGGCTCTAGAGAAAAGCTCAAACTAGGCATGACACCTCGTCAAGTTGAGTATGTACTTGGCAGCCCAGTGATCAAAGATCCACTTCATCCAGGCCGTTGGGATTATGTTTATAACTACGAAAGTGGCAAAGGCGGCTTTGTTGAAAACCGCTTAACTCTATATTTTGACAGCGAACGTCTACAAAAAATTGACGACTCTCAGTTTAAAAGCCCCGATGCTGTTCAGGAAGACCTAAAAGGTCAAATCAAAAAGTCCCGAGGCTAATGACGACCTTGAGACTAAAAGCCTTGAAATGAATATAACTAACCTTTTTCTCGCTTAGCTTTTGCTTCTGCCGCCCGCCGCTTACGAACCTCTTTAGGATCTGCGATTAGCGGACGGTAGATTTCCACCCGCTCCCCTGCCTCCAACACCCTCTCCTTTGGCTTACGTTCGGCCTTACCGAAAATGCCCATAGGAGCGCTCTCCACGTCCAAACCGGGAAACTTATCCCCAATATTTGATTGTACTGCAGCGTCAAACATTGATGTCCCCTTCTGTACATTAAATGTAACAAGCTCCTGTCGATCCGGTAGCGCATACGCCACTTCCACCTGAATCATTTCTTCTGACATTTTTACACCTTTGACCGATTTTATGCCTTTAGCTAAGAACACTTGCGCCGACATATTCGCCAGCGCGCTTACCCTTACTCTATTCAAAAGAGTTTTATGTATTAATAAACCTCAACCAAGTCTCTACCGAGTTATACATAACAATTGCAATACCAATGGGTGCCACGATTCGAATCATGATAATCCAAACATTAAATAGCGCAAAGTTTTTCATAGCCACTTCTTTCACAACGTGGCTTCGACGCATAATCCAGCCAGCAAATATTGCAATCAGCAGCCCACCAAGCGGCAACATAACGTTGGTTGTTAATTTATCTAAAAAGTCCAACAAGTCAGACCCCAAAATTGTCACATCTGACCATACATTTTGAGACAACGCACAAGCAATACCTAACAACCACACGGGAATACCCACCACCAATGCTGCTTTTATACGAGAAAATCCCGCTGTTTCAACCATCCAAGCGACTGCAGGTTCAGCAAGGGAAATAGCGGATGTCCACGCGGCAAAACTCACCAGAATAAAGAACACGCCTCCCAACACAATGCCGCCAGGCATTTGACTAAATGCTACAGGTAAGGTCTGAAACATTAACGAAGGGCCTACCGCCGTATCTAGCCCGTTAGCAAATACTATAGAAAATATCACCAAGCCAGCCACTACCGCCACCAATGTATCCAAAACACCAATGATCACAACGGTTTTCCCTAACGAGTGCTCTTTGGGCATGTAGGCCCCATAGGCCATTATTGCCCCCATACCTAAACTAAGTGTAAAAAAGGAGTGCCCCAGAGCAGACAATACCGCATCAGCTGTTAACGCCTCAGGGTTAAACTTAAACAGGAAAGAAACCGCCTCTCCAAAGGACCCGGTTGTCGTCGCATAACCCAAGAGCAAAATTAACATGACAAACAGCGCAGGCATCAGGAACTGTACCGCCTTTTCCAAACCTTTATGAATACCTCCAGCAACAACGGTTAACACCATCACCATAAAAAGACTGTGCCACAGCACTGTCTCCACAGGATCAGACACAAAAGCGCCAAACTGACTAGGAATATCCGTCTGATCCAATAACCCTCCACCGATGATTTTACCCGCATAAGCCATAGCCCAACCGGCAATCACACTATAAAAGGACAAAATCAACACACCCGCAATAGCCCCCAACCAACCAATACCACCCCAAAACTTACTGGCATCAGAGGATTTTGCTAGTGTTTTCATGGTATTAATCGGACTTTGACGTCCTCTTCGACCCAGCATCACCTCAGCCAACATCACCGGAATACCTATAGCGGCAACAAATACCAGATAGATCAGTACAAATGCACCACCTCCGTTCTCCCCAGCCATGTAGGGAAATTTCCAAATATTCCCCAACCCAACGGCAGACCCCGTTGCAGCCAGAATAAACGTCCAACGATTTTGCCAGACACCATGAATGGATTTGTTTTCTGCCATGAAGATCCCTTATTCACCTAAATTCATCTACGTTCAATAGAGGGCAATTTTGCTTACTTTTTACCAGGACTACAAGTGTCGTTAAGCGCATATACTAGTGAAACTGATGGAGAAACTGTTTTAGCTCAGTAATTAGCAAAGGCTGCCGCAAATTAGCGCACCAACAAACAACCTCGACCACGACTCCAATTATAAGTAAGGCCACTATACAGATTTCGAAAAACGCACATTAAACATCAGTGAAAATAACAACGGAATGACAATCAGGGTTAATACTGTAGACACCAGTAATCCAAATATAATGGTAATCGCCATCGGTTCCCACATCGGCCCACCACCAAGCCACAATGGGATCAAACCCAACACCGTTGTAAACGTCGTCAATAGAATCGGGCGAAGCCTTGACTGACATGCATTAATTATCGCATCTGGCCAAGCATGCTTGAGTTCTTCATGTTCTTGATTCATTTTGTCCAGCAATACAATCGCATTATTAATCACAATTCCGGCCAAAGAAATTACCCCTAACATTGTCATGAAACCAAAATACGACTTTGCAGCAAGAAGACCAAAACTTACCCCAATTAATGCTAGAGGAATGGTCATTAAAATAATGATAGTTCGGCGAATACAATTAAATTGAGCCATCAGTAAAATACATATGACGAACCCTGCAATAGGTAACTTCTCACCGATAGATTCATTCGCTTTGCCAGAAGACTCTGCTTCACCACCAAGCTCCCAACTGTAGCCGGGGGGCCAATCTTTAGACACCTCAACAAGCCAGGGAACTAATTCGGCATTGGTTGCACTTGCGGTAACACCCTCACGTAAATCAGCAGATATAGCGACAGTTTTTGCACCGTTGCGGGTAAATATTTTGGCCGACTGAAACACCAATTCTGGATCCACTAACTGAGAAATAGGGACACTTACACCCTGATTATTCAAAACACCGATCGACCCTGCAGAATCATAATCACGATCTCCTGCGTGCTGGGATCGCATCACAATGGGTATAATCGTGTCGTTTTCTCGAAATTCCGTTAGGGTAATACCGCTAAAAGCCGTTTGCAGAGATGTCGCCACATCAGAATGCGTAACCCCTGCCCGCTGCGCCCTCTGCGGGTCAATATTAACTCTAACCTTTTTCTGAGAAAGCCCCCAGTCATCTTGAATATTGACAGTACCATTCAACGTTGCCAATTTTTGTTTGATTTTATCGGCAATGGCAAATAGTTTTATTTCATCACTACCCGTCAGCCGCACACCTAGTGGATGTTTTACTGAGGTGCCATTTTCCAATTTTTTAATGGTATACTGCCCATCAATTAGGTTATCGAATAAGTAGTTATCGACCTGTTGAATCAGCTCATCCACCAACACTCCTCCCTCACTGGTATTAATCAGTAAAAAAGCATAGTTACTTGAAGCGGGCTTCGGTGAATGGGTTAGTACAAATCGAACACCTCCATTACCAATAAAACTGGTCACATCCTTAATACCGCGATCTCTCCCATCTTTTCTAGAGCCTTCTTCTGAATTATCAACAAGTAATTCTTGGGAAAAATACGCCTCAATCTCTTGTAAACGTTTTGCCGTGTACGTTAATGGAGTCCCAAGGGGAAATTCAATCTCCACCGTAAATACGGGATCCGTTTTCGGTGGAAAGAATATCTTTGGCACCCACCCAAGCCCCTTCATAGCAATCAAAAATATAAACACAACCACTACAAGACTGATCAAGCGCTGACGTAATACTGCATGAAGGAAAACCAAATACCAACGGGTAATCTTTGCAAAAAAACCACCTCCAGAATTAGCACCCTTTGCCTGTTTGATTTTTATAAATAACATACAAAGTAGCGGGATTAACGTTAGTGCAACCGCCAAAGAACATAACAACGTGATAGTCACTACCTTAAAAAGGGGCGCGGTATATTCCCCAATGGCACTTTCCGCCAAATATATAGGTAAAAAAGCAGCTGACGTTGTTAATGATGACGTTAACAATGGAACCTTTAACTCATTGGCAGCCGAAAGTGCCGCTTTCTCTCTTTCAATACCAGCCTCAATTTTCACTAAAATGCTTTCAGCCATTACGATCGCATTATCCACTAGCAAACCCAAAGAGATCATCAACGCCGCCAAAGATATTTGATCAACCCCAATATCAAACAGAGACATCATAAAAAATGCACTCGCCATCGTCACCGGAATCAACGTTGCAACAATAATCCCCGTTCGTAACCCCAGAAAAGCCAACATTACCAATGTCACAATAACCACAGCTTGCAGCAAATTACCCAAAAAATCATTTACGGTTTTATTGACAATATCCGACTCCATCGTCACTTTATGAAAATCAATACCAACGGGGTAACTCATCACAAGATCGTTCATTTTCGCTTCGACCTTCGCACCTAGATCAACGACATTCCCGCCTACACGCATGGCAACCGCAAGACCAATGCCCTGCTCACCATTAAAACGCACCTTGCTTTTTGCCGGATCCACATAACTTCGATACACATTAGCGACATCTTTCAAAGCAATAACATCATTACTTTCGGGAAGTTTAATTAACGTTGAACGCAATTCATCTATAGATTCAAAGTTTCCAGATGGTTCAAGTGAGATCGTCTCGTAGGTTGTATAGATTTCACCACCCGGATTAATAATGTTACGACTCGACAATGCACTCGCAAGCTGCTGTGGTGAAATTCCCATTTCATTAAGACGGCTAGGTTTATATTCCACATAAATCCGCTCTTCTTGAGCACCTAAAATATCCACTTTTGCGACATCATCAAATAACAACAATTCGTCCCGAATATTATCAACAATATCTTTTATTTCTGCATAACTAAAACCATCTCCGGTTATCGTGTAAACGATCCCAAACACATCGCCGAATTCATCATTTACAATGGGGGAAGACACCCCCTCAGGTAAGTTACGTTCAGCTTCCTCCACTTTACGCCGCAAACTATCCCAAATAGGTCGCATATCCGTAAAACTCTCTCGAATATTGACAATAATGATAGATACACCGCTTTTATTCTCACTACTCACGTAATCAAGCTCGGGCATTTGGCGGATTTTTTCTACTATTTTTTCACTCACCAGTTCTTCAACACGCTCTGGGCTTGCGCCCGGAAAATAAGTAATCACCTGAGCAGCTCGAATAATAAAACCCGGATCTTGAGCTCGCGGAATATCCATATACGCCTGTATGCCCGCAATAAACATCACGACAATAATAAGCAGGGTAAACTGACGTCGTTCTAACGCTATCTTGGTAATATCCATCGTCATCCCCTAACTTATAATGGCTGTGCGACTGTAGAAGAATACTTTACCCGCATTCCGTCATACAACTGACGAACCCCCTTGGATACAACTACTTGCCCGACCTCCAACCCCGACCTGATTAATAGGTCCCCCCCGGTAAACGGGCCTATTGTTATTGCCGTCTTAACCAAGCTTGCGCTGCCATCTCCATTGTCATTAACCACATAAACAAACGTATCCTCCCTCTCCGCTTGAATCACATGCATCGGCAAATACACATTTTCCCCACCGCCGTTACCAAGCTCAACTTTAAAAAATACAATCGCAGCCATACCCGGTAATACTGGTGCCTCAGACTTAGCTAAAGCCACCGTCACGGGGTAAGCTGTTCCTTTTGCATCAACACCAACTTCAGTCACCACCGCTTTAAACTTCTGCCCCGTAAATGCATTAAATTGCACAAAAACTTCATCACCATGCTTCACTCGTGAAATAAACGTTTCCGAAACAACTGTCTCAACTTTTGTTGTGTTCCCACAATTAACAATAACAACCGTACTTCCTGCGCTAACATTCTCTCCAGACTCAACTTCAGAATTGGCAACCAAACAATTATCTTCTTGGTTTACCAAGCGGGTATAACCTAAACGCTGCTCAGCCAACGCCAAGGCATTTTGCGCTTGACGAACCAATGCACTGGCAGCTTCACTACCTGCCTGGGCATTATCAAGTTCCGTTCTTGATGCCGTTTCCGTTTCATATAGGGACTTTATACGACCATAATTAGCCGAAGCGTTGCGGGCTTCAGCCTTGGCTTGGCTTAACGCCGCCTGTGATTTTTGCAGCTCCAATTGATAATCTGATGGGCTAAGTGTCGCTATCAGCTGCCCTTTCTTAACTTTCTCTCCTACCGCTACATTTAACGTTTGTACCTTACCTGCGATACGAAAACTTAAACGTGATGTTAGACCGGCTTTCGCAACACCAGAAAATTCATAGTATCGCTGTTGTGCAGAATAAGCCGTTGTTAACGTAGCAACAGGTCTTAATCGCTCCACTTGCACTTGTTGCTCTGGCTTGTCACAACCACCCAATGCCACAGTTAAACCCATTATAAATGGCAACAGCGTCGCAATTTTTGTAATTTTCATGGTGCTACTCCTGTATTCGCTGAGGCATTAGACGAGTCATTAAACATAAGTGAATAAATCCCTTGAGGATCATTAAAGTAGAAGAAATAACCGATTGACCGCTGATAACGCATATAGTCATCCAAATAGTCATACACCGCATTGGCAGAAGATCGTTCCGCTGCAAACACCTGATTTTGTGCATCCAAAAAATCAACAATAGAAACGGTACCGCGCTCATAAGAATCTCGCACCATTTCATAGTTTTTCTTTGCTGCCACAAGCGCATTTCCCGACAGTTCAATGCCCGGATAACTTGCAGAAAGTTGATTAAATGTAGATCTCACCCGCTGTTTAACGCCATTTTCTAACGACGCTTTTTGATAACGTAACTTATAAATTGCATTGGATTGCTGAGCCACTTCCGCATATCGCTCACCACCACTGTATAACGGTAACGTAAACACCACGGCTATACTGGCATCAGTATCATTGATACCAACGCCCTGAGGATAATTGTCGCCATCACCATTCTTATCAATATGCTCCTGAATCGTTGCTTGCAGGGTTATATCAGGCACATAGTATTGCCTCTTAACCCCTTTCAGTAAACGTTCCTGCGCGGCAATTACCGCATTAATACTTTTTAACTCTGGGGCATGTGTCACCGCATAGGCTTCGCTTCGATTTGCAAAATCGACTAACGCTGAGGGACCTGTTAAATAGGTCGATGTTACCTTGCGATTAAACTCAAAGATGGCATGTTGTTTATCAATCATCTCTATCACAAACGGTGTATTCAAGGGGCGATTTAACAACTGATTGATTTGTAAAAGGCTGTTTTCATACGTTGACTTTGCATTTAGCAACGAACGTTTATTATCGGCTTCTTGGCTTTGCCAACGATAAATTTCTGATTTTCTCGCCACACCCGCCACGACTCGTCGCTTTGCTCTTTTTAAGTTTGCTTCCGTTAAACGTAAATTACTGGTTTCAATTTCAATAAGGCTCTTCGCTCTTAACCCGTTAATATACGCCAGAGTTGCTTCCTCTATGACATCCAGTTCGGTTGTTAGCAAATCGCTCTCTCGAGATTTTTGCAATAGTTCCTGTGCTGATACATTTGACCAAGCCGCCTCATTATAAATAACTTGCTGTAAGGTCAGTGATGCAGAAAGATCACGTTCCGCATTACTGCCATTGCTAAACGTCGCCCGATCATTATCAATCATGGTTTGTTGTAATCCCAATGAGAGCTGCGGCAAACGTTTCGCTCTTGCAACATCAACATCAGACTGCCCAACAGCTAGTGTTCTACGCTCTATTTTCAAATCCAAATTGTTCTCAAGTGCGGAGTTAGCCATTTGCGAAAGGGAAAGATGAGGTGAAGATGTTAAGCCAGTGTTAACTATTTTGGCTTTTTTAAGGGTATTCCAGGTTAAATCTAAACCCAATGCATCCAGCGTTTGTTGATTAATGTATAACTGATGATCAATCTCCAAGTGCACACTAAGCTCTTCTGCAGGTATGCCATCAAGAATGTCCTTGATATTTAATGCTACCCTACGACGTTCACGCCGAAACGTATTTTCATGGCTATACACAGCGAGAAAACCATACTCAATAACCCGATTGTCTTGCATCGCAAACGCTGGAATTTTCCTTTTTAGCAACTCCTCACCAAGAACAGCCAACTGTTTTTGAGATAACCGTTCATTGGGCAGCAAGTACACTGCATCATTTTGAGTGATCACCTTATCAATTTCTGCAAGTATGCTATCAACGTCACCGGAATCAGCAACAAACAAAAACTCGATACCGTCTTCTTTCACCCGTTCTTTTGCCGACTCAAGCATGCGACGAAACTCTGCGATTTCTGTCATCGAAGCATCACCTAT
>MAAC01013869.1_pt1 | contig 13237 bp, 12 predicted proteins | sample 1115981 | NCBI WGS metagenome assembly MAAC01 (sample SAMN04961126, study PRJNA320927) | seawater metagenome | isolation source: sample BD02T64 sea water enriched with oil for 64 days | place: USA:Gulf of Mexico | collected 2013-07-27 | reverse complement strand
CCGCCATTATTGCCGATATATTTGCTTCTGCTTTTGGCCTCAAAGAGGCGGGAAGTGGTTTAGTTGGTGCAGCTATTGTGCAAGGGGTTAAGCGAGGTTTATATTCTAATGAAGCTGGCATGGGCAGTTCACCTAATGTTGCTGCGGCCGCTGTACCGTATCCGCCGCATCCTGTTTCTCAAGGCTACGTGCAAATGTTAGCGGTATTTCTTGATACCATTGTTATTTGTTCTTGCACGGCCTTTTTAATTTTACTCTTTAAAGATCAAGCTGAAGGTATCCAAGGTATTCAGCTCACCCAACAAGCGTTAGTTTTTCAAGTAGGGGATTGGGGCAGCGACTTTATTACTATTGCCATTATGCTGTTTGCCTTTACGTCAATTGTTGCCAATTTTGCTTATGCCGAAAATAACTTAAAGTACCTTAAAATGGATAATGTGTTTGGTCATTGGTTTTTACGGATCGGTTTTCTCGCAATGTTGGTATTTGGCTCGGTTGCAAGTCTACCGGAAGTTATTGCCTTAGCGGATTTGTCGACCGGATTGATGACCATTGTCAATGTTATTGCTTTGTTTTTACTTAGTAATGTTGTGATCAGTATCACACGCAATTATCATCAACAACGATCATCGGGTAAATTACCTAACTATCAACCAGATGAGAGTGAACACAGTGGTTTTCATCTCACTAAAGGTATTTGGCAAAAGTAATATATTAGCGCTCGACATTAACCACGATCATTTTTAGCATGGCGCTTTTTTCTCTGATGTGGTGGTTTATGAGCGCTTAATTCTTCTGTACTAATAATGCCGTCTTTATTGTCATCAATTAAGTTAAAAAGCTTTTCTTCTCTTTTCTGAGCAAGACGGTGTTGCTTAAATTCTGCCAAGCTAATTTGGCCGTTATCATTTGTGTCGATTTCAGAAAATTTTGCTGGTGCATGACGTTTATGTTTTTCTTTATTACAGTTATCACCTTTAGCGGCTAAACTGTTGATTGAAAATGTTAATGCAGTCGTTAATATAATCAGTTGGATGTGTTTCATGATTTTTCCTAATGGCTTTTGTGTGAATGAATAAAGATTACCCCCTAAATGTGCAAAGATAACTGAGCAATTGTGGAAAGATTAAGGACGTGGCTTTCTGACCTTTATTTTCAGTACTATTACGCCGCATAGGAAAAACTTAATCAATTTGTTATCAAGGCTGTTATAATCCGCTCAATTTGAAAAACAGTAAATATTAGGTGATGTTTTGAGTGTTGATTCCATTGGTTTATCGGCGAATTTATTAAAGGCAGTGAAAGGGTGTGGTTATAAAAATTTAACGCCAATTCAACAACGTGCTATTCCTGCGATTCGCTCTGGCGTTGATATATTAGCAAGTGCTCAAACAGGCACGGGTAAAACAGCCGCGTTCACTTTACCTATTCTTGATAATATTATCCCTAATAGCCAATCAGGCAGTGTGCAAGCGTTAATTTTAACCCCTACTCGAGAGTTAGCGGCTCAAGTAGCAAAAAATGTTGCCACATACAGTGAATTTATGGCGATTACCTCTGGGGTGATCTTTGGTGGCGTCAATATGCCAGGGCAAACAAAAATGCTCAAACAAGGCGTTGATATACTCGTTGCTACTCCCGGTCGATTATTAGAGCATGTCATTCTACGAAACGTCGATTTATCACAAGTAAAGTTCTTAGTTTTAGATGAAGCCGATCGGATGTTAGATATGGGGTTCTTGGCTGATATTGAGCAACTGATGGCGGTTGTAAAACAAAAACATCAAACACTAATGTTTTCAGCAACGTTCTCAAATAAAGTGAAAACCTTAGCCAAACAAATATTGGTTACGCCTAAAACGATTGATGTTGCCAAACAAAATGCAACATCGGGAAAAGTTAAACAGTCGGTATATTGGGTAAGTGAGCAACGTAAACGTGAATTACTATCAGAGCTTATCGGCGTTAATAACTGGCGGCAAATCTTAGTCTTTGCCGGCACAAGAGAAAGTGCCAATTTGCTGGCAAAAGAACTTGAATTAGATGGCATTAAAACCGCGTTATGCCACGGTGAGAAATCTCAAGGGGCACGTAACAAAGCTTTAGAGAAATTTGTAGAGGGTTCGGTAAGAGTATTAGTAGCAACAGATGTTGCTGCGCGAGGTTTAGATATTGCCGATTTGCCTTATGTCGTTAATTTTCATTTGCCGTTCCTAGCGGAAGACTATGTTCATCGTATTGGTAGAACAGGTCGTGCTGGTAAGTCAGGCACTGCGATTTCTTTGGTGAGTCCTAAAGATGAAAAATTCTTAGAGAATATTGAGCAGTTAATAGGTCGACGTTTTGAACGTATTATTGTCCCAGGTTATGAATTAGACCGAGCGTTGCCTGCACAATATAAAGATGAAGCTGATAGTCAAAAAGATAAGCCGGAAAAGAAAAATCGTTATCAAACCAATAGAGATAAGAATATAGCTGTTGAGCAAAGGATTAAGAGTAAATCAACATTAAAAACTGTAAAAGGCAAAGCTAAAAAAGGTTTAAAAAACAAAGCTAAGGTTAAAAAAGCTAAACGTAAATAATGTCCCATCAACATCAAGACGCCTTCATTGAAGTTCCTTTTGAATTTCGCCATTGTTGCTGGTTCTGTGGTGAGCCAGCAGCGAAGATATTTTCATTTCCACAAAGCGATAACTATCTATTAAAGCCGGTACATCCGGCATTAAGTTTATCCTGTTGTGGGGAGTGCTTTATTCCTGCGCAAAAAAGTAAACTTGCATCAATTTGGCAAGTGGCAACATCAGTAAAGAAACACCAGATAAAGAAATATCACAAAGATCTCGCTATTGGTATTAATTGGACACAAGAAGAGCTAGCGAATAGTGAATTTGAACAGGGAAACTTTGCTGGTTTTAAACAAAGTGCTTGGTTAATGTATGAAATAGCAAGAGATCGAGTTAATTTTAAGGGCTGGCCACTTATTGTCGCTGGGATAAATATTGACGAATTACGTTGGCAGACAGCGGAAAACTTTGCTTTTGATGGGATCAATTATCCTACTATTGAAGAGGCTATCGAGCATTACTCAAAGACTTATGATTTACAGGTAGGTTTCTTCAAACAAGTACTCTATAAACTAGGCGGCAATAATTTTGCGCAAGCGGTAAGATTTTGCCGCTTGCTTGTTGGTGCAACTCCGAATGAAAGAAAGCAAGCGTTAATCAGTTTAGATTAACGCTTGGTTCATTTTCATTTTTCGTCCATATAAATTACTGTCGGCACGTTCAAAAAAGCTATGCTCATTATCTGATGACTCCATAAACGTACTACCTAGTTCGCAGCCCACTTGGTATTTTGCCAGGACACTATTAGTAATAAGCGCTTGATTAATACGTTCTTCAATGATCAGTAACGACTCTTCACTAGCGTCTTCAACAAGTATGACAAACTCATCACCACCAAAGCGAAACACACTGTCAGAATCTCTAACACTTGAGCGTAGTGCTTGCGAGAATTGAACTAAGATCTCATCACCAACGTGATGACCATAGCTATCATTGATTTCTTTGAATTTATTCAAGTCACATACCATCATACCTACTTTTGATGATTGACGATTTGCATGGTGCATTGCCCGTTTTAATTGCTCATCAAAGTATCTTCGATTGCCTAATTCAGTCAGTCCATCTTGCATTGCCAACTTTATAGCTTGTTGATATTTGATAGCATTATGAAGGGGGTGAATTAACAATTGATGCAATTCTCTTAAAACTCTATTGTTCGTTAAGCTAATAGGTGAATTAATTGCATAGGTTAATGTGCCAATATGTTGTTTGTTAATAGTAAGCTCAAATAGCGTTTCTTTTTTAGCTTTTTTACTACCTCTAACTTGCGCAGTGATTTCGCCTTGCTTGAAGTATAAACCTGAGAAATCAACATATTTTGCCGCTTCCATAGCAAAAATATTTAACAAAACGTTAAGTTCTAAACTTGTTTGCAATTGCTCTGTTAGGGCAAGCTTTCGATAGTTATCTGTATTGTCACGTCTATCAAATATTTTAAAGGCATTAAAATCAACCGTTGAGTGCTCAACTACGTTTAACGTTTGCATAACTTCATCCTTATATGGAGTATGCAAACTATAAAGCAATAACTGTGCCCTATTTGTATTCTAATTGCTTTATAAGGACTTAGCTTGTTTGCTGTCTAGAGAGGGCGATAAAAGGTTGTTGCTGGCAAGGTACGTCAGAAAAATGTCGGCATAAAGTTGCCATTGGCATATTATTTTCAACAGAGCCAATATATTTGTCAGTATTCAGATATACTTAAGGCAATTATTCAATATCCCATATACCGAATGGTATTATTTTTATTAGGTTTTCTGTGACTAGTCATCTTGAAATTTTAGCCATATTAACAAGTGCCGTTTTTATCGTTTGGTTATTTAGACGATTACATCTTCCAGCAATACTAGCGTATTTAGTTGCCGGCATGATTGTGGGCGAACATGGTCTAGCACTTGCGCAAGAGCATGTTGATTACGACCACTTTGCCGAATTAGGCATTGTTTTTTTACTGTTTACCCTAGGCTTAGAATTTTCACTGCCGAAGTTAATGGCAATGCGCCATTTAGTGGTTTCCGTAGGTAGCTTGCAAGTTGGCATTTCTATGTTGATTTTTACCGCAATAGCACTAGCGTGGGGGCAGAGTTTTGCCAGTTCCTTGGTGATTGGAGGAACTTTAGCTTTATCATCAACCGCCATAGTTATTCGTCAATTAAGTGAAAGCGGGGGAATGAAGCGTAAATCAGGCCAAATTTCAGTCGCGGTATTACTTTTTCAAGATGTAGCAGTTGTTCCCTTATTAATTATTATTCCGATGTTTGCCATGGAATCTGATACTTCGATGTTCGTGGCTTTATTATATGCGTTGGTTAAAGGGGTTTTTGTTGTTGGAATATTGCTTTCGGTTGGCAAGTGGGTACTACCAAGACTGTTTAATTTAGTAGCGCAAGTAAGAACCGATGAACTGTTTGTTTTGACAACGTTATTGGTAACCTTAGTTGCTTCAGCTTTAACGCAATGGTTCGGTCTGTCGATGGCATTAGGCGCTTTCTTAGCTGGAATGATGCTTGGTGAAAGTCAATATAAACATCAGCTTGAAGCGGATATTCGACCCTATAGAGATATATTGCTCGGTTTGTTTTTTGTAACCGTTGGCATGAAATTAAACTTGTCTGTTTTATATTCATCACCAATGACGGTAATCACCTTGCTCGTTGGTTTCATGTTAGTCAAAATACTGATAATAAAAGCGTTGGTGATCAAAGCCGGTGAACAAACAAAAGATGCATGGGCCTCAGCGATTATGCTTGCTCAAATGGGTGAGTTTGGCTTTGTCTTGATAGCACTGGCTACACAAGTCAATATTTTACCCTTAGATATTGCTTCCTTGTTGTTAGGTGTGGGAATCATTAGCATGGGCATAACTCCTTATATGATGGATAACGCCCGTAAATGGGGGCATTGGATCAGTAATGAAGAACAAATAGAAGCCGATGATTTAGCGCAATTACCTAGTCAAGGTGAGTTAAAGGATCATGTTATTATTTGTGGTTTTGGTCGCATAGGTCAAACGGTAAGCCGATTTTTAAAACAAGAATCGATTGATTTTGTCGCCATTGACATAGATCCCCTACGTACCTCTAAAGCTCGAGAAGCCGGAGAGAATGTCCTGTTTGGCTCGTCTCGGCAAAGTGAATTACTTGAAGCGGCACAACTTTCAACGGCTAAGCTTGTTGTAATCGCATTTGGTGCCGATAAACAATCTATCGATGTTATTCAAAAAGTGAGAATGATGTCAGCAGATGTTCCAATATTGGTGCGCACCCGTAACGATGATCAACTAGAAAGTCTACAAGAAGCTGGCGCCAACCAAGTGGTTCCTGAAAGCCTTGAAGGCAGCTTAATGCTAGTCTCCCAAGTATTATCGCTTAGTGGCGTACCATTTTCACGTATCATGAAACGTGTGCAAAAAGAGCGGAAGAATCACTATAGTCATTTGCATGGCTTTTTCCAAGGTGAACATACCGATATGAGTCCAGAGGCCATGGATAGAATAGAGTTTGCCAATGGCGTACATCTAACTGATGATTCATATGCGAAAGGACGCACAATAGCATCACTTAACCTTGCTACTAGGCGAGTCACCGTTGTCGCTTTAAAAAGGGCAGGTATTGAAACCGAAGAACCGGATGAAAATACCGTGTTGCAAGATCAAGATACCTTAATTGTTCGTGGTAAACCTCGTCGAGTTGAACGGGTTGAACGATTTATGCAAGAAGGTGGTTGACCGTTATTTTAGTTCTAAGAAGCTTCTGATCTCGCTCTCTTTCTCTAAAGCGTCAGCAAAGCCGAGTTTGATTAGTTCTTTACAATAACTCTTATCAAATAATAAATAGCTGATCAGGCTTGATTCTGAGTCATTTGAAATGCCGATACTTCTCAGTAATATTCTTATAGAATAGGGCAATTTGTGATAATACTTTACCGCCATCGCGTTAAAGTCGTGACTGGGGTTTATCACTAATGAATCAATTGGTTTTAATCCATCATTACTTTGTTTATTACTATCTGATATTAATGACAAGGTGCCATTTACCCGATGCATCCTTTCTAAATCACTTTGTAGAGTATCTGAAAAAACCCCATCTAAGAGATGACTAGCTATGCTTGCAGTGGATGGCGGGTGTGGATTGTTTTCTCTAGCATGTAGAGGCTCTTTAGGTTGCTCAACACCAATAATAAATAATTTTTCCCCTCCTAAATGTATTGCTGGACTCAACGGAGAGAGTTGATTAATAGAACCGTCACCATAATGCTCCTTTTGTATCTTTATAGATGGAAATACTAACGGAATTGCGGCCGAAGCTAATAAATGATCGCTATTGATCTGGCTAGGTAAGCCACGACGTTTTGCTCTAAACCAAGGCTTTATTGATGAATCCGATTGATAAAAGCTAATAGAGTCTCCGCTTGTATAGCTAGATGCAGTGATCGATACAGCAGATAAAAAGCCCTTTAAAATGTTGTTGTCAATTCGTTTATAGTCTACAACTTCATTGAGTAAAATACGTAAAGGGTCATTATTCAGTAAGCTAGGGGAGGTTTTGCTGGCATAATCAGCTTGGAAGCTGGCTAAAATTCCTTTGGTAATATGAATAAATACCCGATAGGGATCACTATGATAAATTCTATTAGTGGTTAAACTATTCCAAACCCACTCTAATTTTTTGATGCCTAGCTGAAAACAAGAGGCATAACAGGCTAATGCCGTAGTATTAATAGCACCGGCTGAAGTGCCACAAATAATGGGGAAAGGTAGTGGGTGGTTTCGCGGTGAAAATTTTGAAATAGCAGATAATACCCCTACTTGGTAAGCAGCACGTGCTCCTCCACCTGTTAAGATCAAGGCATTCTTACTGTCTCGGTAGCTGCGTTTTTTAACCATTTAAGAATTTTTTTTAGAGTTCTTCATTTAATTGTAATCGCTATGCCTTATAACACCAACATAACTCATTAATAAATAGCAAAAAAAAAGCCAGCATAAGCTGACTTTTTAAAACGACATAGAAATATTAACTAGTATAACAATTCAGTTAAGAACAATTAACGACTACTAAAAAATAATCTTAACTACTAACGCGTTTGTTAGCAGCGTCTATTAATGGTTGCGATCCATTTTGCAAAAGTGCCAAATTGGCAGAAACAACTCTCTTTGGTAATTTTGAAATCATCAAAGAACCTGTTTTATTAGAGCCTCTGTCAGCAGCAAATACTAACAAGTTTTTCCCATTACATTGAATACCATCGAAAATACTACGTATTTTTAATTTATTCGACTTTAAGAATGAACGCATACGTTTCTTATCATCCGCGGCAACGTACTCGCATAAGCTTTGAGCTATGTTTGCAGCTTCTGCTTTTGGGGCCGATACAATAGACGTTAATGTTAAAGCTGTAATAGTTGAAACTAGTAATAATTTTTTCATTTTAATAACCTTATAAAGCATAAATTAGTTAGTAAAAGAAAAAACCACAGGATGTACCTAATAACTTGGTAACTCCGCTGTCGTAGGTAATTAACAAGTAATACCCTTAGACCGGTGGTTTTGCGTAACACGTTTTCGCGTGTTTTGCCTTTTCTTTGTCACCTTCAGTATCAACAACTATGTACAAAATTGCAACACAATGTTGCGACATTATCGTCTTTATGTGTAAGACATTGGCTATTAAAAGCTATTTCAGAGCAAGTTTAGCTAGGTAGTTCTTTAAAATGTCATCTCAGGTACATGGTTAGGAACCACTAATTCACCGTCAGTTAAGCTGATGATTTCCTCGACAGACACTCCAGGGGCACGTTCGATAAGATGAAATTTTCCCGCTTTAATCTCAATATAAGCTAGGTCAGTGAGTACTTTTTTAATACAACCTTTACCCGTTAACGGAAGTGTACAGTTTGACAATAACTTAGAAACCCCATGTTTTGAGGCATGAGTCATGGTAACGATAATATTATCGGCGCCAGCAACTAAGTCCATCGCACCGCCCATGCCTTTGATGAGCTTGCCAGGGATCATGTACGAGGCTATATTGCCGTTAACATCTACTTCAAAGGCACCGAGAACGGTTAAATCAACATGACCACCACGGATCATCGCAAATGATTCTGCGGAATCAAACACCGAAGCGCCTGTTGCCATAGTCACAGTTTGTTTACCGGCATTAATTAAATCAGCATCAATTTCATCTTCAGTGGGAAACTGTCCCATGCCAAGCAAGCCATTTTCTGATTGCAGCATCACCTCTATGCCTTGAGGAATATAATTTGCTACAAGTGTCGGAATACCAATGCCTAGATTGACGTAATAGCCATCTTGTAGTTCTTGAGCAACACGTTGTGCTAATTGTTCTCTTGATAAAGCCATCTTGATTCCTTATTCAGCGGTTGAGCGAATAGTTCGCTGCTCGATACGTTTTTCGAAGGTGCCTTTGATCAGGCGATTGACGTAGATACCCGGGGTATGAATTTGATCGGGATCTAATTCGCCAGGCTCAACAATTTCTTCTACTTCAACCACGGTTATTTTACCTGCTGTTGCTGCTAAAGGATTGAAGTTACGTGCTGTTTTTCTAAAAACAAGGTTACCGTATCGGTCAGCTTTCCACGCTTTTACGATGGCAAAGTCACCGGTGATAGCCGGCTCTAAAATGTAATGACGACCATTAAACTCGCGTTCTTCTTTGCCTTCAGCTACAGGAGTACCATAACCAGTAGCAGTAAAAAATGCCGGAATGCCAGCACCACCAGCACGCATCTTTTCTGCTAATGTGCCTTGTGGAGTCAGTTCAACTTCTAGCTCACCACTCATCATTTGGCGTTCAAACTCAGCATTTTCACCGACATAAGAAGCGACTATCTTTTTAATTTGACGATCGGGTAATAATACCCCTAAACCAAAACCATCAACACCACAGTTATTCGAAACCACTGTTAGCCCTTTAGTGCCTTTACGTTTAATTTCAGCAATTAAATTTTCAGCGATACCACAGAGGCCAAAGCCACCTGAAATGACGGTCATATTATCTTCTAAACCCGCCATGGCTTCTTCATAGCTTGACACTACTTTGTCAAATCCAGCCATTTTTTACTCCTCGAAATTGAGTGTTAAATACGTTGTTGTAAAAACTTATACCTGTGCGCGAAACGCATTGGAAACTTTTGAAATCGGCGCTTTACCTAGCTTATCGCTGATAAACCAACCTGCATGCAATAATTTATCGAAATCTATTCCGGTATTAATGCCAAGACCATTTAATAAATAAACCACATCTTCGGTGGCTACATTTCCGGAGGCACCTTTAGCATAAGGGCATCCCCCTAAACCTGCAACGGCACTATCAATAACCGCAATACCATTTTGTAATGCCGTGTAAATGTTCGTTAACGCTTGTCCGTAAGTATCATGAAAGTGTACAGCCAGCTTTTCTTTAGGAATACGTGCGCTCACTGCCTGTAACATCTTTTGTACACTCGCTGCTGTACCGACACCAATGGTGTCACCTAGGGATATTTCATAACAGCCCATCTGGTATAATTTTTCAGCAACGTTTGCCACTTGTTCAGGTGATATCTCACCTTCATATGGACAGCCAACGACACATGATACGTAGCCTCTAACGGGAATGTTCGCTGCTTTTGCAGCCGTCATGATAGGCTCAAATCGGGTGAGACTTTCAGCAATGGAACAGTTAATGTTCTTTTGACTAAAGGCTTCTGAAGCTGCACCAAAAATAGCCACTTCATTAGCACTAACAGCCAACGCTGCTTCAAAGCCTTTCATATTGGGCGTCAGGGCTGCATAAGTAACATTTTCCTGACGAGAAATACCATTAAAAACATCAGTGGAAGTCGCCATTTGTGGTACCCATTTCGGGGAAACAAAACTACCACTTTCGATATAGGAAACACCGGCCTCGGTTAATTGGTCAATTAACGCTATTTTATCTTCGGCAGCAATAAACTGTTTTTCATTTTGCAGGCCATCACGGGGACCTACTTCAACAACTTTTACGCTTGATGGGAGTGTTAACATCCGTTATTCCTTTTCTGTAAAGGCTAATAGTTCACTACCGCCATCAACCATATCGCCTTCGGCATAGTACAAACTTGTCACAGTGCCATCGCTTGGTGCTTTAATGGTATGTTCCATCTTCATTGCTTCCATGATCATCAATGGTTGGTCTTTGCTGACCTCATCACCTGCGGCAACTAAAACACTGACCATGGTGCCATTCATAGGAGCCAATAAACCACCATGGTTGTCATCATCATTTGTAGTGCCACAATCAGGCTTAATGTAAGTGAAGTTAAAGACCCCGTTTTGTTGATACAAACTGATGTTATCACCGTCACGGGCAATGGTTGCTTGGCTGCGATGACCATCAATACTGATATGTAACTTATCGCCTTCAATGCGACCTTGACAATCCAAAGTGCGTTCAACAAACTTTTCATGATTGACGGTAATTAAATAATAACTACTAGTACCTTGTCTTTTTTGCTCAATAACAACCGGATATTCAATATCATTATGAGATAAAGTGATTTGATGAATGTGAGCTTCGTTTAACCGCCAAGCATTGGTGCTATTCCAAGGTGAAAATGGATCGCTAGTGGTTTTTGCGTTTGTTTTTGCTTTATCTGCTAAGGATAAAACTAAATACAGCGCCGCCATTGGTAATTCATCGGCAAGCTTTTGTTCACTATCATGAAAAATTTCACTGTGATTCTTTTCAATAAAACCGGTATCAATATCTTGATTAACAAAGGCCTTGGAAGTGGCTAAATTATATAAAAAGTCGATGTTGGTGGTAACGCCATTAATGCGGTATTCAGTCAGGGCTTTACTCAAACGTTGTAAGGCTTTTTCACGATTTTCATCCCAAACGATCAATTTAGCGATCATTGGATCATAAAAAACGCTGACTTCATCCCCTTGACGAACACCGGTATCTACTCGAACAAATTCACTTTCTTCTGGCGGTTGCAAAAAGGTCAGTGTGCCTGTAGCAGGAAGAAAATCATTATTAGCATCTTCTGCATAAATACGTGCTTCAAAAGCATGGCCGTTAATTTTTAATTCAGCTTGAGTTTTAGGCAGTGTTTCACCCGCAGCAACTCGTAATTGCCATTCGACGAGATCTTGGCCTGATATTAATTCGGTAACAGGGTGTTCAACCTGCAGACGAGTATTCATTTCCATAAAGTAAAATGAACCATCAACATCAAGTAAGAACTCCACGGTACCGGCACCTTGATAACCAATGGCTTGTGCAGATTTTATAGCGGATTCACCCATTTGCTGACGCAATGCTTCACTCATACCAAAGGCTGGTGCTTCTTCAATAACTTTTTGATGACGACGCTGTACAGAGCAGTCGCGTTCAAATAAATACACGGCGTTGTTGTGATTATCGCAAAAGACTTGAATTTCAACGTGGCGAGGTTGGGTTAAATACTTTTCAACCAACATGGTATCGTCACCAAAAGATGACATCGCTTCACGTTTTGCAGCGGCAAAGCCATCAGCGAATTCATCTTCGCTCCACACTTGGCGCATGCCTTTACCACCACCACCGGCTGTCGCTTTTAGTAAAACAGGGTAACCCATGTCGTCAGCGGCTTGTTTGAGCACTGCTGCTGATTGATCGTCACCATGATAACCCGGTACTAATGGCACATTGGCTTTTTCCATGATGTTTTTAGCGGCAGACTTTGAGCCCATCGCTTCAATAGCACCAACTGGAGGGCCAATAAATTTAATATTTGCAGCTTCACACATTCGGCAAAAGTCAGCATTTTCTGATAAAAAACCATAACCCGGATGAATCGCCTGAGCACCGGTTTTTTGTGCGGCGGCAATTACTCTTTCAGCCAGTAGATAACTTTCTCGTGAAGGAGATGGGCCAAGGTAAATCGCTTCATCAGCCATATTTACGTGTAAAGAATCAGCATCAGCATCAGAGTACACCGCAACCGTTAATATGCCCATTTTCCGCGCTGTTTTGATCACTCTACAAGCAATTTCACCACGGTTGGCAATAAGAATTTTAGTAAACATTTTATTTGCATGAGACATGGGGCTTATCCTTTACTAGCTGGCGTTTGTTGCCATTTTGGCGAACGTTTTTCAAAAAAAGCACTTAGCCCTTCTTGCCCTTCACTCGATACTCGAATGGCAGCAATACGTTCGCTGGTAATTTGTAATAACTCATCATTGATATCTTGAAAGGCAACATCTAAAGCAAGCTGTTTCGCTTGCCTAACCGCTTCGGGTCCATTGCTTAATAAAGTATTGACCATATCTTCAACCGATTTATCTAAGTCTGTTAACTCAACAACTTCATCGACTAAACCAAGCTGTTGTGCTTTATCAGCAAAAAATCTTTCCGCGGTTTGAAAATAACGTCGGCTCGCTTTTTGTCCTATGGCATTAACAACATAAGGACTAATAGTTGCGGGAATAAGGCCAAGTTTCACTTCACTTAAACAGAAGCTGGCTTTATTACTGGCAATAACAATGTCACAACAACTTGCCAAACCAACAGCGCCGCCAAAAGCAGCCCCTTGTACTTTAGCAATGGTTGGTTGGGGTAAAAAGTTCAACGCTTTAAGC
>MAAC01011583.1_pt1 | contig 13240 bp, 8 predicted proteins | sample 1115981 | NCBI WGS metagenome assembly MAAC01 (sample SAMN04961126, study PRJNA320927) | seawater metagenome | isolation source: sample BD02T64 sea water enriched with oil for 64 days | place: USA:Gulf of Mexico | collected 2013-07-27 | reverse complement strand
CTATTCAAATTGATTACAGCCAATTTACCCTAGAAGCAGATGATATTTTACTGGTGACTTCTGATGGTATTCATGATTTTTTATCAGAAGAAAAAATCATTGAATTAATGTCTGCTAAAAATTCATGTCAAGCGCGTATAGAGGCTTTAGTTCAAATTGCTTTTGATAGCGGTAGTGATGATAATATTAGTGGTTCAATATGCCAAATAGCGTCATTGCCTAATGAGAGTTTGAATGATTACAACTCAAAATTAACTCGTTTACCTTTTCCTCCTCCGCTTGATAAAGGTGTGATGCTTGATGGATACAAGGTCTTAGATGAGCTGTTCGCTAGCAGTCGTAGCCAGCTATATTTAGTTGAAGATACAGAGACAGGTGAGCAAATGGTAATGAAAACGCCCTCGATTAATTTTGAAGACGACACAGGTTATATAGACCGATTTATACAGGAAGAGTGGATAGGTAAGCGTATTAACAGTGATTATGTTGTTAAAATAATCAAGCAGCACAGACCACGAACTTGTTTGTATTATTTAATGGAATACGTACATGGCCTTTCGTTAGAAAAGTGGATGGAGAGACACCATTTTCCTAAACCTAAAATTGCCATTAATATTGTTGAACAAATAGCAAAAGGTTTAGCTGGTTTTCATAAAATGGAAACAATTCACCAAGATTTAAAACCAGGAAATATTCTAATTAATGATGAGAATAAAGTAAAAATTGTTGATTTTGGTTCAGTGTTTGTAGCTGGTTTGGCTGAGGTGTTTGTTCCGTTAGAACATGAAGGTGTTTTAGGTACTGCTACTTATTCTGACCCTAAATATTTATTAGGTAAAAATACAGGAGTACAAGGTGATTTATATGCCTTAGCGACGATTACTTATGAAATGTTTTCGGGTAAATTACCCTACGGTGATAAAATTGAAGAGTGCCAAACTGCTTTTGAATATGATCGTTTGCGTTATATTTCCGCAACAGAGGCGAACCCTATTATTCCTATCTGGTTTGACCGCACGCTAGAACGAGGTGTTAGTTTTGATCTTGAGCTGCGTTACAATAATATTCCAGAGTTTATTCAAGATCTGAAAAAACCTAATCCCACATATTTATTAGATGATCCCAAAGTGACCAAAAATAAGTCTCAAGTACTCTTTTGGCAATTGCTCTCTGGTTTTTGGATTTTAATGTTAGTACTCGTCGTTGCCTTGTTTACACAAGGATAAAGTTACACAAGGATAAATAAAGTTTCGAGTAACCAGTTCCGAGTTACAAAAGCCTATTAACTTCCTTTTTTAAATCGCGCTCTAAATTTATCTAAGTTGAGTAAAAACCAACAATTAAGACCTACCATTAAGCCTACAAATGAAAATAACTGTAGCGTTAAATAAAACTCGTTTCCTTGTGTAACAGGCCAAATAAGTAACATAGGTATATCCGCCACAAAAATAGAGCCAAATGTTATGGTGAAAAAATTAACAAGCTTTCTTCTTTTGAGCATTCCCCAAAATTTACCACCGATAAAAAACATATAGATGTAGGCAACAGGGATCGCAGCTAAGGTTAGGCCAAAAAATAGTCCAATAAAATCTAATATACCACTATCCATATTGAATCCTGGCACATCAGAGATATAGGCATAAAAGGTAAATGCAAACGGCGTTATTAGTGGTGCAAGCGCCAAGGCTTTATTTTCGGTCATTATCAATCACTCGTTTTATTTCTTTGAATACAGCAAGAAACTATATCTATAGCATGTTGAGTATAGATATAGTTATAAACTAATGTACTGTATAACCGTCTTCACTAATTAGCTTTTGCGCTTTATCAATGTCTAATTGCTCAACAGGTGCAGCTAAGTAATAAGGTAGCTCTACTGCTTTCTCACTTAATTTTAGCATCTTACTTTCTATTAATCGTTCAATGACAGACTCAAGCGTATCGTCTAATCGCTCAGGTTTTTGTTGATACTGTTGAGACATATAATCCGTTAATTCTTGTAAAGTATGCTTACCATCAGCAAGTGAAATAACCACACCAAACCACTCTTCTAGTTTGGTGGTTTGTGTTGGGTTGTTGATATCAGCAAGCGCAACAATGCCTGCTTTGCGAGTGAATATTACCGTGCGGTAAAAATATTGTAATTTATCCAAAATGTTTCTCAAAAGGGAACTTAATAATGCGGTGCATGATATCACACCTTAATCATATGAAGCCTGATCTAGATTAATCCTTCTTATAACAAACACTCTATAATGCCGCACAGTTTTATTACTTTTTCTATTTTAATGACAACTTCTATCACCTTGCAGCAATCTCGAATTACAGCAAAAATTGCTTTTTTTGCTTTGTTTCTCTTTGCGCCACTATTAAACATATTTCGCTTTGACCTTGATTTAGGTCATTTTATAATTTTTGGCCAAGCATGGACAATTAGTATTGATTCCATTTTACATGGCGGTGGTGATAGCCTTGATGCTGCTATTAAGATATTTGTGCGAGTTCTACTACCCGGTATGGCTTTTGTAGGCGTAACTGGATTTCTCGTTTGGAAATATGGTCGCATTTATTGTGGTTGGTTATGCCCGCATTTTTCAGTTGTTGAGCTTATTAATGACCTTATGTTGAAAAAGCTTAACCGCGTGACTATTTGGGAGAAACCGAGTAAACAGAGTAAAGGGCTTATTCCTAAATTAATTGTGTTTGTTGCAGCAATTAGTATGGCTTTTGTTTGGGCTGTTGGTTTACTCAGTTATTTGCTCAACCCTACAATGCTTCTACATGACTTAGTTAATGTTAACCTAGGTTTTGGAGCAAGTCTCTTTATCACCGTTGCAACTATTGTGTTTACGGCAGATTTCCTTTTTGCACGGCATGTATTTTGTAAATACGGTTGTGCACTGGGCTTATTTCAAAGTTTAATTTGGATGGCCAATAATAAGGCGATGGTTATTAAATTTGATCGTGCTCGCGCTAAAGTTTGTCGAGAATGCGAGTCATATAATAAACATAAACCCTGCGACCAAGCTTGTCCTATGCGCTTACCTACACGTAATATGAAACGAGCTAAGTTTACTTGTACCCAATGTGTGCAATGTGTTTCTGCTTGTAATGAAGTGCAAAAAGACAATCCAGAAGGTGGTTTGTTATCTTGGGTTAGTGGTGATGAAGCTATTGAAGTAGATAGACCTGCCAGTAAATATATAACTGAAAAGATAGAAATTAAAGAAGTTAAGTAAAAATTTAATTAGTCATTATTGTCGTTTTTAACCCGTACTTTAGCACGTCAAAGAACTATTTTTTTTAAACTAAATCTGTAATACTTATCCTCGCAAAATATCATCTATTTTGATTGAATCATTCTAAAAAAGAGTTCATTAAGTGCCAACAAAAGAAATAGCTAATAAAATATCTAAGCATCTTAAATCGGATGACGGTCGATTGATGCGCACTAAAGATAGTCGTCATAAAATTGTCAGTGCATTTTTAAGCTTACTTCGTCAGGGAAATATCAGCCCCAGTGCTGAAGATGTTGCTAAAGAAGCTAAGGTTGGTTTAAGAACTGTTTTTCGTCGATTTAATGAAATGGAATTACTTTACCGAGAAGTAGCGACTGAAGTTCAAGCAACGTTTGGACCTGAGGTCGCAAAGCCTTGGTCTTCGTCAATTTGGCAAGAACAAATGGCAGAAATGCTTGAACGAAAAGCTGAATTTTATGAAAAATTGATGCCCTACAGTATTGCTGGAAAATACCTTCGTCAACACTCTAAATATTTAACTGAATTTAATCGTCGTTGGTTAGACATTGAGCATGAGATTATTGAAAGTGTCTTACCATTTAGCCAAGAAGAAGAGCCTGAGTTGTTCAATGGTTTGGAAATTTCGTTAAGCAACGATACTTGGATGCAGTATAGGAAAAGTCAAAACCTATCTCCCGAGAAAGCCTATCAAACGATGAAAGTGATATTGGCATCGCTCATACAAACTTATGAATCAAAAAGTAAAGGCGAGGTGGATTAGGTTAAGGGAGGGTTAACCTCGATAAACGATTTTAATATTATATCTGTCATAGACTCCATGACATCAAAGGCTTGTTCTTTTGAAAGATTGTGCAGTTTTCGCAATTGAATCCATGTGTCTGGAGAGGTGGCAGCCTGCAAGCTGTCAAACTTCACTTTATTCGTGGCATAGTCAAATGGAAGAATAAATTTATGAATATTTGCTTCGATGTTCTGCCACTTTTCCAAGCGCCCACGCAGAAAAGAAGAGTTGTGACTATGATAAGCGATTGATATTCGATAGCACATAGATTGTTCGTAAATAACACACTTTCTTATTAGTGCTTCATTGAACTGAGCTTGCCAGTTATTTTCGGTTAAAGCTTCAAATACTTTTTCTTCGAAAAGCCCTTCCATTGTAGGTACTAGTTCTCGATATAATAGCTCCATTTCATTGAATCGACGAAAAACAGTTCTTAAACCGACTCCTGATATCTTGGCCACTTCTTCAGCACTGGGGCTGATTTTACCTTCACCAATAAGTTGTAAGAAGGCTTTCACTATTTTACTTCTGCTTACGTTTGATCGCGCCTTTCGTCCGTCAGGCTTTACTACGTTATCAGAATCGTTTTCTACTTGATTTACCACTAAAAAATACCATAATCAGTTTGTTAATTTTTCAATTGGTATTAGTAGCCCTTAAATAATCTTTATTTAAGGGCTACTAAATGCTGTTATACCAAGTCGGTATTAATTAAAAAGATTTTTTAAATGTTATACCATAGGTTGCTGGTTCAGTGTAAAAGCTAATCAATTTACCCGGCTGTAATGTTGCTGGTGCACCTGCTGCTGTTGATTCTTCGTTGGTAATATTACGTCCCCAGAAAAGTAAGCTAAAATCGTAGTCATCAAAAGAAACTAATACCCGTGCATTAATCAAACTGCTGGCATCAACTATAGATAAAGGATCATTACTGGCTTCGCCATAAAACTCATCTTTATAGTTATAATCAATACTTGCTGTGCCATAAATACTGTCAGTAAATGAAAACTCTTGTGACAGTTGCAATAATAACGTATTTTCTGGTTGTTGGATGGGTTTGTTCCCCGCTTGGTCACAGAACAATTTGGGTACCCCAGAATCTGAGAATTGTTGGCCTGAAGGTGCATCCCCTGTGTGCCATGGGGTAGCACCCCAACAATTGCCTTTATCGAAACTTGCATATTCTGCATTAATATATGCATAAGCTATTGATATAGTCATGGTGTCTGTTGGTAACCAAATACCTTCTATTTCAACACCTGAGGTATCGTAATCACCCGCATTTTGTAAATTGAACCCACTGCCGGTATAAGATGATTGCTGAAAATCTTTAACTTTTGTTGAATGAGCAGCAATGTTCACGCGTAACGCTTGATCAGGAAAGTCTTTCTTTATCCCAACTTCAATTGATTGCGAGGTTTCTGCGTCAAATATAGGATCGAAAGCTTCGGCTATTCTATCAGTATTGGTGCCACCTGATTTATAGCCTGTGCCGTAAGATGCATAAAATAACGTTTCATCATTAGGCTGATAAGCAAGTTTAAATGTACCCGTCACTTGTTCATCGTCTAAAGTGACTTGAACGTCTGGTCGAGCAGCAGAGACCGCTGATATAGATTGGAGAGCCCAACCTTCCTGCTGAAATGGTTGAAAAGTTTGAACTGCTTGGCCAAATGCAGGTGTCCCAGGCGTAATCATTCCAGCTTGAATCATCTGCAATGCGATGCCAGCTGATCCTGCACTATACAACATGCTACCAGGTACAATGGTTTCAGGATAAGCGGGGTCACCAATGGAAGTAATATCTGTTGGGTGAGTTGCACCGCTGGCGTAATATTCAGTAAAGGTATTACTTAACTCTTTGTGTTCATCTGTATATCGTAAACCTGCCGTAATCGTTAACTTGTCAGTGAGTTTATAATCGATTTGACCAAATACCGCATAGCTTTTGTGCGCTTGTTCTGAATAGGCTGAAAAATTTGTATTATCAGGTGCAGCATTTGCGGCCGGGGCAACCGCACCATTTGTTAATGCACTTATTTGGTTAATCCCCTGAAGGACGCCATCCACTTTACCCTGAAGTAGACCACTCAAGGTATAGTCGTTAAATTCATTACCAATATGAAGAATGCCATCAACATCTAAGTTTTGTGCAAAATAATAAAGGCCAGTGATAATGTGTGTTTTTTCGCCAGTATAATCTAAGCGCAACTCCTGAGAAATGGCTTCTTGTGTGGCATCATTAGTTTTTCCCAGCAAGTCGATATTAGTCAAATCAACTTCCGTGTAATCAAAGGAGTTAAATTGTCGATAAGCAGATAGAGAGGTGAAGGTTAGATTTTCATCAATATCCCATGTGATTTCTGCCGATAGGCCACTGTCATCCATTGTTGATTCTGGTAAAAATGATACGGCAACTTTTCTGTCATGGAAGTCAGCTGCTCTGATGATTGTTCCATTGAAAGGAGGCATTGAAAGCAGCGTATCACTACCAAATTTACCTGGAATACCACTTGCTTTAAAATTATTAACAGAAGGGTTTACACCACAACAAATTTCGTCAATTTCTGCATAATCAGCGATGAGACGTATTTTCAGATCATCTGAAGGCGTGTATAAAGCCTGTACTCTACCGCCAAACCTATTTCGATCATTGAGTTTGTTTTTTCCAAGTTCAATATCACTTATCGTACCATCGCGTTGAGTACCAAAACCGGTAACCCGAAATGTCAGTATATCTTCAATGGCTGTGAATGAAGATGCACCAGAAAAACTGGCTAAACCATAATTGCCAGCGGTAAATTCAACGAAACCATTTGGATCATCATGACTAGGTGCAACAGTTCGTACATTAATAGCGCCCATTGGCGTGTTTTTACCAAATAATGTTCCTTGAGGACCTCGCAACACTTCAACGGTTTCAACATCGACATAATTATTAATCATCGCATTTTGGCGGGCACGGTAAACACCATCGACATATAATCCAACAGATGACTCAAGGCCATAGTTTTGAGGCGAGGTGCCAACACCACGAATGGAAAAACTAACATGAGTAGCACTTTGGCTTTGAGAAACGCCTAAACCTGGCACGTTAGCTTGAAGATCATAGATGTCTTTGATCGCCTCTGCTGCCATAGTATCACCGGAGATAGCCGTTACGGCAATCGGCACTTCTTGTAAGTTCTGGACTCTTTTTTGAGAAGTAACCGTAATCACTTCTAGAGCCTTAGTTTCCTTAACATCTTTCTCATCATCAGCTTGTGCTGACAGGCTATAACTAGACAGCAGTATAGGAATTAGAACTGATAAATATTTTTTATTGGTTGATAACTTAGTTGTTAAATTCATGCTTCACCCTCTGTTTTGATCACTTTATTATAATTTTAATACAAGTATAAAAGCATATTGACATAGTGAGTGTCAATATGCTTTTATAGAAAAAACAAACTATCGACATCAAGAACGCCAAAACATTTAATGTTGATAAGAAAGTTAATTTATATTCGTTGTCGTTAACGACACAGATTCAAGGAACGGTGATTTTCTTGGGTTAGGCTAATGCTATGTTGTTATGTTAAGTGATCATATAAAGGATATAAATCAATAGCCTATGTTGGCTGTGTTAATGCCGTAGGTATTATGAAAATGTAGCGTGTGACTTTAAGAAGGAAAATAAAAATGAAACCAAGTGTAAAATATATAATGGTAGCAATAGTGCTAATTGGAGGCATAGCTGGGGTTGCCAAGGAGGCAATTGATGAAGTAAAACTCGCCGCATCAGCTTATTTATATGGTTATCCCTTAGTTATTATGGAAGAAACCCGCAAAAGTATGGTTGCCAATGGTGGCACTAACCAATTAAGACATACTCAGGTCTTTCCAGACAGTGATTTTCGCTTAGTTGTTAGACCTAATGTTGATACCGTGTATACCATAGCATGGATTGACCTGACTCAAGGACCTCAGATTTTATCGATGCCATCAACCGGTGATCGTTATTACGTTTTACCTTTTATGGATGCATGGACCAATGTATTTGAACGTCGTGGCACCAGCACCACTGGCAATGGTGCACAAGAAATAGCTGTGGTTGGTCCAGATTATAACGGTGAACTGCCTGCTGGTATCGCTTCTATAGTGAAATCTCCAACCAACATGGTTTGGTTGGCTGCTCGAATACAAAGTGACAGTGAAGCCGATGTCGCCAACGTCGTTAAAATTCAGGATAAGATGGCGTTAACGCCTTTAAGTAACTGGCTGGCTGGCGAACGTTATAAAGGGACGACAACTGATTGGCTCGAAAATAAAGCGACTAAACCAATGAACATTGTGGATATCATGGATGCTCAAACCTTCTTCAGCAAGATGAATACCCTGATGGATAAGCAGTACCCTTCGGATGCCGATGCTAACGAGTTGGCTAAGTTCTCTCATTTAAATATAGCGCCGGGCGAAAGGTTTCACAAAGACAGTTTAAACCTAATTCAACAATGGGCAGTAGAAAAATCTCTGCCGTTAACGATTGAAAAAATAAAGCAGGCCATAGATGCCAGAAGCGCTAATAAGCAAGGTTGGAATCTTATACTTGATATAGGTAATTATGGAACAAATTATCGTGTTCGCGCTGCAGTAGCTCGTTTTGGTTTAGGTGCTCTACCTCCAGAAGAAGCGAGTTATGCAGGCACCAGCGTTGATTCAGACGGACAAGGTTATAATGGAAAAAATAACTACGTATTGCATTTTGATGCCGATAAAATCCCCCCAGTTCATGCATTCTGGTCGTTATCTATGTACGACTTGGAAGGTTTTTTTATTGACAATGACATCGGTCGATATGCGATAGGTGATCGTTCGAACTTACAATTAAATCAGGATGGCTCGTTAGATCTGTATATTCAACACCTACCGCCCAGTCAAGGTACAAGCAACTGGCTTCCTGCGCCAGCAGAAAAATTCAATTTATTACTAAGACTCTACATGGTTGACAACGCCTATATTAATGGCGATTGGACTATTCCAGCAGTGCGTAAGGTCGCAATAAAATAATTAAATCAACTGAGGAAAGTGTTTGTGAATCAGTTGTAGACTTATCAATAGGTACGGCAGCTAATAAATTAATAGCTGCCCTTTTGTCACTTCGACCAGTACAAGGTGCTGATATACTCACGCTATGGCCAGCGCCTTATAACTTATCGAACAAGGTTTGAATATTAGTGGTATCCCAGCTGTCAACATTAGTGAGTAAAATGTTTAGTGCACTTGCAGAGAATGACAAACTTAAAGAGGAAAGGGTTAATGCGGTAAGTAGTTTTCTTTTCATTATAGTTTTCTTTTCGTTATAATTTTCTAGTTATACCAAGTTGATTAAGTTCTTTCTCACACAGCGAAAATTAAAAGGCTTCCTTCGATAAGTTCAGGATCGACGAAAGCAGGGCTTTGAGTAAAGAGAATGGTTATTCAGGAGAATATGCTCCTGCATTTTCTAATTAACTACATCCATATAACGTCCTTGTCGAAATCAATAACACTGCATGTAAGCTTTTGAACTCGCCCTCCGGGAACTCATTAACAATCTGATAACTGCACAAAATTTATGGAATATAGAATTACTATGTTTAATAAGTTTTGTTTGTTCTAAGCTCGCTAATGCAGCTCTATGTCTGCCACTTAATTAATCCGTTTGGTATAAGATCATTTCCGCTGCCTTTTCTGCGATGGCAATTGTTGGTGCATTGGTGTTCCCGCTGATTAATGTTGGCATGATAGAGGCGTCGACCACACGTAAACTATTAATGCCATGTACTTTCAATTCTTGGTCAACCACAGCATTGTCATCTTGTCCCATCTTACAGGTGCCAACAGGGTGGAAAACTGTACCTAGAAGTTCTTTAGATTTTATAAAAATATCTTCATCATTTTGCACTTTTATACCAGGATGAATCTCTTCTGCGCGATAGCTGTCAAATGCTGGCGCTGCAAAAATTTTGCGAACAACCTTGATACCATCAACGAGTATTTTTTTATCGTCGGGGTGAGAAAAGAAATTGTAATCAATTTCTGGACTGACAGTTGGATCAGCAGACTTTAATGTGATTGTTCCAGTACTTTTAGGTCTTAATACACAAACATGACAGGAATAACCTTCACTTCTCATTAAGTTAAGTGCTCGGCCATTGTCATCATATAATAACGGAGCCATGTGCAGTTGAATGTCTGGTCGTTGGACATTCTCATTCGATTTTAAAAACGCACCTGCTTCGGTAATGGTGTTGGCCAACTTGCCCTGTTTGCTGAAAAAATACTTAATAGTATCTGGCAGCATGCGTGCTAAACCTCTAATCGATGTAGTTAGGCCATCACGTTTTTTGCTTTTTACCAATACACAGGCATCAACATGTTCTTGCAGGTTTTTTCCTACACCGGGTAGATTATGGATACAGTGAATGCCTTGTTGCTGAAGTTGTTTTTGTTCACCAATGCCAGATAACATTAATAACTGAGGAGAATTTATTGCGCCACCAGATATAATGACTTCCTTATTCGCCATGATTATTTGAGTTTTATTGTTTTTAGTAAACTCAATGCCTGTGGCTTTTTTGTGCTCAGCTATATTCTCAACTAAGATTTTTGTGGTTAATGCTTCAACAATAACGGTTACATTACTACGGCTCAATACTGGCGTTAAATATGCGCGTGCAGAACTGCAGCGCTGGCCTTCTTTTATCGTACATTGATAATAGCCAGCTCCCTCTTGACTGCCAGCGTTAAAATCGTCGGTGATGTTATAACCCGCTTGTTGGGATGCCTTGATAAAGGCTTTATTCACCGGGTAACTATCGTGAGTTCCGTCACTGACATGTAAAGGGCCACTCGCGCCATGATACTGGCTTATTCCTCGGGTATTACACTCAGACTTTTTAAAGTAAGGCAGCATGCTGTCGTATGACCAACCTTCGTTGCCTAAACTTGCCCAATGATCGTAATCTTGTTTTTGACCGCGAATATAAAGCATGGCATTAGTGGATGAACTGCCGCCTAATGTTTTACCTCGGGGCACAAATATAGGGATGCCATTGCGAATACTCGGCTCGGCTTTTGCTTCATATGCCCAGTTATATTTTTTAGAAAACATAAAATAGCCAAATGCCGCTGGGATTTTCGCAAAAGGGGTTTTATCCGCGGGACCCGCCTCTAAAATGCATACGCTGTATTTGCCATTTGCAGACAATCGGTTTGCTAATACACAACCCGCAGAACCTGCGCCCACGATAATATAGTCATAGTGTTTATTCGGCATTACATTAACCTTCGATGTTTGGTCTAATTGAGCACAGTATTTATTATGGCGTGTATCGTGTCAATATATTATTTTTATATTGACACGTCACGTGACATTACTGTATTTTAATTCATTCTCGTGCTTATGCACTTGGTTATGAAACCCTTTGCAAATGAATTTGGTGAGTTGATTATGAAAAAAATTTTAGTGGTTACTTCTCGTTTATGTAAAGTTTTGAGTATGGCAATGTTATTAAATGCCTGCTCCGAATCAGTTAAGTATGAAGAAGGGGCTGATAAGCAGGGCCATACAGCGCCAACTCATGCAACGGTGAAGGTTAATCAGAGCTTGCTAACCCAGCTGCCATTTGCAAATAAAACTGATTTCGATGATGTAACGCGTGGTTTCATCGCTAGTGATCCCAACCTAGTGGTTAAGGGGAGCGACGGCACGACGCTGTGGGATATGCCTGCCTATGACTTTATAGAATATCAGGGAGAAACAGGTAATGCCCCCAGCAGCGTGAATCCCAGTTTATGGCGACAAGCGTCACTAAATAATCATCATGGTCTGTTCAAATTACAAGACGGCTTATATCAATTAAGAAACTTCGATTTAGCTAATATGACGATTATCGAAAGTGACAATGGTTGGATTATCGTCGATCCACTCACAGTGAAAGAAACAGCGCTAAGAGCTCTATCGTTTGCCCAGCAACATTTAGGGAAAAAGCCGATTAAAGCGATTATATTTACCCACAGTCACCTCGACCATTTCGGTGGTGTTGACGGCATCTTAACGACGATGAGCGAGCAAGAAAAAGCACAGCTTCGAGTTATCGCTCCTAAAGGTTTTATGGAAGAATCAATGAGTGAAAACCTGATCGCAGGTGCCGCCATGAGTCGTCGAGCTTCTTATATGTTTGGTAAATTCTTATCCCGTACAGAAAGAGGCCATGTTGATACCGGACTAGGTAAGGGGCCTGCTTATGGTACTTATGGCATTATCGAGCCAACGGATATTGTAGATTATACAACGAATCAACTAGAAGTTGACGGGCTGCCAATAGTTTTTCAATTTACGCCAGGTGCGGAAGCGCCAGCGGAGTTAACTTTTTATTTACCCGAGCATAAAGCTTTTTGCGGCGCCGAAAATGTCTCTAAAACGATGCACAACCTATATACATTACGAGGAGCTAAAGTTAGAGATGCTTCGCAATGGAGTGCATTCATCGAACAGGCTAGAGTGCAGTTTAATGAGGCAGAGTTATATTTTGGTAGCCACCATTGGCCAGTATGGGGGAAAAACAATATTCAGTCATTTATGGCGAACCAGCGTGATACTTACAAATATATTCATGATCAAACGGTTCGATTAATGAATGCGGGACACACACCTAACGAAATTGCTGAAATGTTGCAGTTACCAAAATCGTTGCAAACTACATTTTCAAATCGTGGCTATTACGGCACGGTCAAACATAATGCTAAAGCAGTTTACCAAGCTTACATGGGTTGGTTTACTGCAAATCCAGCGATGCTAGATCCTTTGCCAGAAGAAGAGACTGCAACACGTTATATTAAAGCGATGGGCGGGGCTGATGCGGTCGTTAAAAATGCAAGTCACCTGTTTGAACAAGCCAATGGTGTCGCTATCGATGAAGTCACTAAAGAGTACCGCTGGATTGCCCAACTACTAAACCAAGTCATTTTTAGTCAACCTAGCCATGAAAAAGCAAAAGCGCTATTAGCCAAAACTTATGATCAACTTGGCTATCTAGCCGAGTCAGGCCCTTGGCGCGATTTTTATTTAACCGGTGCTTATGAGCTTCGCCATGGCGGACCAGAAATTGGCCTAGTTCCAGCGAGTATGAAAAATGTCCTTTTGCAAACCCCTGTTCATAAGTTTTTAGAAAAT
>MAAC01011284.1_pt1 | contig 13240 bp, 18 predicted proteins | sample 1115981 | NCBI WGS metagenome assembly MAAC01 (sample SAMN04961126, study PRJNA320927) | seawater metagenome | isolation source: sample BD02T64 sea water enriched with oil for 64 days | place: USA:Gulf of Mexico | collected 2013-07-27 | reverse complement strand
TCTATTTTACCTTGTGTTTGTGGATGATTGGGTTTTCCTCTGACATGATCCATTCCATTTTGTTGGATATAGTCCGCAAAGTCACCACTTATATAACAAGATCCATTGTCACTCAAGAGCCTTTGCAGTAATAAAAAGAGGAACGCCTTATGTAGAGCTCCAAAAATTTGCAGCTTAGAAAATAATTCTTAAATAATTAGGGTTTGACCTTGGAATACGTATATGATTTGGCGTGTTTGCTAGGTTTGCTTGCTAGCGATTGGCAGCAGCGAAGCTGCGTGAGAATCAGAAAGGCAAGCGAAGCTACGATTACGTATTGAAAAAGAAGAAAAGCATATATCAGCTAGCATGGGTAATATGGTCATTGAATTTATAATCGGGGAAAAACTTCCTGATACCCCTTAACAATAGCGGATAAAAGTTATCTTTATTCCGCATATAGCCAGTTGGCAGTAATGTGAAAAACTAAAATCTGAATAAGATAATACTAACCTAAATGAATATTTCAAAATCAACCAGAAGCAGGCTTTAAAGCAAGCATAGTTCGAGCCTTTCAAGATGGGCATTATCTAGTGACCCATACAGAATATGATTTTTTTGGTCCAAAAATAGGGTTTGATGTTTTTAGATTTGAAGATGGATGGATTGTAGAACATTGGGATATTAGGGAAACCATTCCTCCTAAATTTAAATGGAAAAATAATAATGGAAAAATTAATTTTAACTAATCAATATAGATGGAAAATCAAAAACTAAAAGCTTTGTTCTTAAACTGTACTATAAAATATAGTCCAGAAACATCAAATACTGGAGCACTTACTGAGAAATTGATAAAGAGAATGAAAGAAGTTCATTCTGATCTGGAAGTAGAAATGCTTAGAGTAACAGATTATGATGTGAAATTTGGTGGAGCAAGTAACGACATGGGAGGCACAGATCAATGGCCTATTATTTTAGAAAAAGTAAAAACCTGTGACATTTTTGTAATGGCAATGCCCATTTGGATGGGTGTTCGTTGTTCTGTCGGGCAAATGGTTATTGAAAGATTAGATGGAACTACTAAAGGTGATGAAGCACAATTTCCACTATACAATACTGTTGCAGGAGTCGTAATAACAGGAAATGAAGATGGAGCACATGATGTGGCAGCCAACACACTATATAATCTAGCGCACTTTGGGTGTACAATCCCTCCAAATACCGATGTTTACTGGGTAGGCGACGCCGGTCCAGGAGCGAGTTATATTGATGCACATGGAGAACTCAACCCTTATGTAAATAGAAATATCGAGATGACTGCTCAAAACATAGTACATGGAGCGTTGATGTTGAAAAAAATGCCGTATAAGATTGACTTGAGACCTATTAAGAAAAAGATGATGGATGATATGCAAATAAAAATGGAAGTTATGCAAGAAGCAACAATGAAACTAAAAATGAGATTGGAGAGCAAATAATAATGAACTATCACGAAATAACATATTCTAAAGAAAAAGCATTGGAGCTATCAGACTTTCGTGATATGGATTACCATGCCGTTAAACATTACAACCTACCCATTGAGTTAATGATGGAAAATGCTGGCTTGCATTTAGCAAGCCTAATTTCCAAAAATGCAGATACTCAAAAAGTAATTAAGATAGGAGTTGGCAATGGTAACAATGGTGGTGGTGGTTTGGTAGCAGCACGTCGATTAGTAGCTTGGGGTTACGAAGTTTATATTGATGCTTTTGCTGAAATTACTAAAGACCTTCCGCTTACTCAATTAGACAGGGCACTAAAATATGGAGCTAAACTAGATAATAATGTAAATCCCGATGTATGGGTAGATGCCTATTTGGGGTTCTCACAAAGGCTCCCATTGGATACAGGGCTTATTTCAAAAATCAAAGAAGCTAATCTAAGTAGCGCATTTAGGGTTTCTTTGGATGTGCCCACAGGTTATTTGGGAGATACAAACACCATTCGTTTTGAAGCAAATACAATTATCTCTTTGGCGGCTCCTAAAAAAATTCTTTTTGACCTGCCCACATCAACAGAATTGCTGGTGGCAGATTTAGGAATCCCAAATGAGGTATATAAAAAATTCAATGCAAATATATTGCCCTTTCAAAAAGGGAGAATTTTAAAACTAACTAGAAATGGAATGGATTAAAAACGTACTGGAGTTTGCCCCTGAGGTTATTGACCTTGTTGGAGTGATCATTTTACTCATTGGCTTCATAAGAGGCCTTATTGCATTTTTCAAAATGGAAATAGGTCGCCTTAGCGGAAAGAAGAATTGGTTCAATGTGATACAGATACTACGCTGCGATGTAGGGCTTTATATTCTCTTAGCTCTTGATTTTATGATAACCTCAGATATCATAAACTCAATGGTGCATACTGATATGAACGATCTTATAAGTTTAGGATCTATAGTGGTTCTTCGAACGATAATTGGTTATTTCCTTGGAAAGGAAGTAGAAGAGGTACATGGTGAAAACTAATGGTTTTGTAATGGCAGAAGCTGTGATGATGCAATTGGCTAAAAATTTAGGAAAACAAAAAGCCCATGATGTAATCCACGAACTTATTGAGCAGGCTCAACAGCAAGGCCAAACATTTAAGGAAGCACTGTTGGAACATGAGCTTTTAAAGCCATTTTCTAAAGAAACAATAGACCAATGGCTCACACCCGAAAGTTATTTAGGAACATCATTGGAAATGATAGACAACGTTTTAGAAAAAGGTAAAGCAATTTTAAAAGGGAACACATAAATATTTATGAAGACAATAGCAGAAATAGGTCTTTTAATTCTTGAAAAAATTAGAGGTCTATTGGGAAAAAAGGTTCGTTATCAAATAAATGATGGTAATTCCCTAACCCCTAATCATACTATTTGGGATGCGTTGCTAAAAAAAAACGTAAGGGAAGATGGATTGGTAGATTACAAAGCCTTTATTAAAGATCAAGACCGCTTAAAAGAATATACAAAAACGCTTAGTAATAACCCACCTGCTACAAGTTGGACAAATAATGAGCAATTGGTATACTGGATTAATGCTTACAATGCCTTCACGATAGCATTGGTTGTTAAACATTATCCTGTTAAAAGTATTAAAGATATTGCAGGAAATATTCCTATGATCAATTCGGTTTGGGATTTAAAATTCTTTAAAATAGGAGGTATAGATTTTGACCTTAGTACAATTGAGCATGAAATTCTAAGAAAAAAATTTGATGAACCTAGAATTCATTTTGCCATCAACTGTGCCTCTATTTCATGCCCAAAATTACGACGTGAAGCATATACTGCTAGCCGTGTAGACAATCAATTGGAAGAACAAGCCGTTATTTTCATCACCAGCCCCAACTATAATAAAATAACACCTAATCATGTGTATTTATCAAAAATATTCGAATGGTTTAAAACCGATTTTACTAGAAATCAAGATATACTTCAGTTTTTAAGTCAGTACACTCGCGTGACTTTTGATGATAAAGTGATCTTTGAATATTTCCCTTATAACTGGAATCTGAATGAATTAAAAAAAAAAAAATGAATACGACTTTAGAACTTTCAGAAATCATACATGACAAAGCACAAAACCAATTTCAAATGCACATTGGTAAGTTTATGGCCGTGGTAGATTATAAAATGAAAGGGGGTAAAATGTATTTAACACATTCTGAAGTTCCATATCATTTACGAAATCAAGGTTATGGACAAATATTACTTGAAAAGACCTTTGCATATATAGAAAAAAATCACATTGAAGCCGTCGCTGTTTGTACCTATATAAGACGAGTAAAGAGACAAAGCGAAAAATGGAATCAACTAATAGGAGAATTATGATTTCGAAACTACAAAATACCTTTAATAAAAAACTCCCTGCTGATCCAAACAGGAATAACACAAGAAGACAAGTGCTTAAATCTTGTTTTTCGTATGTTATTCCTAAGAAACCGTCAAATCCTAAACTGGTGCATGTCTCTAAAGAAATGGCAGCTTTATTAGGTTTTATTGAAGAAGATTTACAATCGCAAGATTTTTTAGAGGTGGTTACAGGGGCTCAAGTCTTAAAAGATACCGATCCTTATGCAATGTGTTATGGCGGACATCAATTCGGTAATTGGGCAGGACAACTTGGAGATGGTCGAGCAATTAATCTTATGGAAGTAAAACATCAAGGAAAGCGTTGGGCATTGCAATTAAAAGGTGCTGGCGAAACACCTTATTCTCGTTCGGCAGATGGTTTAGCTGTATTACGGTCGTCTATTCGAGAACATTTATGTAGCGAAGCCATGTACCATTTAGGAATACCCACAACACGATCACTATCCATATGTTTATCTGGAGATGAAGTGCTTCGTGATGTGATGTATGACGGAAATCCAGCACAAGAAAAAGGAGCTATTGTCTGTAGAGTATCTCCTTGTTTTATTCGCTTTGGAAGTTTCGAAATTTTCGCCCATAGACAAGATACAGAAACGCTTAAAGCATTGACAGATTACACGATTAATGAATTTTATCCACATATAAAATCAAATACAAAAGAAGGCTATGTTGAATTTTTAAATGAAGTAGTTATCAATACATTAGATATGATAACCCATTGGCAACGTGTAGGTTTTGTACATGGTGTAATGAATACCGATAATATGTCCATTCATGGACTTACTATAGATTATGGTCCATATGGATGGCTAGAAGGTTATGAACCAGGATGGACGCCAAATACAACAGATAAACACCAGAAAAGATATCAATTTGGTAACCAACCACAAATTGCGTTATGGAATTTATTTCAATTAGGAAATGTACTTTTTCCTTTGGTAGGTGATGCAAAACCACTGGAAGATGTTTTGAAGAAATACAATTCAGAATATGAAATAAAGTATTTGGTAATGATGCAGCAAAAATTAGGTTTGCAAAAATCAATGGATAGCGATACACAATTGGTACTTGATCTTGAAAATAATCTTCAATTGACTGAAACTGATATGACGCTATTTTTTAGAAACCTTGCTAATATTTCAAAAGATATAGAACTAACAGAGGATGATACTTTCTTAAATGTTATAAAAGATACTTTTTATAAACCTGAAGAAGTGAAAAACACCATACTTGCCGATTGGAAAAAATGGTTTATAAATTATGTGGGAAGATTAAAGCAAGAAGACCTTACCGATAAAGATCGTAAAGCAGCAATGAACAAGGTAAATCCTAAATACGTATTGCGAAACTATATGGCACAAATGGCTATTGATGCAGCCGATAAAGGAGATTATTCATTGATAGACGAACTATACACGATGCTCAAAAAACCTTATGATGAACAAGAAACCTATCAAAAATGGTTTGCAAAACGCCCAGAATGGGCACGACATAAAGTGGGATGTTCTATGCTTTCTTGTAGCTCTTAATAAAAGCTAATGTTAAATTAAAAAAGAATGAAAAAATAACTTACATCTTATGTATATCTACCTTAATAGTAAGTTGTAATCTCAAATAGTAAGTTGTAATCTCAATACTAAAAAAGCAACAAATGATACAGTTCAGATACAAACTACCAAATTTCAAGAAACTATGAATGGCTTTGATATTTCTAACATAACTATTCCAAGTAATGAGGTGCATCAAGGAGGACCTCTAAAAGATGGAATTCCAGCCATTGACAATCCAAAATTTGTTAATGCAAATCAAGCAAAATTTTTAACAGGTATTGATGAAGTGTTGGCCATCTCTTCCAATGGTATTGCAAAGGCATATCCTATACGAATTCTAAATTATCATGAAGTAGTAAATGATACCTTTAAGGAGCAATCAGTCATTGTAACTTTTTGCCCGCTTTGTGGAAGCGGTGTTGCTTTTTCGGGAAATATCGATGGTGTACATAAAGCCTATCCGTTTAGTGTGTTAAGAAAGGTAGATAGCGAATTAGAAGATACTGTTAACAATACCAAAATTATAATAACATATAATATAGGAAGTGATAGTGCTACCATAAAAGATGAAAGTGGTAATTTATTACCCGCAACAACGCTTTTTTGGTTTGCTTGGAATGCTTTTCATCCAGACACATTAATCTATAAATAAAATATAACGATTTAATATGAAAACATACGATCTCATAGTCATTGGAGCAGGTTCGGGAGGACTGGTAGCAGCTACCACTGCACAACGCAAAGGTCTAAAAACCGCAATGATTGAAAAAAACAAGATTGGTGGCGAATGTACTCATTACGGATGTGTACCAAGTAAAGCTTTAATAAATGCAGCAAAAGCCTACCATAGTCTTGATAAAATGGAAGCCCTTGGTATTTCGGTGTCAAGACCAAAGCTAGATTTTGGTGCCATAATGGAGAAAGTAGATGATATTGTGCAAGGCATTTATGATCACGAAACGCCTGATGTATTTGAAAATCAAGGTATAGATGTTTTTGTGAATTCAAGTGGGGCACAATTTGTCGATGCGCATACTATGACTATTGGTACTGAAACATTAAAAGCTAAACATTTCGTAATTTGTTCAGGGTCTTCCCCAAGAATGCCAGATATAAAAGGTATCGAAACTGTAAGCACACTCAATAACGAAAATTTTTGGGAGTTACGAGAGCATCCTAAAAAAGTAGTTTTTATTGGTGGCGGTGTCATCTCTGTGGAGATAGGACAAGCCATGGCACGATTGGGTTGCGATGTATGTATACTAGATAGAAATTCTAGAATCTTAAAAGTAACTGACGAAGAGATTGGTAATTACTTAAGCAATCAAATTATAAAAGAAGGTGTCGACTTAATCACGAACGCTAATATCATTGCTTTTGAAGGCGAAAACACCTTGAAATACTCGGTAAATAATGACGAAAAATCCATAAGTGCGGATTACTTTTTTATAGCAGCTGGTCGAATCCCTAATGTTAATGGTATGCAACTTGAAAATGCAGGTGTCAACTATTCCAACCGAGGTATTGCCACCAATGAATATTTACAGACTTCTGCACCTCATATTTATTCATGTGGAGATGTTACAACATCGCTAAAGTTTACTCATACAGCGTCACATCAAGCCAATATCTGTATTGATAATATTCTTGATGGGAATTCAAAAATCAACGATTTGAGTATTCTGCCTTGGGGTATTTTTACCGAACCCGAAATAGGGCATGTAGGAATGACGGAAAAGCAAGCTGTTGAAAAGTATGGAGAAGACAACTTTAGTGTTTTCAAAGTAGATGCCAGTATTGATCGTTTTATTACAGACCGTAAAACGGGAGGCATGTTAAAAGTAATTTTCAGTAAAGATGACTTGGTCTTAGGCGCTGAAGCCGTTGGTGCCAATGCTGGAGAATGGATACAGTTGTTTACACCAATAATAAAAAATAAGATAAAAGCACAAGATATGGCAGATACCATCTTTTCATACCCAACCTATTCAGAAATTGTTAAAAAAGCCTTTAGCAGGTATTTAAGAACCAAAGAATGATTTCAGCAATTATCGTTGCATATAATGAAGAAAGCCTCATAGAGGGAATCATCAAGGAATTGAATAAACAGCAATTCCAAGGAGATTATGAAATTATTTTGGCGAATGGAGGAAGTGAAGATAATACAGTGCCTTTAGCAAGAGAAAACAACATTAAGATTTTGAATTGTAGAAAAGGAAAGTCAAGACAAATGAATGATGCTGTAAAAGAAGCCAAAGGAGATGTATTGTTTTTTGTACATGCAGATATGCAGTTTTCAGATCAAGTATTTTCTATTATTCAGAAAAAGGTAGATGAAGGATATGACGGCGGTGGTTTTTCAAATGAGTTTGATACACATAATGAGAAAATAAAGAAGCTGGGGACATGGATGAATTTCCGATTTTTTGATAAGCGTGAGCAATCTGATAAAGGAATTTTTTATGGTGATAATGGCATTTTCGTTAAGAAGTCAGCATTTGAAACACTGGAAGGATTCAAAGAAATTCCCATTATGGAAGATTATGATTTTTCCGTAAGGATGAAAGAGCAATTTAAAGTCATAAAAATTAAAGAACCAAAAATCATTGTTTCAACTCGTAGGCACATAAAAGCAGGATTTTTGAAAACGAGGTTTCAATGGGTAATGATTCGTAAACTATATAAATGGGGTATATCACCAGAAAGACTAGCAAAATGGTATAGTGATATACGCTAATGAAAAGGGCAATTAAAAACAAATATGATATGGATTACATGGGCATAAAGCCGAGGAGTTTAAAATAGAAAAATGGATGAAAGTGAAAGTAATGAAAATGTCAGAATTACAACAACAATTAGATTTTAAGAATTCTTTTTGCACATGATCCCACGACAAATAATCGTCCTTGCTTCTTTATAACAGGAGGCACAACATGGTTGATGTTTATTGGTGACAGTAATTAAAACAGGGTAAGCCGAAAACTGATTAGAGTAGGCACAAACAATAAAAAATATTAAAAATGGAGAATTTACATTTAGAAACCTTCAAAGCGGAAGCACATGGGAATGGGTGGCCAACTAAAGTAGACATTACGAATACAAAATGGAAGCTCCAATTAGATGAACCTATTGAAGATGGTGGATCAAATTCTGGACCTAATCCAATGCAATATTTTACTGCTTCCTTAGCCGGATGTCAAAATGAACAGGCTCAAGTTGTTGCTGGTGAACTCTCTTTGAATATTGAACAAATTAATATAAAGATTGAAATTGATCTTGATCTTTCAGGTTATATGGGGACTTCAGATAATTCAAATGGCAGCTACAAGAATGTGCGACTTGATGCAGTTGTGCTTGGAGAAGCAACGGATGAACAAATCGCAAGCTTGGGACAAAAAGTCGATGCACGTTGTCCTATTTTAGCTTTGTTACGCACAAGTGGCTGTAAAATTGAAAGCCATTGGAGCAAAAAATAAATACTGCCAACTTAGAATGTATATAACTCATTTTGCGCCGCGTTATAATTCAAAACTTAGCTAACTTTAAAGCTTTGTGACTTCTGAAAAGATTGGAGGTGCAGCTTAGCTCCAACAGATGATGAAAAGCCAACGCCGCTCCTCTGCTAGAGCAAAACAAGTCATATACAATATAGACAGGTACAATAAAAATAAATTTAAAATATTATGAATGAAATATTCAATGAGATAGTGACAGCTAAAGGGTTGATATTCATAGGTGTTTTTATTTTTCTCTTTTTTCTAATAGGCATCATTATTAAAAGAAGAGAGCGACAAAGTAGATCTGTTAGAGCATCTAGAATTATGAGATACCTTCTGTTGCCTACATTATTGATTTATTTGGTTTGTGTACAATTGTTAGCACTACCAAGAACACATTTTTCTATAAAGATCACAGAAACAGTACTCATAATATTTGCTGTCTCTTTTGTGTTGAGCTTTATAAATCACCTATTCTTTTCAGATGATAATATCCTTACTAAAAAAGAAACCATTCCAAAGTTAGGAAGAGATATTATTCACTCTTTTTTGGTCATTATAGCTAGCGCATTTATATTGTCGTCTATTTGGAAATTTGACTTAGGAAGTTTATTAGCTGCTCTTGGTGTTGGTTCTTTTGTGATAGGTTTGGCATTGCAAGAACCTTTAGGAAATCTTTTTAACGGAGTATCATTGTTAATGGCAAAACCCTTTCAGAAAGAAGATTGGGTGCAAATTGGAGAGGAGCAAGGAAAAGTGGTGGAATTTAACTGGCGTTCTGTAAAAATTGTAAATAGATTTAACGAACTTATTATCATTCCCAATAATATGCTTGGTAAAGAACTTATCAAAAATTTAAGTCGTCCTAGTAAAATACATGCTGAATTAATAACTGTTGGTTTTTCATACGATGATAATCCTAAAAAAGTAAAAAAGGTGTTACTGAGTATAGCTAATAACACGGAAGGTATTTTAGAAAACCCAATACCCACACCTTTAACAATATCCTATGATGATTTCTATATTACCTATGGGCTAAAGTTTTTCATAAAAGATTTTGAAGATCAAATCCTACTTAAGGATCGCTTAATGACACAAATTTTTGATGCAGCAGAAGATAACCAACTTACAATTCCATTTCCCATTAGAGAAATAATAACAAAAAAAGATTAAATAGTACAGCTAATTTAAAACTATAGACATGAGTTTTTTTAAAAGATTATTCGGCAAGAAAAAGAAAAAAGATGAATTTTCGAAAGTTCCAAAAGGAGTTTGCCCAAATTGTTGGGGAGATCAAGAGTACGATAATATTGTTAGAGAAAAGTATAAAGATTCACAAATAGCAGTCAACAATCACGACCCAACAGCAACCTATGCTTTTATTCAAGAGTTTGTAGTAACGCATGTAAACGGTATAAAGCTTAAAAGTAGTAGACACGGCTTTGAATGCCCAACCTGTAGGGTAGTCTTTAAAAGAGAGTAAAATGGCGAAACAAGAAAAAGCAGAGAAGGTAAAAGACCAATTCTTGATGGATGAGTTAAATGTCGATAAAGACGGGTTAAAAGCACTCAAAAAGAAATTGGCAAAGATTTCACCTAGACCAGAAAGATGAGTGGAAACACAGGGCAGACGCATCTAAAAAAGTATTAAAGATTTACTAAATCACTATTGAATATTGTTGTTTTCTTTTACTAAATTCCATATATTATATTGATAATCAATATTTTATATTCTTTTGGAAACAACAAATAAACTATCGTCTATCTTTAGTCAAATAGACGATCCTCGACGTGATTTAACAAAACTTCATCAATTAAACGACATCCTTCTTATTGGTATTATATCCGTGATTTGTGGCGCAGATTCATGGAATGAAATGGAACTCTATGCACAAGAAAAAGAAGATTTCTTGTGTACTTTCCTTGGTTTACCTAACGGTATACCCTCTCACGACACTTTTAATCGTGTATTCTCTGCCATAGACAGCAGGCAATTTGAAGCTTGCTTTATAGAATGGGTAAAGTCTATTTCCAAGTTAGTTCCAAAAGAGGTAATTGCTATGATGGTAAAACCATTAGAGGAGCTAAATCAAAAGGCAATAAATCACCTATTCATATGGTTAGTGCTTTTGCCTGTGCCAATAACTTGGTTTTGGGACAAGTAAAGACCAATGAAAAATCTAATGAGATAACAGCCATTCCAAAACTATTAGAACTATTATCAATAAAAGATACCATAGTAACCATTGATGCTATGGGATGCCAAACAGAAATAGCCTCTGCTATTATAGATAAGGATGCAGACTATATTTTAGCTGTAAAAGGTAATCAACCTCAATTATTAGAACATATACAAGATGAATTTAGATTTGGAAAATCTATAAAAACAAGCGTTAGTGAAGGGCTAGATCACGGGAGAATAGAAACTCGAAAATGTAGTGTCTTAAGCGACTTACAGTTTATTCCAATAGAAAACAATTGGGCAAAACTTACCTCTATCATTAGAATAGAGAGTAAACGAGAATTTAAAAATTCTGAGAAACCAATAGAAACAGCAACACGTTACTATATATCAAGTTTAAAGGCTAATGCTGAGGACTTCCAAAATGCTATTCGCTCACATTGGGCTATAGAAAACAAAGGCTGTGTTCTAAGAAACTGATGTTTTATATAGTTTTTGCATTGAATTTAGGCGATATTATATGATTTTAACATGAAAAATGAATATAGTATCCTGATTATCAATATATCAACATCAGCAACAGTATTTTAGAACAACGCTAAAACAAACTACATTGGATGCTAGATGTAGCCTTCTCTGAGGATGCTTCTAGAAAAAGAGTAGGAAACTCAACTCAAAACTTTTCTATACTTCTTAAAATAGCTTTAAACATCTTGAAAAAAGATGCTAAAACCAAGGTTGGCATTAAGAGTAGAAGATTTAAAGCGGCTATGAGTAACGATTACCTGTTGAAGATGCTCAATTTATGATGCGTTTGCCCTGACCGTATTTACAAAATATCCGCTTGACCAAAATGAACCTCCCCATAATATTTTTCTCACTTCTGGATGAAGCTTAAATAGTTCTCTTGCTGTGATACTCTTTATCATTTTTACCAATGAACTTACACTTTTACTTGGAACCGATTGAACTAAAAAATGAACATGATCTTTGTCTGTCCCTATTTCCAAAAAATGAATCTCATAACGTAAGGAAGTTGATTCACAAACAGAAACCAAACTAGTATCAATTGACCTATCAAAAACAACTCGCCTATATTTTGTAGGAAAAACTAAATGATACAACAAAACAGAAACGTTGTGAGATTTATGGATATATTCACTCTTAGACATAACCAAAAATAACGTTTTAAACGATCGATGCAAGCATCGGGGAACTAAACCCTAAGGGATTAAATCATGAAGCATTACATTGATAATTAGGCCTATAAATAAAATGGTATCCATAGCAAAAAAAGGAAGGTAGTAATTATAAAGTATTGTTATGGTTAGCATAGAAAGTACAGCTAAAGGAGAAACACTCTACCTAAATTTATCCAGTGTTCTATGATAAAACAAATAAAACCTGATAATTTTTAAGCGACAAATTTCATTGTATCCATATATGGAGTTTGTCTTTTAATAACAGTAAGAATTCTGGCTATTAATTTATTCATAGTAATATTAATAGGACTCATTTTACTTTTACCTTTTTCTGTTCTTTTTAGATAATTTAACCAATTTAGTACTTAAAAAATGGTATTAAACTGATATTAAATATTCTAATATCAGTTTAATACCATTTTTCACCTCTAGAGTAGATTAATTCTTCTTTAGTATTTTAAACGTATTTGAAAATGTGCTTGTAAATACTTTTACAAGGTAAATACCTTGACTCAATTCAGCCATATTTATTTTCATTTTTAATGAATTATTTTTAATATTAAAAACCTCTTTACCTTGCAAATCATAAATAATAACACTTTTTATGGTTGATCCATATGTCAAGTTTAAGATATCAACAACTGGATTAGGATATATTGAGATTTCTGCCATAACAAATTCCTCTAAACTTAAAGTATTAACGATATCTATCATCGCTTGTACCTCTGCTACCGTTGCTGGATCACTGAATAAACCTGGATTCGCATCAATGTAATCTTGGTATAATATTTCGTAAACAGGATTTGCATCGGTAACCGCTGGACTGATCGTATTGATCTGGGCAACCGTTACTACAGAGTTTACTGAATCTGGATCATCTCCCTCTCTTCCGATTTGTTCTAAAACACTTTGTGAAGTATTTACTGAA
>MAAC01015591.1_pt1 | contig 13242 bp, 10 predicted proteins | sample 1115981 | NCBI WGS metagenome assembly MAAC01 (sample SAMN04961126, study PRJNA320927) | seawater metagenome | isolation source: sample BD02T64 sea water enriched with oil for 64 days | place: USA:Gulf of Mexico | collected 2013-07-27 | reverse complement strand
AAATAGGTAATACAATGTCAATTTTTGTTCCAGTTTCTGCATTAGAATCTATATGGAACTCTCCTTTCATCATTTGTATACGAGCATCAATTTGGTTGATTCCTAGTCCATCTTTTTTAGCAGCTTCTTGTTTATCAAAACCATCACCATTATCTTTAATATGAATTAACAATCTACCTTCTTTATCTTCAATTTTCACAATAGCTTTATTAGCATTACTATGCTTTAATATATTGTTTACAAACTCTTGAATAATGTTGTTTACTTTTATTTCAAAGTTTTGATGATAACGTCTTACATTTTTAATTTTAGTTTCAATTGTAATTTGAGAGTTTGAGAATTTATCTGCCATATCTTTAATAGCATATTTCAATCCAAATTTTAATAAAACAGAAGAGACTAAGGTATGTGATAAATCTCTAATGGTTTGTGAAGCTTCTACAATGATTTTTTGAGTTTTGTCAATTTCTATTGGCGTATTGCCGTTAAATTGCATTTTACTTGCTTGTAAATGTAAATTGGCTGACGATAATAAAGAACTAACACTATCGTGCAAAGTTTCTGCAATTTGTTTACGTTCTGTTTCTTTACCATCTAAGGTTGCGTTTAAGATACGCGCTTGAGATTCTGACTTTAATTTTTCTAGCTTGCTTTTTTGAGCCAATTGTGTTTGATCTAACCGTAATTTTAAGTTATTTTGACGCAGTTTGTAGTTGTATAGAATGAACCCTGAGCTAATTAAAATTAACAAAGCTAAAGCTCCAAAATAATAATTGGTTTTACGTTCTTGGGCTTTCTCTAAAGCAATTTCAGACTTTTTAAGACTCACTTTTTGTTCTTGAATATTTTCCTTGTGTTTAGATTCAATCTCAAGTAAAATATCTTGAATTTCTGCATTTCGCAAACTATCTCTAATATTAAATGATTTGTCCAAATAATTATATGCTTTATAATCCTCCTGTTTATACATTGCCCAAGATAGATTATCGTAAAAAACCTCCTTATACTTTATTGCTTTTACATTATTATTATACTTAATTAAATCTATAGCTCTGAGATAAAATTGCTTTGCTTTTTCATACTTCTTTCTTTCCAAATACACATTTGCCAAATTTGATGTTGAAGCAGCTTCAGAAATATTATTACCAAATTCTTTATCAATTTTAACTGCTTTTAACGCAAAAAATTCTGCTTTCTCAAAATCTTTAGGATTAAAATAAGAGTAAATTCCGGATAAATTACTAAAGGCTTTTGATTTTATGGTTAACAAACGCCTGTCTAAAACCTTAAATTGATCAACTTTTTGATAATAAACTCTAGCACTATCAATTTCATTTAACATTTGAAATACAGAACCTATCTTAAATAAATTATCTATAACAGAATAACCAAGTAAAGAATCACTTTTAAGCAGCTTTTTCCTTTCTAATAAAAAACTAAATTTCAAAGAATCCTTAAACTCATTATTCAGCTTAAGTGATGCTTTAAAATAATTTAAGGCTTTAGTATAATTTCTTGTGTCATTAAAAACATCTCCAATTAAATGATTTGTAATTATTTCAATTTTTTTATTTTCTTGTAATCTGCCACTTTCTAACAATCTTAAAGACCTTTCAAGAGTGCCTTTATAATCTTTTAAACTATAAAGTTTCTTTAAAGTTAAATATTCTTCTATAAGAGTTGTATCCTGTTTCTTTTCAAAACGCAACAAAGAAGAAGTTTCATTAGAAACTTCTTCTTTGTTGGTAGAATGTTGAGAAATAAAATTACTGAAAAATAAAATCACAAATAATAAGTAATAAAATTTTAAATACTTTCTGCTCATAAAATTAATTTATTGCACTACAACTCTTGGTTTTTTAGTGATCATTACAACATCTTGTCCTTTACCAAATAATAACTCATGATTTACAAAATCAAGTTTTAAAACATCTGTATCAGGTACTTTTAGTGTTCTAGAAAATTCACTTTCAGAGCTTATTCCCTTAGACAAATGCACTTCATAAGTTGTCAAATCTTCATTATACACAAATTCTGTAACTACATCATCATTAACTTTAAAATCTAATTGAATAGTACCATCATTATTTGATGTTAATACATATGTTTTTAAAAACTTTTTTGAATCTCCTTTGGCAAAGGTAATATTTTCATCTTCAATGCTCATTTTTACACTTTTACCAGTTTCATCGTCAAAAAACCCAATACGTAACTTATCATTATTTAAAGTTAAATCTTCTCTATATTGATCTTTTGTGTCATAGCCTACTTTAGACAAATGAAATTCGTTTGTTAATGAATTTAAATCTTTATGTGAATCAGAGATCGTTTTATCTGCTACATCAAAATCAATTGAATATGCTCCTGAAGCATCTCTTTTTAACTGATATGATTTCAATAAAGATTCTTGGGGGATTTCTAAATCTGTTTCAATTGCTGAACAAGAAGCAAAACCTAATGTTAACGCTAGGGCTAAAAAGCCAACACTTAGTTTTTTCATGGTAATAAATTTTATTTGATTAAATTAATTATTTGATATACTAAAAAAAATGAGTGAGAAAGCAAGTCTACAAATTATATAGGTTTGGGGGATTTTCTTTAAGGTTCACCATAACAATGAACATTGAGGAATCTCTATTTAGGGGATAGTTTTCTATATAATTTTATTCTTTACGGCAAACATTGCCAAACCCACTGCATTTTTTACATTTAATTTTTTAAGTAGACTTTTTCTATATGTATCTACTGTATTTGAACTTATTAATAATTTCTCTGCTATTTCTGGTGTGTTATATTCTTTTGCCACTAGCTTTAAAACTTCTAATTCTCTTTCTGTTAAACTACTTATTGCTTTTAGTTCTGGTTTAGACCCATCCACAATTTTTTGACTTGTTATCAACTTAAACAAGCCTTCTCTAATGTCATCACTAAAATAAGACTCACCTTCATGAACAGTTTTAATTGCTTTTAAGATATGTTCTCCTGCACTAGTCTTTGATATAAAACCATCTGCACCATAAGTTGTTAATTCTTTCACCAATTTAGCGTCATCATAACTAGACAACATGATAATTTTTTGATGTTTCTTTTTCTTGTTAAATCGTTTCAAGACCTCTATACCATCTAACTCTGGCATATTTATATCTAGAATTAAAATATCTGCATCATTGGTTTTAAACCATTCTAATACCTGAATACCAGTTAAAGAATGCCCAACAACTTGAATACTTTTATCAGTATTTAACATCGCAATAATCCCTTCTATTAGAATCATGTGATCATCAGCGACATGAACTTTTATTTTTTTCATAATTAATTACTTTACAAATTTAAACTACAAATAAAGTCTACACAATACCCATTTATGGGGTATTTTTCACCTCACCATTTATGGTGAGTTACCTCCCTATTTATGGTGAGTATAACATCTCACCATTTATGGTGAGACAACGCTACATATACTTATATTACAGGCTATTAAGGCACACATTCTGCTTTACAATTTCTCGACACTAATCTACAAAAAAATATTTCTACTCTTTTTTTTAAAGGTTTGTAAAATTTAAGAGCGTACTTAAAACATCAAATATTAGATTAGATAGATTATTTTTTCAATTCCAGAAATTAAAAAACCGAGGAATTACCCTCGGTTTTATCGCACTAAATATACTAAGATGTTAGGATTACCTTAATCTGTCAACTGATTTTACAAGATCTTCATCCTTTTTTATTGCTTTATTAGCCATCGCTAACAATACAATAACAATAATAGGTATGAACATCCCAATACCCTTCTCAGAAACCGAAGTTTCTCCAGATACAGTTAGTGACACATATAGAAGCACCCCTAATAAATAGAAGTTGATTAACATATTAATACGTCCTATTACAAATTGCAATTGTCTATTTTTAAATAAGAAAATTGTAATTACTGATAGTAGAGACGATATTATAAATGCAAATAATATTGTTTTTACAAGTAAACTAGATTCATTAAACAGTTCTGGTACTGATATTACTTTCCCAGATTTTTCTGTCCATAAATTAAACACAAAAATTAAAGCTCCAGAAAATATTGAAGCACATAATAAGTAAAGTGTTTGAATTCTTTGTATCATTTTAAATAATTGGTAAGCAAAAGTAAAACTTTCTTTTTTCTAAAAGAAACTTTGTAGTTAAAAATAATTATATATATTTGCTTATAATTCAACTACACAATAGTATTGTACAACACTTTACAATACACATTCAAGAAAAACTCAACAATCATTCTTAAACATTTAAGAAAGTCCCATTTATATTAATTTAACTACCCACAAATGTTCGAAATCACTGAACTAAAAGCAAAAACTCTAGCAGAGCTACAAGAAGTTGCAAAAACTATCGGCTTATCTAAAACTAGCCAATTAAAAAAATTAGACCTTGTTTATCAAATCTTAGACACACAAGCTTCTAATCTTGCCAGTCAAGACAAACCTAAGGCAGCGAAGCCTAAAAGAAAAAGAGTTGTTAAAAAAGTTGTTCATCAACAAAAAAGAGAGACTGCTCAAATAAATGAGCCCACTCAAAAAGACAACCAAGAAAACAAAGAACAAATCACTCTAGAGAAAAAGGACAAAGAGCAAACACAAAAAAAGTCTAGGCCAGTTTCCTCTCCTGACAATCAAAAGACCTCTAGCAAAAGAGAAGTTTCAAAAGAAGAGTCAACTGTAGAACCTACAGCAATTACTGAGGTTAAAACGGAAGAGAAAAAGCCTGTTCATACCAATCAGAACAAACCAAGACCTAAAAGTAATAATCCGAATCAAAACCCAAATCAGAACCCTAATCAAAACAAGAACCGCAGCAATCAGCAACGGGAAAAGGTTGCCAAGGGAAACAAGAGTAATACTCGCTATAAAGATCCTGACTTTGAATTTGACGGAATCATAGAAAGTGAAGGAGTTTTAGAAATGATGCCAGATGGTTATGGTTTCTTACGTTCTTCTGATTACAATTACTTATCTTCTCCTGATGATATTTATGTATCTCAGTCTCAAATTAAATTATTTGGTTTGAAAACAGGAGATACTGTAAAAGGAAATGTTCGTCCTCCAAAAGAAGGTGAAAAGTATTTTCCATTAATTAGAGTTTCAAAAATTAACGGTTTGAATCCTAATGTTGTTAGAGATAGAGTTTCTTTTGAACATTTAACACCGTTATTTCCACAAGAGAAATTTAACTTGGCAGAAAAAGGAAGTTCTTTATCTACAAGAATCATCGATTTATTTTCTCCAATAGGAAAAGGACAACGTGGTATGATTGTAGCACAACCAAAAACAGGTAAAACAATGCTTTTAAAGGATGTTGCCAATGCAATTGCAGCAAATCATCCAGAAGTATATCAAATTGTTTTATTAATTGATGAAAGACCAGAAGAGGTTACAGATATGCAACGTAGCGTTAGAGGCGAAGTTGTTGCTTCTACTTTTGATGAACCAGCAGACAAGCATGTACGTGTTGCTAATATTGTTTTAGAAAAAGCAAAAAGATTGGTAGAATGCGGACACGATGTTGTGATTCTTTTAGATTCTATTACTCGTTTAGCAAGAGCATACAATACAGTTGCTCCAGCTTCTGGGAAAATATTATCTGGAGGTATAGATGCAAATGCTTTACACAAACCTAAGCGTTTCTTTGGTGCTGCCAGAAAAATTGAAGGCGGAGGATCTTTAACTATTATTGCAACTGCATTAACAGAAACGGGTTCTAAAATGGACGAAGTAATCTTCGAAGAATTTAAAGGAACTGGTAACATGGAATTACAATTAGATAGAAATATTTCTAATCGTAGAATTTATCCTGCAATTGACTTGATTAAATCAAGTACAAGACGTGATGATTTATTACTTGATGCTAAAACGGTTCAACGCATGTGGGTTTTACGTAAATACCTTGCAGACATGAATCCTGTTGAAGCAATGGAGTTTATCAATGAAAGAATTAAATACTCAAAAAACAATGATGAGTTTTTGATTTCGATGAATGGATAACATTAACAAACTATAAATAAAAAGCCTTGTTACATTATGTAGCAAGGCTTTTTACTGGTCTTAACTCAACCTTTTAAGCATAAAAAAAACCGAATCAATCGATTCGGTTTTTATTTTATTTTAACTCTTAATTACTTTATTCCGTAAAAAGCGTTTCTATTATCTTCAATACTTGCTGCTTCTTTAATTGCATTGAAGATTAAGTTTGTTTGCCCTCTTCTACCATTTTCAATTCTCTTTCTAAAAGTATCATAATTTGGTAAAGCTACAGGTGCTTCTCTCTTCGAAACAACAAATGCAAACACACCTTTAGCTCCTTCTACATTATTAAAAACTGTATTCTCTTTTGCTGTAGACATCGCTCCAATAATTTCAGATTCAAAACCTACACCTACTAATACTGGTGATTGCATTGTCACAGCAGATGCTATACGTACAGTTTGCTTAGTCGCTTTTGAAATATCAATTAAAGTAGCTCCCTTCATTGTTTTATTTATGATAGCTGCTTTCTTTTTATTAATTAAAATAGGTCTTACTCTTACAGTTGCACTAGCTGCAGACATTAGTCCTTTAAACGTTTTATTTGTAACTACTGCCACCACATAACCATTGTTTGTATCAAACCTTTGGAATGCTCCAATTTCGTTTTCCTTTTTATGTGACCAAGAAATTAGATCTCGTTGGTTTCCAACACCAGGAACAAATTCATCTAAAGATTTTAATCCGAATGCTGATTGAGGTTGTAACCCTTTCTCTTTTACAACATCTTCAAATTTATCTCCATTTGACAATGCTAAAGCAAAAGTTTCTGCATTTTGAAAAATCGTGTTTTCTGTAGCTTGAGATGCTTCAATCTTTTTTCCAAATGTAGCTAACTTAACTGCAGCTTGTTTGTTTTTTGATTCATCAATTCTAATAATGTGATATCCAAATTTTGTTTTAACAACTTTAATATCTCCTTTTTTACCAAAGAACAAGCTATTTCCAAAATCTTGATCTAAAGAAAACGCAGCATTTGCTGTAATCCAGTCAATATCTCCACCTTTTCCTTTTGTTCCATCAGGGTTCACTTCGTCTGCAATTGTAGCAAACTTTGTTTTATTTCTTCTAACTAGCTTAAAAATACTGTCTATTGCTTTCTTAGCTTGATCTTCAGTTTTAGTGGTTGTTGCACCTGCAGAAGCAGATCCAATATAAGGCACTAAAATATGTGCGCCTTTAACTGAGTCTGGAATTTGCGTCACTTCTGTAATTTTAGATATTTTAAAATATCCTCTATCTTTATATGGTCCAAAAACATCTCCCTTTTTACCTTTAAAAACACCGTCTGCAATTGCTACAGAAACTGTATTCTTAAAATTATAGTTCTTGTCTAGATTTAAATCAGAATCATTATCTTCAAAAAATGCATCTACATCTTCTGTATTCTTAAATCCTTTAGCTACATCAGTATCATTTAATAAACCAGCTACATCATTTTTAATTGCATCTTCATCACCTTGAGTTGCTTTGATATCAAACTTCACAAATTTAACATCTGTAGAAGCTTCAACCTTAAAAGAGACAGGATTTGCTTTTATATAAGTTTCAATTTCTGATTTTGTTACTTTCACTAAACTATCTGCAACAGTAGCATATGGTACATATACATACTGAGAAGAGATTTTAGTGTTATCGTTTATATACTGTAATTCTCCTTCTTTTAATGAAGCTCCTAAACCAGCAGTAATTAAACCATTATATGTTGTGTTTTCTAAACCTGTTTTAATTCGCCCCATAAAAGCAGACCAAGAGCCCCATAAAGCTGCATCATCAGATTTTGTTACTGCTAAATACTCTCTCAATTTCCCTTCATCAAATAAACCAGCGTTATTTAAAAACTGTGGATTATCTTTTACTGATGGGTTTTCAATTAGAGCACTCCAAATATCATTTTCTCCAACAGAAACACCTGCTTGAGCAAGTTGAGTTTGATATATTTTTTCTCTTATTAAATTATTCCACACAGCTTTGGAAACTTGCATATCTGTAAGACTGTTTCCATATTGTGTTTTGTAAGCATCAATAGCTTCACTAAATTCTTTTCTTGAAATTGTTTCTCCACTAACTTCACCTACAGTATTTACTTTAGTTGAATTGAAAAAATCTTGAATACTTGAAGGATCTAATACGAAAGCGAATAATGCTAATCCGATTACCAGGATTAACGCCATTGAGCGCTCTCTAATTTTAGATAAAATTGCCATACGTCATTTATTTAATTATCAGGGAGCGAAAATACAATTTCGAATTAAATAATGCAATAACTAAAGCACAATTATTTACAAGAAATAAAGAATGTTAACCCTATTCTTCTTTATTGGTAATTTGAAGGTGAATTTCTTCAATTTTAGAGGAACTTACTTTAAGAATTTGAATGGTGAAATTTTCAATTTGAATTTCCTCATTCAATACTGGAATGTTTTCTGTATAATTAATAATAAAACCTCCTAAAGTTTCATACGCTTCCTCTTTAGGGATATTTAAATTATATTCTTCATTTAAGTAATCTACTTCTAATCTTGCAGAGAAATGAAACTCATTTTCACATAACTTTATTTCCAATAACTCTTGTGAATCATGTTCATCTTCAATCTCTCCAAATAGCTCTTCTACTACGTCTTCTACCGTAATCATTCCTGATGTGCCTCCATACTCATCAAGAACAATAGCAATGCTCTTTCTCTTTTTTATAAGATTATTTAGAACATCATTAATAATCATTGACTCAGGAACAATCTCAATTGGCAACAAAACAGAACGTATCGTTTTTGGCTTTTTAAACAACTCAAAAGCGTTTACATAGCCAACAATATCATCTAGAGAGTTTTTATAAACCAACATTTTAGAATAGCCAGATTCAATAAATGTTTGTCTTAAATTTTGAATAGTTTCATGAATATCCACAGCCATCATCTCTATTCTAGGAACCATAATCTCTCTAGCCTTTACTTTATGAAATTCTAAAGCGTTCTGAAAAATTTGAATTTCTGAATCAACCTCTTCATCAGAATTACCTATTTCCATTTGTTCATTAATATAGTGTCCTAATTCCTCTCTACTAAATTCTGTTTGCTGTTTATCTGAATTTGTTTTAAAAAACACTCGAAGAAAGAAATCAGAAATACCTGAGATAAAAGTGGAGAAAAAATGAAACAATACATAAAAAAAGTAAGCTGGTATCGCAAAATACTTTAACACTTCATTTGCATAAACTCTAAAAATAGCTTTGGGTAAAAACTCTGCAGTAACTAAAATAATTAACGTAGAAATAATTGTTTGAATTAATAAAACTGAAAAATCATTAAGTGACTCAATCGGTAATAAATACACTAAAAAATCACCCATATAAATACTATAAATCACTAGAGAGATATTATTCCCTACTAGCATTGTAGTTATAAACTTTGATGATTTACTTGTAAGTCTACTTAGAATTTTAGCTACAAAACCTTCTTTCTTTTTTTCTAATTCTATATGTAGTTTATTAGCAGAAATAAAGGCAATTTCCATTCCTGAAAAAAAAGCTGAAAGTAAAATTGAAATAACAATAATTGCTATTTGAGTTTCCATGTAAAGTTCTACTGGTTATTTCTAGATTGCACTTTTTTTCTAAAAAATCTTTTAAAGAAAAACACTAAGGTAATAAAAACTGAAAAACCTAACATCAAATATGCTTTCTCTCTGTCTTCATTCCAGCCTAAAATTGCTTCAACTAAAAAAATGATTGCTATAATTAAATAAGCGTACTGTAAGTATTTCCAAAGAGTATTCATTTGTTAATTTTCTTTAATGATGTGTTGACTTGATTGTTGTTTTGCTGAAAACTTAGATAAATCTTTTTTAGACTCAAATCCAATTCCATGAATTATATCATCTGGCGTAGTTAACGTAAACTTTTTTTCTGAATAAAAATAATCTGTATTTTGATCCCAAAAAAGCTCATCTGTTACCAACCTAGTTCTATCTTTATGATTGATAATGATTACATTTCCTTTCAGTGCAGAAATCATTGTTTTTGTATATGTCAAGGCATAATCACCTTTAATTGTTATTGAATCCTTCCCATTATTACTATATGAAATCAACGTTATATCTAAAGGGAATTCATTATAAGGATGCTCTCTTCTATTACTAAAATCTAACATTAAAGAAGTAATCATTTTTGAAGTAACTCTACCAGAATCCTTATACACATGAACTATATTTTTGGCAACTCCAACTGGTAGGTTTTTAGTTAAAAAAAATGCTTGTACTTCTTTTGAATTATTTGTACAAGAAAAAAACATTGCCGCTATACTACAAGCAACAATGTTTTTTAATATTTTATATGTACTTAGATACATGTTTACTTCTTAGAAACTTTCACCGTTTCTCCAATCCAACACTTAATTGTATGAGAAGAACCTGCTTCAATAGTTTGTGTAAACATCAACGTTCTTGAGGGCTCATTATCTCTATAGTTTCTTATATGTTTTGCTGCTTTTGAGGCAATACTTGGATCAACTGCTGCTGCTCTTTGTGCTTGTCTCAAAGCTGCTGTGTACACCATTCTTTTATCAAACTCTGTGGTTCCACAAGTGTTTACACTTTGTGCGTACAATGTAGCAATTAATAAATATGCTTTACCAAAATTAGGATTGTTTCTCAACGCTTGTCTCGCATAATTTCTTGCTTGACTTTTTTGCCCTTTTTTAGCAAACAATTGAGCTATTTTATATTGGTTTTTTGCTTTCTCTAATACATCTGGCTCTTGTTCAACAGCCTTTTTATAATACTCCATTGCTTCAGATTCTTTACCTTTTTTGTAAAGAATTCCTGCATAATAAACAGTTGTTTTAGGAGAAGGATCAGCAGCAACCCATGCTTCTACTAATTTTTCATATAATGGATCATCTGTACATTCTTTTGTAAACATTCTAGAAACAGCTCTACTTAACCATTTACCATTGGTTTTATTTGCCTCAAAATCTCTACTATATAATGGAACTAACCTATCACATGTAGATAAATCTATAATAATTCTATCTAACCCAGACTCTACCTGACCTAAAGCTCTAGAGTTTTGTGTGTAAAATCTTAATTTTCTTTTCTCTCCACTCTCTAAAGTCTCTCCATTATCTACTTTTGTTTTTAATGGAATCAAATTTTTAGAGTAATCTGCTAACTTTTTCCCAACAGTCTCTATTACATCATCATATGTATCAAATACTAATTGCGCGTTGGTATCTTTATTTCTATCTTTTATTCCTTGAAAATATTTATATATATTTCTCACTCCCATTCTAGTTGGGTCTTTGCTATATGCCTTTTGCAACAAAATAAATATTTCATCTTTTGAAGCTAATTTAGATTTTGCCAAAAAAGTTGCATAATCACTATGAACTTTTGCTTCATCTTTTGTATAATACTGTAATCTTTGCTCGTATATTTTCTTTATCAAGTCAGAATACTCTGTTTTATTCGCAGCAGTTTTAAACTTTGCTTTTGCTAAAATATCTCCAAACTTATAAATATTAACAGATAATTTCGGACAATCATTCATTAATGTAGCTAGCTTTATTTGAGCTGCATCATACTTTTTTGTCTGAACTTCTCCTTTAAATAAATTGTATGTAGTATTACAATTTTGAGAGCTTTGTGCTGTAACATTTCCTATAAGCAATAGTGTTATTGCTGCAAGAATAAAAGTAGTTTTTTTCATCATCTATCAGTTTTATTATTCAATCTTTCTTTGTCTAAACCAAGCTAAATTTCCAATTGCATTTAATGACAAACTTAGTTTAACGTTAAAATAGTTTTCTTGTATTAAGTTTTTGGCTGCTGTTCCTTTTTTCCCATACTCTAACCCTAAATTAAGGTTAGATAGCCCGCTTAATGGTAATCCTAGACCAAAAGATATGCCAAAATCTTTTATTTCAGTAAAATCTCCATTTGAACTAGAATTATTTATCAACAATCCTGTATTCTCTACTCTCAAACCGGCTCTATAAGTAACTCTTTCCCAATAACTAGAAATTGAATTTACCTTTGGAAGATAAAACCCTCCAACAGAAATTCTATTTGATTTCCCGTAGCTATAAGTAGAATTATTGGTTAAAATTGAACCTTCAATATTTAAAGATTCTTGAAATATATAATCTATTCCTGCAAACCATTTATTTGTTTTCCCTAATCCAATCCCTAATCCTGTTTTGATTGGATATTTTATTGAACCATTAACAGTATTACTATATAATGTATCTCTTGGTGACTCTGAAGTATTTGTCGCTATTAATACTGAGTATAAATACTCTGATCCTTTTGTATTTAGACTATTACCAAATTTAAGTGTTGCTCCAATATTTACAATCAACTCATCTGCTAATTCTTTATTATAAAGCAATCCTAGCGTTAGTCCATTACCTCTAACTATAGCAGATTCAATGTTTTTTGTACCTAAGTGACTACCTACTCTTTGTGATAAAATATTATTTTCAGTTTTCCCAAAAACAAATTCTCCTTCAATCCCTAAAGATAAATTTTTTGTTACTGAAATCCCAAAAGCTCCATATAATTTACTGGTCCCTCCACTCCCATAAAATCTAGTCCCTTCAACTGGATCTCCATTTGTATCGTTTTCAACATTAAATAATGAGTACCCTACTGAAGTATTTGGTTTCAATCCAAATGAAACTCCTGCTCTTTTACCAACTGGAAACCCAATATTTATATAAGACAAACTTGTTGAAGTAGATCTCTGAGGAGAACCTGAAGAATCTTTGATTGTTAAATCATTTACATTAGCCCCAAATGAATAAGTGGCAAAACGCAAATTAGAATTTGATGCAGGATTTAAAAAATTCAAATGGTATTGATTGGTATAAGCTAGACCTACGCCTCCCATACTTGCCTGTTCAACTGTTTGTGAATTATACTGCTCACCTATTCCAAAAAAAGAATAGGGTGAAGAATTTGTTCTTTGCCCGACAGCTTTTATTGAAATAAATAGTAAAAATATATAGAAAATTTTCTTTAACATTCTTCTTTGTTATGTATCAAAATTGTATTTAACCCCTCCAAAACAAAATTTGGATTGGCAAATATGCTACTTTTTAATTGTTTAGCCAAGAAATATGTATCTCCTCCTGTTAAAACTATTGTTAAAAGTCGATTTTCTTTTTCATATTGG
>MAAC01013867.1_pt1 | contig 13254 bp, 13 predicted proteins | sample 1115981 | NCBI WGS metagenome assembly MAAC01 (sample SAMN04961126, study PRJNA320927) | seawater metagenome | isolation source: sample BD02T64 sea water enriched with oil for 64 days | place: USA:Gulf of Mexico | collected 2013-07-27 | reverse complement strand
TCTTCTTGAGCTTTTTTCTGCAGTTCTCTCAGTTGTTTTGACTGTGGAGTAATAGAGACCGAATCTCTACTCGCAATTTTGCTTTGCTCTGCTGCCGTAGAGTTTTGCGTTGCCTGCTGCTTAACTTCAGTTTGCTGAGCAGTCTGTTGTTTTATCTGATTTGTACTTGATAAATTATTGATATTTAGAGCCATAATTTATTCCTGTTGGCAACGAAATTTCTTTTCAGTCTTATTATCGGCAAATTGACCGATTTCTTTAACACTTATTATAGATTAATTAACACTTTGTTAATAGCTTTTACTTGTGCATTTATTGTTCGACCAGAGCGGGTGTTTTTAACCTTAATATGTTCGCCAAAGGTACCATTTTTTAAGGCGATACCTGCAGTTTTTATGACAAAGTCTTTTGATTGAGCAATAATTACAACGCTTTCACCCTTACAAACCACACATATAGCCTTCTTGGAAATAACGGCACCCTGCATGAGGGTCCTTTTAGTTTTTGCTCCAATGATTAATTTCTTATTTTCAATGACTTCGCCTCGAATTTTATATAAGTCGCGCCATTCAATGGTCATATTACTTTCGTCTAATATCGAGCCTTTGCTGATTTTGTTTTTTGTCACCAACACAGGAATGGTTGTTTTAACTTTCACAGGAAGAAAAATATGCCATGGCGTTGAACTAACACAAGAAATTTTAACATTTACATTTCTACTGGTATAGTTTTCAGGTATATTTGCGCTTAATGGCACTGAGCACGGTTTTATTGTTATTCTTGGGTCAATTGATGCAGGTGATACCACAATTTTACCCTTAGCGGGTATGGCGGTATTTTGCTCAACAAATTTTTTGGCAAAATTTATTATGTAATCCCGGTCGTAATTGTTGGCACCACAGTGTGGCGCTAATGCGAAAATAAATAGTGAAAATGTTATAAATATCTTTAATTTGCTCATAAATTTTGTAATCTATTACTAGGGAAATCAAAATACTCGTCTATGCTTATTTATAGAGAGATCGTTGGTGAATAATTGTGTCAATTTTTAGACAGTTAATTTCATTTAATATGTACTATCAAGAATTGTGCCTTAAAATTGTATTTTTTTCATTTAGGTAAATTCAGTAAGAGGTTTTTATGGCAGGAATTTTAGATTCAGTAAATCAGCGTACTCAACTCGTTGGCCAAAATAGGCTGGAGTTGTTGTTGTTCAAATTGATTGGACCTCAGCAGTTTGGTATTAATGTTTTTAAAGTGCGTGAAGTCATGCCATGCCCTCGACTCACCTCGTTGCCAAAACAAGACGCTTTGATAAAAGGTGTTGCTCATATCAGGGGGCAAACAATTTCTGTTATTGATTTAAGTAAAGCAACCGGTGGTCCAGCAATTATTCCTGATGATAATTCATTTGTTATCATCGCGGAATATAATCGCAGTGTACAAGGATTTTTAGTGGCAGGTGTTGAACGAATCGTAACGTTAAGTTGGCAAGACATCATGCCGCCTCCAGAAGGTGCGGGTAAGTCGAGTTATTTAACTGCCGTAACCGAAATAAACAAACAAATGGTATCCATTTTAGATGTCGAAAAAATCCTCAATGAAATTAGCCCAGTTTCTACCGAACTTAGCGAAGATGTTAAAGATTCAACTGTAGGCCAAAGCATTGGTGACCGAGTGATCATGATTGCCGATGATTCAACGGTGGCTCGTAATCAAGTTAGACGTGCCTTAGAACCACTTGGCTTAAATATGGTTTTAGCAAAAAATGGCCAAGATGCTCTCGACCAGTTAAATGCTTTAGCAGAGGGGTGTACCTCTATTGATGAAAAAGTGGCTTTACTGATCTCTGATATCGAAATGCCTGAAATGGACGGTTATACGTTAACAGCGGAAATTAAAAACAGTGAAGTTTTGCGAAAAATGCCGGTGATCCTGCATACTTCTTTAAGTGGTGTCTTTAATAATGCCATGGTTGAAAAAGTCGGTGCGGAAGATTTTATTCCCAAATTTCATCCTGACGAATTAGCAACAGCAGTGAAGAAATGGTTGAGAATGGACGAACAGTCTTGATCTTCAAACTTAATCTTCAAAACTTAATCATGCAAAATGAACTTAAGGTGGAATTGATATAGTGCCAGCCAGACAACTTGATGATAAAAGCTATCATCAGTTCAGAGAGTTTTTAGAACAACAATGTGGCATTGTGCTGGGTGAAAACAAGCAGTACCTCGTAAAAAGCCGCCTTGCACCGTTAATGGCAAAGTTTAATGTTGCTTCATTAGGGGATCTTGTGACTCGCACGCTAAGTCCAACCGAGCGTCAATTACGTTCAGTAGTAATTGATGCCATGACCACCAATGAAACCCTGTGGTTTCGTGATGAATATCCCTTCGATTTATTGAAAAAACGTTTGTTTCCTGAGTTTAAAGGGCAGCGTAATCCTCTGAAAATATGGTCAGCAGCAAGTTCTTCGGGTCAAGAAGGTTACTCTATCGCAATGACTGCTCAAGAGTATCAACAATCAAACCCTGGTAGCTTTCCTGGTAATGTTCAAATTATTGGCACTGATATATCAAATACCATGTTAGAACATTGTAAATATGCTCATTATGACTCATTAGCGTTGGCGCGGGGGTTATCAGCAGAACGCAAAAGAGTTTTTTTTGAAGCGGGTGACAATGATATGTTGAAAGTTAAAGATTTTGTAAAAAAAATGGTTAGCTTCCGCCAATTAAACTTGCTCGGTAGTTATAGTTTAATGGGGCGATTTGATATTGTATTTTGTCGTAACGTGTTGATTTACTTCGCTCCTGAGATAAAAAAACAAATATTGTCACAAATTCATGGCTTGTTAAACGATGGTGGATACCTGTTTCTTGGTGCTTCAGAATCTTTGTCTGGTTTAAACCAAAACTTTGACATGATCCGTTGTAATCCAGGCATTGTTTATCAAAAAAAATCGTAATGTTTCCCTCCCAAAAACTTTAATGGCATAAATATTGAATGGTTATCTTCATTAGATTGGAGATAACATTATGGCTATTAGTTTCGAAAAAGCGTTTGGTATTCATCCGCAAAGTTTGCAAGTTCGTGCACAAAATGCCGAAGTCATTGCTGCTAATATTGCTAATGCAGATACCCCTGGTTATAAAGCAAAAGGTCTGGATTTTAAAACAGCCTTAGCACAAGCGGCAAGTAAGCAGCAATCAGGTATGAGCAGGACGCATGAAAAACACTTTGATGTTCGCACTGAAATAAATAACAGTGTTAATTATCGTGTGCCAAATCAAGCAGATACCGGCGACGGTAATACCGTAGATGCACAAGTGGAACGAAACTTGTATCTAGAAAACTCCATGAAGTATCAGGCAAGTCTTCAATTTCTTACTGGCAAGATTAAAGGATTGAAAAATGCAATTTCTGGAGGTAAAGGATAATGAGTTTATTTAACGTATTTGATATATCTGCCACGGGTATGAGCGCACAGTCGGTGCGCTTAAACACCACGGCGAGTAATATTGCTAATGCTGACAGTGTAAGCAGTAGTATTGACCAAACATATCGAGCTCGCCACCCAGTTTTTGCCGCAGAGATGCAAAAAGCTGCCGCAGGACAAGAAGAGTCCGTTGGTGTAAAAGTATTAGGTGTTGTCGAAAGTGATAAACCACTTAATGTTGAATATTCACCAGGCCACCCTATGGCTGATGCTGGTGGTTATATTTATAAACCCAATGTTAATGTGATTGAAGAGATGACCAATATGATCTCAGCCTCTCGTTCGTATCAAACCAACATTCAATTAGCGGAATCAGCAAAAAATATGTTGAATAAAACGCTAATGCTTGGCCAACGTTAATTATTATTAGGAATAATTATGGAATCTGTAACCGGTGGTAACCCTTTAGAGAACTTGCACTGGCAAAAGGAAACAGTAAAAGTTTCTGATGCAAAGGATAAGGGAATGTTAACGCAAGAAGATTTTTTCGCGCTGTTAACGCAACAATTAGCCCATCAGGATCCCACCAAACCCGTGGAAAATAATGAGATGATTTCTCAAATGACGGCGTTTTCCACAACCGATGGTGTCGCGCAATTGAATGATCAATTTAGTAGTTTTGCTTCCACTATGTCGTCAGGTCAGGCTTTACAAGCATCTTCTTTAGTGGGACGCAGCGTTTTAGTAGATGAGAATGTTTTTACCATGTCAGCTGGTGAAGGTACAAAAGGGAAAATAGTGACCGATCTACCGGCTAATTCTGTCTTTGTTTATGTTGAGAATACTGCCGGTGAAATTATTCAAACCGTTCCAGTGGGTAACATTAAATCAGGAGATTTTGCATTTACTTGGGATGGTCAAATGGGTAACGGTGAACCTGCACCTGATGGTGCTTACCGCTTCCGTGTTGCCGGCTTAGTTGATGGTCAAGCATCAGAATTGCAAACCATGACTTATCGAAAAGTTGACAGTGTCACCTTAGCTGGTGCGGGTGGCAATATATTATTAAATCTAAATGGTGGTAATTCCATGGCCTTATCAGACATTGTTGAAGTCGCTGAAGGTTAATCATTTAGTCTAAAAACAGTTATTAAGTTTAAATAGTTTTCTAAAAGAGGTGAAATTATGTCTTTTAATATTGCGTTGAGTGGTTTAAATGCTGCTCAAAAAGATTTAGATGTAACGTCTAACAACATTGCTAACGTAAATACCGTTGGTTTTAAAGAATCACGAGCAGAATTTGTTGATGTTTATGCTGTGTCATTATTGGCAGCGGGTAAAACAAAAGTAGGTGATGGTGTTTTAACATCAGACGTTGCGCAACAATTTCATCAAGGTAGTATTCAATTTACCAGCAACTCATTAGATTTAGCGATCACCGGTAATGGCTTTTTCTCAACCGTTCCTGAGTTAGGATCATTAGATTTTTCATATACCAGAGCAGGGCAATTTAAACTTAACGATGATAACTTTATTGTTAATTCATCCGGCGACCATTTATTAGGTTTCCCGGTTAACGCCGACGGCACGTCGTCTTCGGTTAGTTTAAGTACCTCATCTCCCATTAGAATACCGACCGCTTCTGGTGCTCCGACACAAACTTCGGAAGTTGATGTGCGAATGAATTTACCGGCAGGTGATACACCAATTACAGGCGCTCCGGCTAATTTTGATATGACGGATCCGCTGACTTATAATCATTCAACGTCTGTGACCGTCTTTGATTCTCTCGGTGATAGTCATATTATGACTTATTACTTTATTAAAGACCCTGCCGCCGCTAATGAATGGTTTTTGACCTCGGCGGTTGATGGTACCTTATTAAATATGCGTGATGCAGCAGCACCAGGCGTTGTTCTTCCATCGACTAATCCGATTGGAGCAGGACCAGTTGAAGGGGCAAAACTAATATTTCAATCTAATGGTGATTTCAACAGCATATCTCCAGCCGGTGGATTTATCACTGAGCCATTAGGCGCACTTCTCATTAATGGTGCCGATGGATTGCAACAGCTTATTGTCGATTTTAATTTAGATACTGGCGGGCCTAATCCTAACGAGCCAACACAATTTGCTTCAAATTTTGAAGTAACTTCGCTTGAACAAGACGGTTTACCAGTAGGCCGGTTGACCGGCTTAGATATTGGTCCTGATGGTTTGGTGATGGCAACGTACAGTAATGGTACATCCCAGCCATTATCTCGTGTTGCTTTGGTCAATTTTTCTAATAACCAAGGATTAACGCAAGTAGGTAATAGTGACTGGAAAGAAAGTATATTATCAGGTGAGGGAATTGCTGGGGAAGCCGGTACAGGTACATTTGGTACAATTAATTCTTCAGCTTTAGAGCAATCTAACGTTAACTTAACTACAGAATTAATTGACCTGATTTCTGCGCAACGAAACTTCCAAGCGAATTCACGTTCGTTAGAAGTTGATAACCAGCTCAACCAAACAATTTTACAAATTCGATAATAGCGAATAATTAAAATAGTTAACCTTCAAGCCTGACTCTATGTCAGGCTTTTATGTATAGGGTGTACGGTATTTCGCGGGTTCAGGGCCGTTCTTAGGCTTCCTTGCCTCCACGGCATTAATGCATCCTTGCATGTCGATGAACAAGAGCGAGGCAATATTTTACTCCCTGCTCTATTTTACACTCTCTTTAATTTTACCTTCGTTCTTTAATTTACTTGGCACTTTCCTTGCATTTATTCATTTAATATCAATTTTTTTGGAATCATGATGGATAAAATGCTTTATATCGCCATGAGCGGCGCTAAGCAGAACATGAATGCTTTAGCCGTTAATGCCAATAACTTAGCGAATGCTAAGACAACGGCTTTTAAATCTGATTTAGCACAAGCTCGTGCGATGCAAGCGTTTGGTGAAGGTTTACCAACACGTGTTTTTGCAATGACGGAAAAAGCTAGCCAAAACTTTGACAGTGGTGCTTTATTGACTACTAGCCGTGATTTAGATATTGCCGTGCAAGGTCATGGCATGATTGCCGTGCAAACCAGAGATGGCCGTGAAGCTTATACCCGTGATGGTCACTTTACGATGACTGAAAACGGCAACTTGCAAACACCCAATGGTGATTTGGTCTTAGGCGACACAGGACCGATTATTTTGCCGTTACCTGTGCAAGGTATTCAAATTACTAAAGACGGTACCATCATGGTACGGCCTGAAGGTGCGCCAAGTAGCATACAAGAAGAAGTTGACAGAATTAAATTGGTGAACCCTGATACCCGTGCTTTATCGCGGGGTAACGATGGTTTATTCCGCAATAATAATGGCAATAATCTAGATGCTGATGTCACTGTTTCAGTACAAAGTGGCATGTTGGAGTCGAGTAATGTTAACCCATTGAGTGAAATGACTCAGATGATCTCACTACAACGCCAATTTGAAATGCAATTAAAACTTATGAAAACCGCTGAAGAAATAGATTCAGCCAGTGCATCGCTATTGCGTGCATTCTAAACTAATTATTGAGGTGACTTATGAACCCAGCATTATGGATCAGTAAAACAGGCTTAGATGCGCAAACAAAAGATATTGCCGTAATATCTAATAACTTAGCCAATGCCAGTACTGTAGGCTTTAAAAAAAGCCGGGCAGTATTTGAAGATTTGCTTTATCAAACGATTAACCAGCCAGGTGGTCGTTCTGCTCAAGACACTGAAATGCCTTCAGGCTTAATGCTTGGCGCAGGTACTAAAGTGGTTGCTACGCAAAAAATTCATACCCAAGGTGATTTGATCACCACAGATAATGCCCTTGATTTAATGATCCAAGGCGAGGGCTTCTTTCAAGTTCAAATGCCTGATGGTTCATTGTCATATTCTCGTAATGGTCAATTTACCATGGACGAAGAGGGCAACATGGTCACACCGGGAGCCGGTTATTTATTACAACCACAAGTAACTATTCCACAAGACGCATTAAGTATTATTGTATCGCAAGATGGTGAAGTATCGGTGACCTTACAAGGTCAAGCGCAACCCGCCGTTGTTGGCCAACTTAATACCGTGAATTTTGTTAACCCGACAGGACTTGAATCCATAGGACAAAATTTATATGTTGAAACCGCAGTCAGTGGTGCGCCACAAGAAGGTGTTCCTGGTTTAGAAGGTTTTGGCATGATAGTTCAAGGGGCATTGGAAACATCTAACGTAAATACCACCGAAGAACTTGTGAACTTAATAGAGTCTCAACGGGTTTATGAAATGAATTCCAAAGTGATTTCTGCTGTTGATCAAATGCTTAGTTATATTAATCAAAACTTATAGCATTAGGAGAATATGATGAAAAAGCTATTAACTCTCTTTACGATACTCTGCTTAACCTCTGGTTGTGCCAGTATTGAACAAGCTAAAACGTTACCTAATGATCCTGACTTTGCGCCTATTTTACCTGAAATGGAAGAAGCGCCTATAGTGCCTACGGGCTCCCTATTTAAAATAAATTACGTTAATAATATTTATTCTGACTCTAAAGCACACCGCGTTGGCGATATCATTTCAGTGATCCTCAATGAAAGTACTCAAGCGCAAAAAAACGCAAAAACAGAATTGAAAAAAGCCAGTAGTGCCACGTTAGATCCTATCACGGGATTAGGTGGCCTACCTGTAACCTTTAAAGGTGATGCGATTCAATTGGGTATTAATCAATCATCTGATTTTAAAGGTGATTCAAAAACCAATCAAGGCAATAGCTTAGCAGGCAATATTTCGGTTCACGTTTTACGAGTGTTACCGAATGGCAACCTTATGATCCGTGGTGAAAAGTGGATGACACTTAACAACGGTGAAGAATATATTCGTTTAACAGGCATTATTCGGTCTCAAGATATTAGCGCAAGTAATACCATTATTTCATCTAAAGTTGCCAATGCCCGCATTCAATATGCAGGTACGGGTGCATTTGCCGAAGCACAAGAGCAAGGGTGGTTGACTAAATTTTTCAGTAGCTCTTGGTGGCCTATTTAATTCATCTAGATCGACAAAAGTTCTTAAATAATTCAGTTAATAAATTATTTAAGAAGAAATTTCCTGAGTAGGTAGTTGTTATGAAAACCTTTGTTATCAATCTTAAAAATACTGCTTTAACCGTGATATTAATGTCACTGTTAACATCAACATCTTTTGCACAGCGTATCAAAGACTTGACCGATGTTGCTGGAGTACGCCCTAACCAACTGGTTGGTTATGGTTTAATTGTTGGCTTACCAGGTACGGGTGAACAAAGCCCATTTACTGAGCAAAGTTTTAAGACGATGTTGAGTAATTTTGGCATTACCATGCCAGCAAACCTCAAACCTAAAATTAAAAATGTTGCCGCTGTTGCAGTGCATGCAGAATTGCCCGCCTTTACCAAACCAGGGCAAGCGATAGATATCACGGTTTCATCAATGGGTAGTGCACAAAGTTTGCGTGGTGGTACCTTATTACAAACCATTTTGATGGGTATCGACGGTAACGCTTACGCCGTTGCACAAGGCAGCTTAGTTGTCAGTGGTTTAGGTGCTGAAGGACTAGATGGCTCAAAAGTCATCGTTAATACACCTACTGTGGGTCGTATTGCTAATGGCGCTATTGTTGAGCGCGAAGTAGAGTCGCCTTTTGCTAGTGGCGATCATATTACCTTTAATTTACGTCGTTCAGATTTTAGTACGGCAAAAAGTTTGGAAAAAGCCATCAATAGCGAATTTGCTAATCCTAATGATCCATCAACCTTTATTGCCAGAGCTATTGACGCCACGTCGGTGCAAGTTTCAGCACCTCGTGATGCTAGTCAGCGAGTCAGTTTTCTAGCGGTATTAGAGAATATAGAATTTGAACCAAGTTCACCCTCAGCAAAAGTTATTGTTAACTCTCGAACCGGAACTATTGTGATTGGCTCTAATGTAAGGTTACTGCCAGCGGCAATCACTCATGGTGGCATAACCGTGACTATTAATGAGACACAAGACGTTGATCAACCAGATGCTTTTACTGATGCTGAAGCAGTAGTTACTACTCAGTCAATTATTAATGTTGATCAAAGTGATAATCGAATGTTTGTTTTTGATCCTGGTATTACCTTAGATACTTTAGTACGAGCGATCAATAATGTTGGTGCTGGGCCAGGTGATGTTATGGCGATTCTTGAAGCACTTTCACAAGCTGGCGCACTTCGAGGAGAGCTGATCATAATTTAATGATCGGGAGATAGATGTTATGACGGACCAATTGGCAAATGCACAGAACTTTTTAGACCTAAGCAGCTTAAATAGTATTCGCCAACAAGCGCATGCTGACGATAAAGGTTCAAAAAAAGAAGCATTAGAAACAGCGGCTAAACAATTTGAAGCGATATTTATGCAAATGCTGTTAAAAAGCATGCGTAAAGCACAAGAAGTTTTAGAGTCTGACAGCCCCTTTAATTCAGAGTCGACTAAGTTTTATCGTGATATGCATGATCAACAAATGTCACTTGAACTCTCTACGAATGGCTCTTTAGGTTTATCCGAATTAATTGTTCGCCAACTTGGTGGTGATAGTGAAAATTTCACCCCTCAAAGTCTATTTAAAGCTAACGTTTTTCAAGGTGCTAACCAGCCAAATTCAGCGGATAAAGCCAATGAACTTCAGTTGCCTTTTCGCCGTCAATTTCCTGACGAAATAAGTAAAACGTCTAATGAAATAACCGCTAAAAACGCTTTTCCAGTTCATAATTTTGAGCAACCAAAAGATTTTGTTACCGCATTGATCGAGCCAGCAAAACAAGTAGAGAAAAAGTTAAATATTCCTTTTGAAGTGGTGATTGCCCAAGCGGCTTTAGAAACAGGCTGGGGCAAGAAGGTCATACAAACGGAGCAAGGTGAAAGTTCTAATAACTTGTTTAATATCAAGGCCGATTCACGCTGGTCCGGTGATAAAACTCATAAAGAAACACTTGAATACGAACAAGGCGCTATGGTGAAAAAACGTGAGCCGTTTCGTGTGTATGAAAGCATCAGTGAAAGTGTTAATGACTATATCAACTTCCTGTCTTCTAGCGATCGTTACCAAGGGGCGTTAAATCAAAGTGGTAATGTGGAACACTTCCTGCAAGGTCTACAAAAAGCAGGTTATGCGACTGACCCTAATTATGCCAATAAAATATTAGGCACACTGAGTAAAGTTACAGGCTTGTTAAAGAATTCATTATAGCTTTATAAGTTTGGTCTATAAGTAGACGGTAGGAGAATAGTTATGGGTGTTAATTTAATGGGGATAGGCCTGCAAGGTTTACTGGCGACAAAGCAGTCGTTAGATACCGTCGGTCATAATATCGCCAATGTAAATACCGAAGGTTATTCTCGTCAAAGTGTTACCATCGCAACCGCGGGGGCACAACAGTTTGGTGGTGCTTCTTTTGGCGTTGGTGTCAAAATAGACGACGTTACCCGCGCTTTCGATCAATTTGCTTATCAAGACCTACGTGGCAACGCCAGTGGCTTGAGTTATAACCAAACCTTTCTTGATAGTGTTACCCGACTTGACCAAGTTATTTCTGACGACGATACCGCAATAACCAATTCATTAGCGATGTTTTTTGCTGCACAAAATGACGTCGCTGATAACCCTAACTCATTAGAATCTAGGAATAGTTTAATTCAAGTTGCTGAAAATATGACGTCAACGTTTAGTCGCTTATATGAACAGTTAGATTTGCAGTTTGGTGCGGTCAATGATTCTATCGAAAATATAGCAACAGAAATGACCGCCTTAGCAGCCAATTTGGCTGAAGTGAATACCCAAGTACAATTATCGTGGGGTGAAGGTGTAAAACACCTGCCCAATGATCTACTCGACCAACGAGATCGTTTGGTTTTGGAGTTGAGTAGATATACCAACGTCAGTACCGTACAAACCGATAATGGCATGATAAATTTATTTATCGGCTCTGGACAACCGTTGGTACTAGGTTCTAGAGCACTATCCGTAGATGCAATTCCCAACCAAACCGATAATACCAAATTTGAATTAGCATTAAGTAATAATGGTGTACAGCAGCGCATGCGTGGCGATGTCATGGGCGGGAGAATTCAAGCCCTAAGTGACTTTAGAGATGATGTACTTGAACCAGCATTTAACCAATTAGGGCAAGCGGCAATAGGCATAGGACATTCTATTAATGAACAGCAACTGCTCGGTTTAGATTTGAATCTGCAAGTGGGAACTAATTTCTTTAATGATGTTAATGACCCTGCTGCTGTATTACAACGAGCATTAGCTACTTCTGATGGCTTAGGTACCGCGGAATTAGGTGTACAAATAGAAGATGTTTCTTTATTAACGGCTGATGATTTTGAGCTTCATGTATTAAGTTATGCTGCAGGTCCTCCTGCAACCGTGCAATTTCAATTAACCAATATGACCGATGGCTCTCAGCTAACGCTACCTGCTGCTGGGCCTCAAGACCTCACTGTATCTACTAATATTGATGTGGCACAGTATGGTTTTAGCATTGACGTTAACTCGGTCAGTGTCGGTGATCCTTTGCAAGTGGATAAACGTTTTGAATTGCGGCCCACACGGTTAGGCGCACAAAAATTTGATACCATCATGACTGAGCCAAAATTAATTGCCGCAGCTGCTAATCAAATATTAATTACCGATGGCGCCGCTAATACAGGAGCAAGTCAAACACGTATTACGCAATTAACTGATCCAAATGATGTTAATTACCCAAAACCTGAAGATGTCACTACAAACCCAGTGACCATAGCTCAAGGTTTACGCATTGAAATTGATGAACCTGCGCCTGGCACATTTACCTATCAAGTCTTGAATGCCAATACCGGTGTGCCGATTGAAGAACCAGCACTCACGCCATTAACAGGTTTAGTTTTTACACCTCCATTGCAGACTATTAGCCATGCTGGTTTTAGTATTGATATCCAAATTGAAGATACTGCCGCCCTTGATAGTTATAGTTTCACGCTTGACTATAACGAAACAGGTGTCGGTAACAATGTAAATGCCTTAGTTGTTGCTGCGTTTCAAACCGATAAAATCCTTAATAAGGGTAGCTCTACTTTTCAAGATACTTATGCTTTATTAACCTCTTCTGTTGGTTCATCAGCCAACAGTGCTGATATACGTGTTCAGTCATCTGAGGTTTTGTACAATCAAGCAGAATCAAGAATGTTATCCATCTCAGGTGTTAACTTAGATGAAGAAGCATCAGACTTACTTAAATTCCAAGCGGCCTATAATGCCTCGGCTAAAATCATTACTCTTGCTGATGAGTTACTAGAAACAATCTTAGCCGCCGTTTAATTAACCCCGAGTAGGTTAGGATTTATCCCTAAAACTCAATAATTAAAACATCCATTGTAGGTCAGGATTTATCCTAACAATTCAATAGATAAACATTTATTACCCTCAAAACTTTCCATCTAACTACCTAAAAATCCAGCGTCAAATAAATAACTTTTTAAAGTGGCGCTATTTTTGCAGTCATTCAAGTTAATAAACATAAACCTAAGAAAATAGAGGTGTGTCGTGCGCATTTCAACGCAAACATTCTATCAACGAAGTACAAATTCAATCTTGGACAAGCAAGCTAGTGCTAGCCAATTGAATGTGCATTTAAGTGAAGGTAAACGCGTTATTCATGCGTCAGATGATCCCGTAGCTGCAGGCTCTATTCAACGATTAAGCCAAAGCATCTCTGTTAATACTCAGTATCTTAAAAATATTGATGTAGCTGACGCT